>Ga0075431_100001965_pt1 | contig 19603 bp, 17 predicted proteins | sample RhiMetdeltSRZDD5_FD_75297 | JGI IMG/M metagenome (GOLD analysis project Ga0075431, IMG submission 75297) | Populus rhizosphere microbial communities from Tennessee, USA - Rhizosphere MetaG P. deltoides SRZDD5 | ecosystem: Host-associated > Plants > Roots > Rhizosphere > Soil | place: USA... | reverse complement strand
CTCGACACGCTTCGTGGGGGAGAAGTCGACGCTCAGGCTGGCCCCGAGCTTCACGAACAGATCATGCGGGTGCTGCCGGTCCACCAGGAGGAGGTCCTGCCAGGTCTCGCCCCTCTGGAACAGCAGCGGAGCCCCGGCCGGGGTGATGGTCATCGGCTCGGCGCTGAAGGTCCCCTCCAGATCGAGCCTGCGCCGGCCCCAGGTGCGCGACGTGACCAGCATCAGGTGGTTGACCGAATCGAAATCCTGCTCTCCCGAGGGTCCCCCCTGGTGGTTCGAGGTCAGGAAGGCGTAGCCGTGATAGATAGTGGTCCAGGGTGACGCCGCATCCTCGGCGGCAAAGGCCAGGGCCGGCACGGACAGGAACAGAAGGGCAAGACGGATTCGCACGGTGCACCTCGATCCCAGGAATGTTGGCGGACGATTGTCCTGTGACGCGGAAACGGAAGCGTCAGCCGCCGATCAACAGAGGATGGAGAGGTGACGCAGGTAGATGGGGACCGAGCCCTGGCTCGCAGGCGGATACCAGAGACGGGCGGCGTGGGCCGGCAGGATGGAATCCGCCCCGTCGCCCGCCGGCGCCGCGCACAAGGAGTGCGGCGCCTTCTCGAACAAGGTCCTGGCCGAGTCCGCGCCGGGCACCGCGATCGAGCCGGGGAGGCCGGAGGTCGGATCGACGGCGCAGCACGGGGCGGCCTTCATGCCGAGGTCGCAGCGGGCGGAGGTCTTGCAGCAGGGCATGGCGTGCGTCCTGGTCTGGGCGCAGTAGAGCGCCGGTCCGCCGGCGGTGACGAACGCCAGGATCGCCAGGGCTGCGAGCACGCGCGAGATCGTCCGCATGCCGTCAATATACACGGCCACCCCTGGCGCGTCCATCGGGAATGCGGAGGGTGATGCTAGACTATGCGGCCCATGAAGCCGCAGAAGGGACTCAAGAAGATCGCCGTCCTTGGGGCCGGGAAGATCGGCGAGAGCCTGATCGGCGGGATGATCGACGCCGGCCTCGTGTCGCGCGATCAGGTGGTGGCGACGGCGAAGCACCAGGAGCGGCTCGACTCGCTGGCCTCCCGCTTCAAGGTCGAAACGACCCTCGACAACGCCCGGGCCGTGCGCGGTGCCTCGGTGATCATCCTCGCCGTCAAGCCGCAGGCCATGGACGAGGTCCTGTCCGGCATCCGCGGGCGACTGACGCGCCAGCAGCTGGTCCTCTCGGTCGCCGCGTCCGTGGACACCCCCTTCATCGAGAAGCGGGTCGGCCCGCGCGTCCCGGTGGTGCGCGCCATGCCGAACACCCCCTGCCTGGCGCGCCAGGGAATGACGGTCCTGGCCCGGGGGCGACACGCCGACGCCCAGCACCTCGAGATCGCGCGGCGCATCTTCGAGCCGCTCGGCCGCTGCCTCATCCTGGAAGAGCGGCACATGGACGCCGTGACCGGGCTGTCGGCCTCGGGCCCGGCCTACATCTATGTCGTCATCGAGTCGCTGGCGGAGGGGGGGGTGAAGGTCGGCCTGCCGCGCGACGTGGCCACCACCCTGGCGGCGCAGATGGTCCTCGGCTCGGCCACCATGGTCCTTCAGACGGGGGAGCATCCGGCCAAGCTCAAAGATGGGGTGACCACCCCCGCCGGGTGTACGATCGACGGGCTGCTCGAGCTGGAGGAGGGGGGCCTCCGGGTGACGCTGATCAAGGCGGTCGTGCGGGCCACCCGGAGGGCCGCGGAGCTCATCCACGGATGAGCGGTTCGGGATGCCGCGGTCGCTTGTTTCTGGTATCCTCTTGCCCCTCCTGAGGAAAGGAGGCGGACCGACCGGTTCGAGATCACGCGTGAGTCACTGACTCTTTGTCCCAACTCAGCACAAGAGAGGAGGAGCAACCCAACTATGAGCAGACGGAACAGCATCATCGCCACCGCTGCCCTGGCGTGCCTCGCGGCCGTTGCGTGCGCCAAGGCCCCCCAGGAAGACATCAATGCCGCTCAGGCCGACATGGACAAGGCACGCGAGGCTCAGGCCGAGACCTGGGCGCCGAACGAGTTCCAGGCCGCGGACTCCACCTTCAAGGCCGCGAACGACGAGATCCAGGCGCAGAACGCCAAGTGGATCAAGAACTACGACAAGGCCAAGGAGCTCCTGACGAAGGCGAAGGAAGAGGCCGCCAAGGCCTCCCAGGCCGCCGTCGCGAACAAGGAGCAGGCGAAGACCGATTCCGAGGCGGCCATCGCCGCCGCCGACACGGCCCTCGCGGCCGCCGAGGCGGGGCTCAAGGTCGCCCCGGTGACCAAGGACTCCAGGGCCGATCTGGCACTGTTCAAGACCGACCTGGGGAACCTGCGCGGCACGCTCGACCAGGCGCGCACGGCCTTCGGCTCGGGCGACTACAAGCAGGCGCTCGAGAGCGCCAACTCCGTGAAGGACAAGGCCACCTCCATTGCTGACCAGCTGGAGCAGGCCAAGCAGAAGAGGGCTGGCCAGGCCAGGGCCAGATAGCCTGGTGCTCCACGGCACCCCGGCCCGCCCGGCGCGGGCCGGGGTCCTGCTTTCCGGCTCCGTCCCTTCGACCATCCGCCCCGCCCTGTGGCTTGCGGCTCTCCTTGCCGTCCTGTGCCTGGCGTCCGCGTGCGGCCGCCCGCCCCAGGACGACATGGACGCGGCGCGTTACGCGATGAAGCGTGCGGCGGACGCCGAGGGGGTGTCGCGCGCCTCGGCCCCGTGCGCCGCGGCCCGCCAGGCGCTGGTCCTGGCCGAGGCGGAAGTCCGCCTCGCGTCCCGCCGGCGGTCGCTGTCGCGGAATTTCGAAGAGGCCTCGCGCCTCATGTCCGAGGCCCGGATCGCGGCCGAGATCTGCGCCTACCAGGCGACCGCGGCCAGGGCCCGCGCCAGGACCCGATCGCAGTCGGCGATCAAGGAGCTGACCGCGATCCTGCCACGGGTGCACGCGCTGGCGCGGCACGCCTGGGACGACGACAGCGCCAAGGCGATCCTCGAGGCCGATGTTGCGCTCGGAGAAGCGAAGCGGGCGTTCGAGAAGGAGGACTACGAGAGGGCCCTGGAGTCGGCGGAGCGCGGGCGCGCCCGCCTCGCCGGGGCGGTGAGCGGGTTGAACCGGACTTTCGACGCGCTGCACAGCAGCCCGCGGCGCGCGATCTGGAGACGCTGGGTGAAGGAGACTCTCAAGGAGAGCGCGTCGACCGGGCGGCCGGTCCTCATTGTCGACAAGCTGCGGCGGCAGCTCCGGGTGTTCAAGGGGGATGACGAGATCGCCTCCTACCCCGCCGATCTCGGGCTGGCCGGCGTCGCGACCAAGACGCAGGCAGGGGACGACGCGACGCCGGAAGGAAAGTATCGCGTCACCGAGGTCCGCAACCCGGGGCAGACGAAGTACTATCGCGCGCTCATGCTCGATTATCCGAACGCCGAGGACCGCGAACGGTTCCGGAGGCTCCAGCGCAGCGGCCAGGTCCCGAAGGGGAAGGGGATCGGCAGCAACATCGAGATCCACGGCCACGGGGGACGGAGCCAGGACTGGACCCAGGGGTGCGTGGCCCTCGACAACGACGAGATGGACGATCTGGTCCCCAGGGTGAAGGTCGGCACGGCCGTGACGATCGTCGGGACGATCCCGGAAGAGGTGGTGCCGTGAGCGCGCTCCCGCAGGACCCCGCGCCCGTGCCGCGATCCGGCTGGCGGCGCGCCATGCCGCTGCTCGTCCTTGCCGGGTTCGTGCTGCTCGCCTCCGGCCTGATCCTTCGCCTGCGGCAGGAGAGGCTCCATCCGGGCGCGCCCGACACGACTCCCTTGGGAGCCGCCGAGCAGAAGGAGCTCCGCGCCCTGCAGAAGCGCGCGGCCGCCCTCGAGACCCAGCTGGCCTCGTTCCGCCCGAAGGGGACGTACGTGATCATCGACACGGGCCGGAATCTCCTGACCCTGGTCAAGAGCGATCGCCCGGCGCTCGAAGCGGTCTGCTCGACCGGCAGCGGCAGGGCGCTGTCCGACCCCGTCAAGAAGCGCCTCTGGGTCTTCGACACGCCGCGGGGGGAGTACGACGTGCGCGCCAAGCATCCCAATCCGGTCTGGGTCAAGCCGGACTGGGCCTTCCTCGAGGTGGGGGAGCCGATCCCGCGCGACCTGGCGGCCCGCCTCGCGCCGACCGAGCTGGGGGACTACGCGATGGATCTCGGCGACGGCTACCTGATCCACGGCACGCTCTACGAGCGCGCGCTGGGGCTGAGCATCACCCACGGCTGCGTGCGCCTCGGAGCGCGCGATCTCGATACCGTCTACCACACCATCCGCATCGGCACGCGGGTCTACATCTTCTGATGAGCCGCGCACGGCTCCGGGCCGGATCGATCGCGGCGCTCCTCGTGGCGGCCCTTCTGACCGCCCTCGGGACGGGGCGGGCGGCCCAGGGGACGGCGGGAACCGCCGTGCCGACGCGCGGCGACCTCGACGCCCTGAGGCGCAAGGTCGCCCTGCTCGAGTACGAGCTGGCGCTCGCGAAGACGCGCAAGCCGTACCTGGTGATCGACGCGCCGGCGAGTCGACTGCGCTACCGCCTGCTCGGGATGACGATGCGGGAGATCCCCCTGAAGGGGATCGAGATCGGCGGGCTCAGGCGTCCGCAGCAGGGGGTCGTCCCCGGGCCCCAGGCGCTTGCCGGGGCGCTGGTCCTGAAGGAGAAGGACGGCGATCCGCGACTCACGCCCCTGACTCCCGCCGACGTCGAGGCGGGGGCCGCCGACGAGAACGTCGCGGACGCGCTCCCCCCCGAGGCCCCGGCGGTCTATGGCCTGACGTTCCGCCAGCCGGCGTCGCTCAGGGTCGAAGGGCTTCCCGAGAACCACGGGACGCTCGCGCGGGCCGCCTCGTGGTTGCGGCGCCTCTGGCCGGGAGGGGAAGGCGGCTCCTCCCGCATCGACCTGCGCATCACCCTGCGCCTCGAGGAGGGGCCCGCCCGCGAGGTCTACCGATCGCTCATCCCCGGGGAGCGCGTCGTCCTGATCCCGCCCCCGGGATACGTCCTGCCGGACGCCGGCCAGGAAGCCCCCGGCATGATCAAGCCCGGGAAGACGGTCAAGACGCCCGCTCCGCCGCCGGCAGGGCCGGCGGAGGCGGTCCCGTTCCAGATTCCGCCTCCGGTCGATGCCTCGGCCGTGGACGAGGCCCCGCCGTCGAGCGGGGGCGCGTCGGGCGACGCGACGCCGCCCGCCGTCGAGCCCGAGCCGGACTCGGACTGGGAAGAGGTCCCGCCCGGCGGAGACCAGCCGGCCCCCGCCGAGCCGGAGCCCACCCCCTCGGAAGCCGCCCCGCCGGGCGGAGGGGCTTGATTTCCCCATCGCCGGGCACAATCATCTGAACCGTATGCCTATGGCGGTCGCCGAGCTGCAGGAAGACCTACTGGCCCTGATGGACCGGAAGAACCACTGGGCCTGGCCCCATTTCAACGAGGGGCACGCCACCCGGCCCCAGCTCCTGTTGCACTTCGCGCAGGAGTTCGACGTCTACGTGCGTGACTTCCCCGTGCTTCTGAGCCGCGTGCACGCCCGCTGTCCCCACCCCGAGGTGCGCCAGGACCTGGCCGAGAACCTCTACGAAGAAGAGACCGGCAAGCTGAGCAAGGGAGTGCCCCACCCGGAGCTGTTCCTGATCATGATGGAGGGGCTCGGCTTCCCGAGGGCGCGCTTCACCGGGATCGATCTGATCCCGGAGGCCGCCGCATACCGCTCCTTCATCGACCAGGTCACCACCCGCCGCCCGTGGATCGAGGGGGCGGCGCTGGTGACGATCTTCATCGAGGGGAGCGTCGACGACCGCCGGCGGGTCACCACGCCCGAGCCGGAGGACCCGGTCGATCTCGAGGCCGAGCTGCGCCGGAACGCCCTGGTCTCGCACTACGGCGTCGATCCCCGCTTCCTCGACCTGAAGCGGGCGCACCACATGGTCGAGACCGGGCACCGCAAGATGGCGTGGAAGATGGTCCTCGACCACGCGAAGTCGCCGACGACCGCCGACCGCATCCGCCGCGTCCTGGCCAGGAGCCTCGACCTCTGGCTCCTGTACCGTGACGGCGTGGCGCGCGCCTGCCGGATCGACCGCCGCGCGGCCGGCTCCCGCTAGGCTCCCAGGCTGGATCAGGCCTCGTCTTTCGGGCCGTCCACCTCGAGCCAGCCCCCTTCGTCGAAGAACCCGAAACGCCGCTTGAGCTTCACGAACAGCGGTCCCGACCCGGGCAGGGACGCCCGCGGGACCTCGACCGTCCCGCCGCGCCGGTCCCCCTGCAGGGATGCGAGCCCCCTCGATTGCATGGTCAGGGCATCGGTGACGGGGGAGCGCCCGCGCCTCCAGCGCAGGTCGAGCGACAGGCTCTGCCGCGCCCCTTCCCCCCCCGCCGCCAGGTGCAGGGTCGAGGGGCCGAAGGCGCCCGGGCGCGGCCGCAGCTTCAGATGGAGTCGGAGCCCTGTGCCGTCCAGGACCGCCCGGCGCACGGGATGGCGCCCGTCCCGCGCCGCCGCGGACGCGTCGGGAAAGAAGATCTCCTCGCGATCGGCGAAGGCCAGGAACTTGCGCCGGTGGACGGTCAACTGCGTGGCGTGGCAGAGGATGGCGCGCCGCTTGCGATCTTTCTCCGTTGGGGAAGGCTCGAAGCGCGCGACATCGGCCTCCGCGGCGCCTGCGTCGGCGTCCTCGGCGGTTTCGCCTGCGCGCCGGGCCGCCTCCTCGGAGCGCAAAGTCGCCTTGCTGGACCACAGGGCGGCGGTCCGATGGACGATGTAGCTCAGGACGCGCGGGGCCCGTTCGCCGCCGGACTGCCCCTGCGGCGCGCGGGCCTGCGCGAGGCGGGCCAGGGCGAGGCGGGCCAGGACGGCGAGGGCGCTGTGGTCGGGATGCAGGTCGAACGGCGAAGGAAGGACGACCAGGGTCGGCTTCCAGTCGGCGAAGAGCGAGGCGAGGCGGTCCACGCCGAGGGGGTCGCCGAAGAGCAGCAGGTCGGTGATGGCCTGGTCCGGAAGGCCGAGGAAGACGGCGTCTTCCGGCTGGAGGCCCAGCGCGGCGAGTGCGGCGATCGCCTCCTGGCGACGGCGCCGGCCGAACCGGGCGGAGTCCTCCGGGCGGATGCGGACGCGCCTCTCGACCAGGCGCTGCGTCCACGGATTGTTCTCGCCGTCGGTGGCGAACACGACGCGGGCCGCGCCGCCGCGCGCCAGGGCGCGCTGCAGGAGGCCGCCGGCGGCGAGCGTCTCGTCGTCGGGGTGGGGCGCCAGGACCAGCAGGCGCTCCCCGGGAACCGGGCCATCCCACTTCACAGCGGGCCTCCGCTCCCGGCGAACGGGGTGAACCCCCGCTCCGCCGCCTGCGCCCAGATGACGGCGATCGGTCCCTCACCCTCCGCCGGGCGGTACTCGTGCCGGCCCGGAGCGAGATCGCGCGGTCCGTCGCACGGCGCGCCGTCCAGCATACCTCGCGCAGGCCCGTCCGCGCTCGTGACGGTGTAGCGCGCCGGGATGGCGATCTCGAACGGCCGCGGCCGGTCGGCCCCGTCCGCTGCCGGCGGGAGGAGGCTCCCCGACACGCGCCAGGCGCCGATGACGACGTAGCGGTCCTCCAGGAACGCGCGCGCGCGCGGCGGGAATCCCTTGATGTCCGAGGGCGCGACGCACGTGCGGGTCTCGATCAGTCGCTCGGGGATGGTGTCCGCGATGAGGCCGCGCGCCATCCGCTCGAGCGTCATGGTCTCGAGCGCGTAGTAGAACGGCCGATTGCGGAACACGCTCTGCCCCTTGAGGTCCATCACGGGGTCGGATGGATCCGTGAGGCGCAGGACTTCGGCGAGGAGCCGTTCCTGGTCCCGCGTCCCCGCTCCGCGGACGGGGGAGAGCACGGGAAGGATCACGAGCTGCAGGCAGGCGAGAACGACGGCCACCCGGACGCCCCAGGAGCGCCAGGCGAGGAGCGCCCCCGCCAGAAGGACGGTGAACAGCGGGTAGAACGGCAGCAGGTCCTGGCGGGTGTGGACCGGCCAGACCGTCGAGAGCAGGAGGTATTGCGAGCCGCCCAGCAGCAGCAGGAATGCGATCGCCGCTCCCTGCCGGTGGAGCCGGCGGAGAAGGAAACGCGCCGCCGCGAGAAGCAGGGCGAGGATCGGCGCCAGCAGCCAGAGACGCTTCGAGTAGCCCCAGCGCCCGACTCCCGGCAGGAGGTTGTGGCCGACGGCGCAATAGTACATCTCGGCCAGCGCGCCGCGCGCCGCGAAGTACGCGACGAGAGTGGCCGGCAGGACGAGCATGCCGGACAGGGCGGCGAGCGCCGACGCGGCAAGCCTCGGCGCCCGGGCCCCAAGGAGGAAGAGCCCCGCCCCCGCGATCCCCAGGGCCGAGAGGAGCATCACCGACTTGAGCGACACCGCCAGGCACGCCCCGAGCAGCAGCCCGCCGCCGAACCACCGCCCGGGGGCCGGAGGGCCCGACAGGAAGACGGCCATCGCCAGGACCCAGAGAGCGGCCCACAGGACATCGGTCCGGTACTCGACCGACTTGAAGAAGAAGGTCGGGCTCAGCCCGCAGAGGATCGCCGCCCACCACCCGGCGCGCGCCCCGAAGATGCGGCGCCCCAGGAGATACGAGCCCCAGAGGGTCGCCGCGGAAATCGGGATCAGCGCCAGGCGCATGAACACGAGGATCCGCGGGTTCTCGCCGATCAGGGCGACCAGGGGGGCGCTCAGGACATGAAACAGCGGCGCGTGGTTGTCGAAGACGTCCCTGTAGGGAAGAAGTCCCTGCGTCCAGGCCCAGGCGATGTGCAGGTGCTGCGGCTCGTCGGAGTCGAAGGGAAAGGCGAAGCAGTAGGCGGCGCGCAGCAGGATCATCGCCGCGCCCAGGATCGAAAGGCCGATGGCCTCCGCGCGCGAAACGGCCGGCGCCTCCGGGACCTGCGGCCGCGGGCGCGCCGCGGCGTCCCCCTGCACGTCCGCTACGCCTCGCGCAGGGCGCTGGTGATCTTCAGCCGCGCGGCGCGCGCGGCGGGAAACAGGCCGCCGAACAGCCCCATCGCCAGGGAGAAGATCACGCCCGCGACCAGCAGGGGGGCGGTCAGCTCGAAGTTGAACATGATCTCGGCGAAGGTCTGGAAGTTGTTGGTCCCGGTCGGGGCGGTCAGGAAGATGTTGACGATGACGGCGGCCAGGGCGCCCCCGACGAGACCCCCGAGCAGCCCGAGGCACGTCGACTCGAGCACGAACGAGATCAGGATGACGGTCCGGGAGAAGCCGAGGGCCCGCAGGGTGGCGATCTCGCGCGTGCGCGCCGACACCTGCGCGTACATCGTGTTCATCGCCCCGAACGACGCGCCGATCGCCATGATCACCGCCACCAGGTAGGCCAGGAACTGGATCGGCTTGGCGGTCCCCATCTGTTTCGCGAAATACTCGGTCTCGGGGGTCGCCTCGAGCTTGATCCGCTGGTCCCCCTTGACCCCGGCGATCACCCGGTCGCGCCCCCCGGAATCGGTGGCCCGGACCATCACGCTGCTGAAGCCGGTCCCCCGGTGCGCCTGCTCCTGCACGTTGTGCAGGTCACCCCAGATCTCCGAGTCGTACGGTGACCCGGAGGCGTCGAAGAACCCGACGATGGTGTAGCGCTCGGAGCCGGACTTGATCGTCCCGCCGATCTGCATGTCGGCGAAGCGCTGGCGGAGGCGCGTCGAGGCGATCGCCTCGCTGGTCCCGGGCCGGAACATGCTCCCCTCGACGACCTTCACGTTGTCCCCCCGGATCGTGAAGGCGATCGGGTCGACGCCGCGCACGATCACGTTGGTCCTCTTGCCGTCACGGCGCGGGATGTTGATCAGGACCACCATCTCGGAGGAGACGACCGGCTGGCCGTCCTGACCCTTGGCGATCCCGTCGAGGGTGCGGATCGCCTCGAACTGGTCGCGGCTGACGTAGCTCTGGACGTCCGACTGGGCCCCGACCCTGAGGACGACGACGTTGAGCGGGGACACGGTGGTGGACAGGGTCTTGCGCACGCCCTCGGCCAGGGACATCACGAGCAGGAAGACGGTCACGACGAGGGCGATCCCGAGCACGGTCATGCCGGTCGACACCTTGCGGACCACGAGGTTGCGCAGGTTGTACTTCAGCGGGATCCCCATCACGCCACCTGCCTCAGGCCGTCGACGATCCGGATCCGCGCCGAGCGGATCGCCGGGACGAAGCCGGCGAGCACCCCGATCGCGACCGACGCGCCGAAGGCGGTCAGGAGGGTCGTCGCGGAGATCCGGACGTTGAAGGCGAACGGCGCCACGGGGGAGTGCTTCATCCCCTCGACCAGGGCGTGGGTGAACGGGATCGACAGCGCGACGCCGGCCAGGCCCCCGAGGACGGCCAGGACGATCGCCTCGGACAGGACGAGCGCCAGGACCTGCCCGCGCCTGAAGCCGAGGGCGCGGATGACGGCGATCTGCGTCACGCGCTCGCGCGCGCTCATGGCGACGGAGTTGGCGACGATGAGGACGACCGTGAACAGGACGACGAGGCCGATCGACCGCACCAGGAGCTTGATGTTCCCCATCATCTCGGCGAACTGCAGCATGAACTGCTGCTCGGGCATCGCCTTGACCGGCGCCTCGCTGTTCTCGAACATGCGGTTGATGGCGTCGCAGGCGACCGGCACCTGCGCCGGCTGGTTCGTGCGCAGGAAGAAGATGCCGGTCTGGCTCATGCGGCCGATGAACGAGTTCTCCAGGTACTTGTTGTGGAAGAAGATGTTCGACTCGTCGGGGCCGCGGTAGATGCCGGCCAGGGCCAGGTCGAGGGTCATCGAGATGTACGTCCCCTTCACCTGGATCCGGTCGCCGATCTTCCAGTGGTACTTGTCGATCAGCTGCTGGCCGGCGATGAAGGTGTCGCGCGCCGCCTGCCAGGCCTTGAGCTGATCGTCCGGGATCGTGTAGTCGTCGTGGATGATCGCCCAGACCTCCGGGTCGGTCGAGAGCTGGCCGAAGAAGTTCTCCGGCCGGTCGTCGATGTAGGTGCCGCCGAACCAGATCTGCGGGGCGACCGCGACGACGTCCGGGACCTGCTCGATCCTCTGGCGGTAGGCGAGGGGCATGAAATTCGCCAGGCCGGTGGCGTGCTGCACGACGATGTGCGTCGAGCCTCGGCCGCCGCTCGGGTCGTACTCCATCGCCTCGAGGAGCGACGACAGGACGACGATGAGCACCAGGACCAGGACGATCGACGCCATGGTCAGGAACGCCCGGCTCTTCTTGCGGAAGACGTTCTTCCAGACGTAGCGGAAATACTTCATAGACTAGCGCCCTTCCCGGGCGCGCTCCATGCCGGAGGCGGCGGTCTGGCTCGACAGGACCCCCTTGTCGAGGTGCAGCATCCGGTGGGCGCGCGACGCGGCCCGCGGGTCGTGGGTGACCATGACGATCGTCTTGGAGAACTCGGCGTTCAGCCGGTTCAGCAGGTCGAGGATCTCCTCGGCGCTCTTCGCGTCGAGGTCGCCGGTCGGCTCGTCGGCCACCAGGATCGCCGGATCGCCGACGATGGCGCGCGCGATGGCGACGCGCTGCTCCTGGCCGCCGGAGAGCTGCCGCGGGTAGTGCTCCATGCGGTCGGCGAGGCCGACGATGTTCAGGGCCATCTTCACGTGCTCGCGGCGCTCGTGGCGCGACAGGCGCGTCAGGAGGAGCGGCAGCTCGACGTTCTCGAACGCCGTCAGGACCGGAATGAGGTTGTACAGCTGGAAGATGAAGCCGATGTGGTCGGCCCGCCAGCGGGCCAGGGCATTGTCTCCCAGCGTGGCGATGTTCTGCCCGTCGACGGAGATGCGCCCCCGGGTCGTCGTGTCGATGCCCGCGATCAGGTTCAGGAGGGTGGTCTTCCCCGAGCCGGAGGGCCCCATGAGGGCCACGAACTCCCCCTTGCCGATGTCGAGGTTGATGTCCTCGAGGACCGGGATCTGCAGGGAGTCACGGCGGTAGATCTTCGAAACGTGCTCGATGGAGATGAGCGGCTGTGCCACGGAGCCTCCTGTGCGTCGGTCCTCTGTGTGTGTCGCCGCGACGGCGGCGCCGAGCCTATCGGTTGATCCGGATGCGGACGCCGTCCTCGAGGCCGGCCTTCGAAGCGTCGGCGACGAGCGCTTCGCCGCCCCGAAGTCCTTCCGTGATCTCGGCGGTCGCGTCCTTCTCGCGGCCGATGACGACCGGGCGGAAGACGGCCTTCCGGTCCTGGATGAGAAAGACTCCGGTCTTCCCGTTGCGCGTCGCCAGGGCGCTTTTCGGGACCTCGATCTGCGTCCGCGCCGACGTCCCCTTCGTCGCCACGCTGGTGAAGCTGACGCGCGCCGACAGGTCGGGGAGGATGTTCTCGTCCGGGTCGACGATCGCCACCTTGACCTTCACCGTCCCCTTCTGGCGGTCGGCGGACGGGATCACCTGCTTCAGGTACCCCTTGTAGACCCGCTCGGGATACGCCTCGAGCGTGACCTCGGCCGGCTGCTTCTGGGCGAGGCGGGCCAGGTTCGACTCGTTGACGTCGACACCCACGTACAGGGTCGAGAAGTCGACCAGCGTCACGATGGCCCCTCCGTTCGAGGAGCCCTGGCCGGGAGAGCCGAACGGCGAGACCGCCTCGCCGACGTGCGCCCGCTTGGCCACGACGACGCCGTCGAACGGGGCCCGAAGGACCGTGTAGTCGAGGAGCGCACGGATGTAGTCGGCCCGGGCGCGCGTCGCGGCCTCGCCGGAGACCGCGGCGTCGAGGGCCGATTGCGTCGCCAGCCCCTGCTGGAAGAGGGTCCGCTGCCTGGTGAGATCGGCCGCAGCCTGGGCCCAGGAGGCCTGCGCCTCGGCGAGCTGGGCGTCGAGGTCCTGGTGGTCCAGGCGGGCGATGATCTCCCCCTTCTTGACGCGCGATCCTTCGGTCACCCGAAGGTCGGTGATGCGCGAGGTGATCTTGGGGGAGAGGTCGGCGCGCGTCTCCGCCTCGACGTACCCCGAGGCGGACAGGACCGTCAGCGCCTGCCCCTCCGTGATCAGGGCCGCCGTCGTCGACTCCACCGCGACCGCCCGCAGGGTCGGGGACATCAGGACATAGGCGCCCGCGGCGAGGGCGAACACCAGGACCGCCCCGAGGAGCAGCAGAGCGATCGGGCGCTTCGGGCGTTCTGGCTCGCGTCGGATCCTGAGGCCCGCCAGATCCGGTGCGGGGCGCGGGTTGTCGACCGGCATCGGCACGCTCATGCTAGAAGTTCGAGCACCGCCTTCGGATGGCTCTTCGCGTCGACCTTCGGGAAGGCGTGGGCGATCGTGCCTTGCGGATCGATGACGTACGAGATGCGCTTCGCGCTCCCGTCCTGGGGCGTGGCGCAGGCGCCGTAGGCCATCCCGATCTCCCGCTTCGTGTCGCAGAGCAGGCGGAACGGGAAGCCGAACTTCTCGGCGAAGGCCCGGTTCTCTTCCACGGTGTCGAACGACGCTCCCAGGATCACGGCGTTTCTCTTGTCGAATTCGGGCGACAGGTCGCGGTACCCGCAACCCTCGATGGTTCAGCCCGGTGTGTCGGCCTTCGGGTAGAACCACAGGATGACGGTCTTCCCCCTGAAGTCGGCCAGGGAGACGTCCCGGCCATGGTCGTCCTTCACCTTGAACGCGGGCGCAGCGGAACCGACTGAGAGCATGGCGGTTGTCACCTCCCCTGATTGGACAGAGACAGGAGATTACCATCCCCCTGCGGCGCGCTGCAAGCGGCAGTCTGGCGGCGGCTCGTCTTCATGGGCCTCGCATTTCTCCTTGGCGGGCAGGATGACCTCGGCGATGGCGTGGATATTCGCAGGGCCGGCCGTCGACCACTCATTGACCACCGCGCCGGCCAGTCCCTGGCAAGCCAGCCAGACGATTGCCGACAAGCCGGCGGTCCAGGACGACCTGCGCCTCTGCTCAACTGGGAATCAAATGCGCGCAACCCTCCGTCGCCACCGCCGACTAACCTGACGAATTGGATGCAGTGAGGCTCGGGGACCCATGTCCCGTGAGGGACGGAGGAGAATGTCATGGCGTCCGGAATGCGATACCCGGATCTCGAAGGAACGCGTCGGAGATTCTATGGCAGGTCGATTCTCACGATAACCCTTGTGGTCATCGGACTTTGCCTGACGAGTCCTGACCCGGTTCCGGCAGCTGTCTGCAATCCTGGGGACGGAACGCTTCCCTCAGGCTGGACCGATGCCGATATCGGGACGGCGACCGGCGGATGCGCGAGCTACGATGCCGGCACCGGCACCTTCACGGTGAAGGGAGCCGGTGGCGGGACCTGGCTCACGACAGCGGATGGTTTTCACTTCGCGTCCTTCTTCAGCACGGCCATGGGCCTGGGCGATTTCGAGTTCATCGCCAAACTGGAGAGCGTGGCCGGCCCGAACGAATCCTATGCGGGTCTCATGATTCGCACTTCCACAGGCGCGAGCGCCCGGTTTGCTCAGGTGCTCCAGGGCCCGGGCGATGCCGGTGTCAAGGTCAGCGCGTTTCTACGACTCTACGACGGCGAACGATCAAAAACCGGGAACAATCGGCTCGTGGGGTCGATCCCCGGCTTCCAGAAAATCGTGCGCTACAAGGACCAGATCTCGCTCTTCTCCTCCTTCGATGGTGCCACCTGGACCTGGATCGACGGCCTGGCGTTGAACAGCCTCGCCAATGACGTCCGGGTGGGCTTGATGGTGACCTCGCAGGGATCGGGACTGGCTACGGCGGTCTTCAAGCAGGTGAGCTACCCCACGCTCACACGCCCGTACGAAACGTCGTGGCTCGGGAACTCGCTGCCGGGGGGCGGCAGTCATATCCAGCAGGACATCAGCGCGATGTATCTCGACCCGGGGCCGAACCTGAATCCCCTGACCGGGCTGATGGAATCGGCCGTGCGGCTATATACAAATGTCTTCTGGGATGAAGGGGGCGCCGAAGCGGCGGTGTACACGCCCGAAGGCGCATTCGAGCGAAATCTCGATAACACGCACGGCGTTCTAGGGGGGGGATACGCCATCACTGCGAGCGGCAGTTACGTCTATACGGCGATGACAGTCAATCAGGACACGGGTACGTGCACGCACGGTTCCTATGGAGTGCGGCGGTACCTCAAGAACGGAATTGTCGCGCCCTGGACGAGAGGGACAGTCTGTGCGACGAATGAGGATAACACTCCTGGAGCAGGCAGCATCTTCCCGATCAGCACCGCCGGCCACCTTCGCGGTCTCGCCATCAATCGACGCAGTGCCAGCTCATACTTCAACCGCCTCTATGTCAGCGACACGGCAGCCGGGAAGATCCGGATCTACCAGGACAGCGCAACTGCGCTGACCTGGATCAAGGATGTGAATGTCGCCCGTCCTCGCGCAATCGCGATCGATCCAACGGACGACTGGTTCTGGGTCATCCAGGCTGATGACCCGAACGTCCCAGGGAACAACTCGGCCGTCCTTCACTTCAAGCCGAATGGGATCCAGCGTCTTGCGGACACGATTACGAGCGGGACGAATTTTCAGGTTCCCGTCGCCCTCACGGTCGCTCCCGACGGGAAGGTGTGGGTCACGGATGACGGCCCGAGCCAGCAGGTGAAAATCTTCAACTCGAATGGAACGCCGGCGAGCCCCGCCTCGTTCGGCGCTTCCGGCGGAATCTACTCCACAGCCGGAGGGAGTCTCCCCGGGGAGGTGAGTCCGACGAAGTTCAACGGGCTGACCGGGATCGGGCTGGACTTTTCGAACGACAACAACAAGCTGATCTACCTGGCCGGTGACGGTCCCGACAACCGCTCCCTCGGCGTCAACGGGCAGCGCGAGCAAGGGACCGGGACGGAGCTGCGAAAGCTCTCCTATCCCTCGGGCACTCAGATCTGGGAGAAGCTCGGCCTCGAGTTCATCGACGCGGCCGACGCGGATCCTCAGGCGGATGGTCTCGATCTCTTCACGAAGGAAACCCACTACGTCATGAACTACGCGCAACCACCGGGGCTGCAGGCGACCTACAAGGGGGTGACGCTGGACCGTTGGACCTACCCGAACGACATGCGACTGCATCAGGACCTCTCGATGGCCTCCGGCGTAATGATCCGGAGAGTCGGTGGGACGCGCGTCATGTACGTCGTCGGATACATGGGTGGACCTGTGGGGGTCTACCGCTTCACTGCGGACAGCGAGTTCGCAATCCCTTGCGGATTATTGATGACGGAGCGAAAGAGAGGCCATTGCAACCTCAACCCGGCCCAACTTTGTTACAACGATGGCTGGTGCGAAGCGATCCCTGGCGATACGTGTGGCTTGCCGGACTACTGCGCCAACAATCCAACCCAGGTGTGTAACGTCGACTCCGACTGCGCGACCGGCGCGTGCGTGAGCACCTGGCCCCCCATCCCCCTGACCGTGGATCACGCCAAGCGGCTCATCTGGAACGACGTCAACGGCAACGGCCAGATGGATCTCAGCTCGGGATCGGAATTCGAGGAGGAGACTCCGGATGTAAGCGATATCTACGGGTGGTACGTCGACGATAACGGCGACATCTGGGCCTCGGCCTACACGTCGCAGCCGGCGATCAAGAAGTACATCGCGCAGGCCGGCGCCAATGGCTGCCCGGCATATCACGCGACGAATTCCATCACGTACCCCAAGCCGGCGGAGTTCGGTCCTCCGGGTGCGAGCGACAGGGCGGTGATGCGTGCGGTTTATCTTCCGGCCAGCGACACGATGTTCCTCGGCGGCTACACCACCGCCCATCCCAAGCCTGCAGGCGGGCTCGAATTCGGAATGGCGGGACGGGAGATCATCCGCTACAACAACTGGCAGTGGAACCACGATCATGCGAGCCCCCAAACAGCGGTGTGGAACATCACCGATCTGCCCTATGGGGATGCCCCCACCTACTACCATGCCGCCAAAGGCATAGACCTTGCGGGATCCCTGCTCTTCGTCGCCATTGCCGATACGGCGGAGGTGAGAGCGTACGACATTTGCGATGGTGTTGTTCGATACAGCTTCAAGCCCGGCCCGGAGGTCGCAGGCAAGACCGGTCTCCTGGACACCGTCGTGCCGATGAATGCCTTCAAGAGGACCAACGGTGAGACCCTCGTTTTCACTGAGGATGACGGCCAGGCAAAGAACATCATGTACAGGCTGACGATCCCAAACCAATGTTCTGCTTGCTACTGCGGGGGGCTTTGCCAGACAAGCTATTGCACGGGCGTGGAGCTCGGATGCACGCTGGTGAACAACTGCTCGTACCCCTGCGGATGCTGCGGCTACGCATGCAACCAGTATCTCCCACAGTGCACGGGACCGGAGACGCCTCCTCCGAACGCTTGTTTCTGAGGTACGTCGCGAGGTGCGAGGGGCCGAAGTATCAAGGCGGGTTCAGGACTCCTCAGGCCTGGAACCGCCGCAGGGCTGCCTGGTAGGCCTTCAGGGTTTCGTCGGCCAGGCGATCGGGGGTGAAACGGGCCGCGACGTCCCGGCTGCCGGCCTGCCCCATGGCGCGCGCCCGCGCCGGGTCGTTCAGGACCAAGAGAATCGCATCGCCGAGCCGGGCCGGGTCGCGCGGCGGCACGACGAGGCCGGTCACGCCGTCCTGCAGGATCTCGCCGGCCCCGCCGATGGCGGTCGCCACGGCGGGGACGCCGCAGGCGAGGGCCTCCTTGAGCACGGCCGACGAGGCGTCGCAGTCGATCGACGGCAGGACCGAGACGTTGAGCGCGGCGGTGATCTCCGGCACGTCGTCGCGGAACCCGAGGAATCGCACCGAGCGCGCCACTCCCAGCTCCGCAGCCAGGCTGCGCAGCGCCCCTTCGCGCGGGCCGGTCCCGACCAGGACGAACTGCGCCTCGGGCCTGCGGGCGAGGACGATCGCCGCGGCCCGCAGGAAGTCGTCCTGCCCCTTGTCCTCGACCAGGCGACCGATCACTCCGACGAGCGGGGCCTCCGTCCCGAGACCGAGCTCCCGCCTCACGCCCGCGCCATCGACGCCGGGATGGAAGCGATCGGGGCGGTAGGCCGACTGCACGATCGACACCCGCTCGCGGCTCAGGGCCCCGGAGCGGAAGAACGGCTCGTAGCGCTCCAGGACGCTCCCGCTCGCGACGATGAGGTGGTCCACCTGCCGGCGGTACAGCCAGTCGTTGGCGGGGTGCTCGACGACACGCTTGGTGTTGTGACGGGTGAAGACCAGGGGGGCGGTGCGCCCGGCGAAGCGCCGCGCCGCGACACAGGTCCACAGGTCCTGGGATCCATGGGCATCGATCAGGTCGTAACGCTCCGACTTCAGATGGCGCGCCATGACGACGACGTCGCGCACGGTGGAGTGCAGGAATTTCGGCTTCCTGAACGCGGGGGCGTCGAAGACCTGCAGGCCGGCCTCGCGGGCGCGCGCCGCAAGAATCGACCCGCGCGGCGCGGCGACGGTGACCTGGTGGCCGCGCGCCGCCAGGCCGCGCGACATCATCAGGATGCGGGAGGGCTGCCCGCCCCAGCCGCGATGAAAGTTGGTCTGGAGAATCTTCACCGCGGCAGGACGCGGGCGGATGCGTGCGCCGGGCCCGCTCCGGACGCGGATCCGCTGGCGTGCGCCGAGCCGGGAGCCGTCATGGGGCCGCCGGCGGCCGCGCCCGCGGCACTGCCGGCGCGCACTTTCCGGCGCTGGCGCCGGGCGGCGACCCACAGGGTGAGATCGTCGAGTCCCGAGTAGGCGCTCGGCACGACGAACAGCGTCATGAAGGTCGAGACGATGATCCCGCCGATGACGGCCAGGGCCATCGGGATGCGGGTCTCGGCGCCCGGGCCCAGGGCGAGGGCCGAGGGGACCGCGCCGGCAATCGTCGAGACGGAGGTCATCAGGATCGGGCGCAGCCGGATCGGGCAGGCCTCGAGCAGCGCCTCCTGACGCGGCCGCCCGCGCTCGCGCAGCTGGTTGGTGAAATCGACCAGGATGATCGAGTTCTTCTTGGCGATCCCCATCAGGAGGATGATGCCGATCATCGAGTAGATGCTGAGGGAGCAGCCGCCGATCTTCAGGGCGATCAGGGCCCCGGTGATCGAGAAGGGAAGGGCGAGCAGGACGGTGAAGGGGTGGACGAACGAGTTGAACTGCGAGGCGAGGACCATGTACGCCACGACCAGCCCGAGGACGAGGGCGAAACCGAGGGACCCCATCGCCTCGCCGAACAGCTGGGAGGAGCCCGAGAAGGCGACCTGGTAGCCCTCCGGCAGGATCTCGCGGCCGATGTCCTTGACGCGGTCGAGGACCGCGGCCTGCGACGCCCCTTCGGTGACGTTCGCGAAGATGCCGATGGCGCGCTGCCGGTTCTGGTGCGTGATCACTTGAAGCGTCGGCTTCTCGACGATCCGGACGATGTCGCCGAGGTGCACGAGGCTCCCGGAGGCCGTGCGGACCAGGAGGCGGTTGATGTCGTCGGGGCGGGAGCGCTGCTCGGCCAGGAGGCGCACGCGGATGTCGTAACGCCGTCCCTTGTCCTTGAAGCGGGCGACGCGCGCCCCGCCGATCATGGTGTTCACGGTCGAGCCGATGGTGTCCATGCTGATGCCGAGGTCCGCCG
>Ga0075431_100001954_pt1 | contig 19669 bp, 17 predicted proteins | sample RhiMetdeltSRZDD5_FD_75297 | JGI IMG/M metagenome (GOLD analysis project Ga0075431, IMG submission 75297) | Populus rhizosphere microbial communities from Tennessee, USA - Rhizosphere MetaG P. deltoides SRZDD5 | ecosystem: Host-associated > Plants > Roots > Rhizosphere > Soil | place: USA... | reverse complement strand
CCAGTCGCTCCTCCGGATGATTTGCGAAGAAGGCTTCGAGCACCACGTGGCGGGAAGCTTCTCTACGTGTGCGAGCGCGGTCCACGAAGCCACGACGAAGTATCTTGGGTGGGATGTGTATCGCCACAACTAGACTCGCGGGAGCCTCTGAATGAGTATCGTCGCTGGAGTGGATTTTGGCACGCTGAGCGTGCGTGTTTCGCTGGTCGATAGCGAGCGCGGGCGGCTCGGTTCGGGAACGGCGGAGTATCCCCTGCATCGCCGCAGGGACGATCCCGATCATGCGACGCAATCGCACGCGGACCACATGCGCGCGCTCGCTGAAGCGACACAGGCCGCGCTTGGGAACGCGCGCGTAAAGGGCGATCAAGTAGAGGCCATCGCGCTTGACACCACGGGATCGAGCGTCGTCCCCGTTGACGAGAATCTCCAGCCGCTCGACGATTACTATCTCTGGTGCGATCACCGCTCCTGGCGCGAAGCGCTGCTCATCACCGAAGTCGCGCACAAGCGGAAGGTCGAAGCCATCGACTGGTGCGGCGGCGCTTACAGCTCCGAATGGGGCTTTTCGAAGCTGTTGCACTGGCTGCGCCACAATCCGGACAAGCGCTTGCGGTTCGCCACGGCGCTCGAACACTGCGATATGGTGGCTGCCACGCTTTGCGGCATCACCGATCTGGGCGTCCTTCCCCGCAGCATCTGCGCCATGGGTCACAAGTGGATGTGGAATCCGAAGTGGGACGGGCTTCCGCCGCAGGATTTCCTGAGCGCGGTTGATCCCGTGCTCGACGGCGTGCGCGCGAAAATTGCCGGCCGCTACGCTACGTCCGACAAACTGGCCGGTCATCTCACGTCCGAATGGGCTGCGAAACTGGGCCTCAAACCGGGCATTCCGATTCCCGTAGGCGCGTTCGATGCCCATTGGGATGCCATTGGGGCCAACTGCCGTGTGGGCGATGTGGTGAATGTTGTCGGCACCTCGACCTGCATCATCGCGGCGAGTCCCGAAACAAGACTAATACGCGGCGTGTGCGGCGTCGTTCCGGGTTCCGTGCATCCAGCGATGACCGGTGTTGAAGCTGGCCTCTCGGCCACGGGCGATATCTTCGACGCCATCGCACGACGCGCCGGCGCGAGCGCGGGCGAGCTCTCAGCCGGACTCGCGCAATATCGGGCCGGACAAACTGGACTGCTGCGCCTCACGTGGGATAACGGCGACCGCACTGTGCTCGTCAATCCCGAGCTCGGCGGCGTCACCCTCGGCTGGAACCTTTCGCACACCTCCGCCGATGAACTCTTTGCCGCTATCGAAGGTACTGCCTTCCACACTCGCATCATTCTCGAACGCATGGAGCAAGGCGGCACGCCGATACACCGCATCATCAATGGCGGCGGCATCCCCCGCAAGAACGAGGTTCTCAATCGCGTCTACGCGAATGTACTGAACAAGCCGGTGCTGGTACCCGAATCCGACGTCACCAGCCTGGGCTCCGCCATCTTTGCCTTCCTCGCCGCGGGAACGTTCAAGACCGTCGAGGCCGCGCAGGACGCGCTTTGCCCGAAGTTCCGCACCATCGAACCGAATCCGTCCGAGGCACGCGTCGCGAACGAACTATTCGATCACTACTCGTGCCTCTACTTCGCCTTGGGTCAGGCCAATAGCAAACCTGCCTCTCTCGGGGGAATACTTCCGCGCCTGCGCGAAATCGCCACAAGCGTCCGGAGCGGTATCGCATGAGTCTCGAACAACTGCGTGAAGAGGTGCTGGAAGCGAATCTGGAAATCGTGCGGCGCGGCCTCGTCCTCTATACGTTCGGCAACGTAAGCGGCATCGACCGCGAGCGCGGCCTTGTCGTCATCAAGCCAAGCGGCGTGCCCTATGAGCGCATGACGTGCGCCGATCTCGTTGTTGTCTCGCTCGATGGTGCACCCATTGAAGGCGACCTCCGCCCCTCCTCGGATCTCCCCACGCATCTGGTGCTTTATCGAAGCTTCCCCTCGATTGGAGGCGTCGTCCACACGCATTCGCGCTATGCAACCGCGTGGGCGCAGGCACGCCGTGAGATTCCCTGCACCGGCACGACTCATGCGGATTACTTCCATGGCCCGGTGCCCGTCACAGATCCCATGACCGACGAAGAGATCGCCGCCGGCTACGAGCACAACACGGGCCTTGTCATCGCGCGCCGATTTGCGAACCTCGATCCGGTAACAATCCCTGCCGTCCTCGTAGCCAACCACGGAGTGTTCGCTTGGGGCAAGTCCGCCGCGGACGCGGCGCACAATGCGGTCGTGCTTGAAGAGATCGCGCATGTCGCGGCGCAAGCGGCCGCCCTCGGCGGGCTGTTTCCTATTTCGCAGGCGCTTCACGACAAACACTTCCAGCGGAAACACGGTCCGGCGGCTTACTATGGCCAGAAGTGACCCGGCGCACGCTCCTCACACTTGCCGCTTCGCCGCTTCTGCGCGCCGCCGATCCGCTTGAGGACCGTTGGCGTGCAGCGGTTGAGCGTCTCATTGCGGCGCCTCCGGAAACCTTGTCCTTCACGTCATCGGATGGACTGCTTATGCTTGGGCTCATGCGCTTGTACCAGCGCACGCGCTACCCGCTGTACGCCGACTTCGTCCATGGCTGGGCCAAGCATCACCTTGCTCATGCACCGGCTCCACAGCATGCTTCCAATGCGCTTGCCATATTGCTTCTTCACGAAGCCCGGCCCCATGCATCATTCGATCAGTACGTAACCACGTCTGCTGAATCCGCCAATGGCCCCGGTGCCGCATCCTTCCTCGCGCGCTACGGTATGACGCGTCGCCAACCCGGCCTAATCCTACGCGCTGCGCGCAGCCTGCGGCTCGACCCGCCCGTTGCGTCCGAATTGCTCCTCAGAATCGCCGATGTGCTCGAGGCGCTTGAACCGATGCAGCCCGAATATGAACCTCTCGCCGCATGCGCGCAATCGGTGCGGCCCACCTCGAGCGATTTGCTTTCGCTTGCGGCGGCGTGGAAACTCGTCCGGATCCAAGTGGCCCCCGCCGCGCGTGCCGCCGAAGCTTTGGCGCAATGGAAGCTCGTTCATGGACAAGACGAGCCGAAACCCAGCGCGGCATATATACTGGCTGCCGCCGAAGCCGCCGCTACGCTTTGACCATTCGATGAACCCAACCCGCAAACCCGAAGCGTCGCCGTCACTCTGGCCTCGCGAGCACGGAGCGATTTCCATGTTTGTCCAGCCGTTGGTCTGTGCGGTGGTCATCGTGCATCGTTGGCACTGGTCGATTGTACCGGCCATCACAGCGGCGGGGGCGATGTTTCTCCTGCGCGAACCGCTGGTCGTGCTCGCCCGTCAACGCTGGGTGTGGCGCGAGCCTCATGCGGAAGCGGAGCGGGCCAAACGCTGGATAGCCCTGCTTGTGCCGTTGATGGTGATTAGCGGAGGCCTGCTCCTCTACCGTTGGCAATTTTCATGGCTCATCGCATTCGCTATTGGTTCCGTGGCCATGGCCGCCTATGCCACTTGGATGACGGTCCACAACCGCCAGCGTTCCGTCTGGCTGCAAATCGCCAGTTCGGCCGCCCTGACCTCGACCGGTATGGCGGCTGCGATTTCCCTCAATGACGGAGCGGCGCCATGGGCGTGGTGGCTCTGGCTGCTCTCGGCCGCACAAGCCGCTGCGGCCATCCTTGTGGTTCACGCCCGCTTGGAGGCGCGAATCGCCGCTAAAACAAAAAAGCCGGAGTCCGTTGCTTTTTTCCGAGCCGCTGTAGCCGCGCAAGTGGCCTTGGTTCCGCTGGCCATCTTCGCACGTTTCATAAGCCCATGGCTCACCGCCGCCATGCTGCTACCCGCCGCTGTCCACGCCTACGAGTTACGCACACTACGTTCGCCCGAGGCGCTGGCCACGCCGCTGCGCACGATCGGATATCGCGCCATGGCGCTTTCCATTGCCGTCTCGATCCTGTTGATTCTCGGCCTGCGGTAATCGCCCCCGAAGATTGTGATAGTCTCGCCCTCATTATGCCGATCTCACGCCGACAGTTTCTCGCTGCCGTTACCGCCGCGCCTTTTCTGAACCACTTCCATGCCCTTGCCGCGCCGGAGAAAGGCCGCACCAAAATACGAGACGTGCAAACGATGACGCTGCAGGGCGGCCGCACCTATAACCTCGTCAAGATCACCGCCGACAATGGCGCCTTCGGCATCGCCGAGGCCTACGGCACGCCCGGTTTTGGCGTGAAGGAACAAATTCACTCTCTCAAGCCGTGGCTGATTGGCAAGGACCCGCTGGAGATCGACACCATCTACACCAACCTCGGGAGTGGCTCTTCGAGTCTCTCGGGCACGCGCACGGATGGCTCGGCACACAACTTCATGCGCGCGGCATCGGGCATCGATATGGCGCTTTGGGACCTCGCAGGCAAGATCCTCGGTCAACCATCGTCCGTTCTGCTTGGCGGCCGTTTCCGTCCGCGAACGCGCATCTACGACCACGCCGCGCCGCGCAACATGCTGGACAAAGCATCCTGCCGTGATTGGGCCGCGAAGGTGAAGGCCGATCCCTCTGGCTTCACTGCCCACAAGTTCGGCTTCCCGCACACACGGCCCGCGAACGACAATGCGCGCGACCTCGCCAATCGCGTACTCACCACGCGCGAGCTGATCAATCTGCAACAAGGGTTCGAGAACTGCCGCGAAGCCATTGGATGGGACCACGACATCATGGTTCACTGCCACTGGGAATACGATTTGCGGACCGGTATCCAAATTGCGCAGGCCATCGAGTCCATCAAGCCGCTGTGGTTTGAGGATGCACTGGGTGTCGAATATACGACTTCGTGGTCGCGTTTATGCGAGAGCTCGAAAGTTCCCATTTGTACGGGTGAAAACATCGCCCGCCGCCAGGGCTTCAAGGACTTCATCATTTATCAGGGCTGCGACATCCTCCACCCCGACCTGCGCAACTCGGGAGGCTTCCTCGAAACCAAACGCATCGCCGATTTCGCCGAGGTCTACAACCTGCCGATGGCCACGCACAATACGGGCTCGCAGGTGAACACCTACGCGAACGCCCAGTGGGGCGCCTCGATTCGCGACTTTCTATGTGTGGAGACCGTCACCGGCCAAGGCGGTTGGATGGACGAGGTGCTCGTGCTGCCCAGCGGATACATCAAGAACGGCTACATCGAAGTGCACGATCGCCCCGGCCTCGGCATCGAACTCAATCCGGATACGTGCAAAGCGCACCTGGCGGCGGGCGAAACGTGGTGGGGATAACTACGCCGCCTCTACAATGGTTGTTTGGCCCTCATCCTGAACGCAAAGGAGCTGACGAAGGCGTTCGGCACCGCTCCCCTCTTTGACGAAATCTCCTTCACCTGTGAGGAAGGCGAACGCATTGGCCTGATCGGTCCCAACGCCTCCGGCAAATCCACGCTGCTCAAAATTCTCGCGGGCGAGATGCTCCCCGACAGCGGTGAAGTGGCGTTTCGCAAAAAGGCGCGGATGGCTTACGTCGCGCAAGACTCGATCTTCGAACGCGGTGTGACGATTCGGGAACGCATGGAGCAGGCGCTCGCCGCATCGCCGATCCCGCACGACGAGCACGAAGCGAACATCGTTCGCACCCTTGGCCGCGCTGGTTTCGACGACTTCTCGGTCGAAGCCGCTACGCTTTCCGGCGGCTGGCGGAAGCGGCTGGCCATCGCCGAATCGCTCGCGCTCCAGCCCGATGCCTTACTTCTCGACGAGCCCACGAACCATTTGGACCTCGCCGGCATCGAGTGGCTGGAACAACTGCTGATCAACTCTCCCTTTGCATCCGTGGTCATCAGCCACGACCGCTACTTTCTCGAAAACGTGGCTACGGCGATGGCTGAGCTCAATCGCGCCTATCCCGACGGCATCCTGCGCGTCAACGGAAACTACAGCGCGTTTCTCGAGAAGAAGGACGAATTCCTCCATGCGCAGTCCAAACGCCAGGAAGCGCTCGAAAACCTCGTGCGCCGCGAAATGGAATGGTTGCGGCGCGGCGCAAAGGCGCGCACCACAAAATCGAAGGCGCGCATAGGCAAGGCGAATCAACTGATCGAAGAGTTGGGCGATTTGAACTCGCGCACGCGCACGGCGACGGCCAATATCGACTTTACGGCGACCGACCGCAAGACGAAACGCCTATTGGTGCTTGAGGGACTGCGCTGCGAGCTCGGCGGCCGCACTCTGCTGGACTCGCTCGACTTCGTCTTTACTCATGGAACGCGCGTGGGACTGGTTGGCGCGAACGGTAGCGGCAAGACCACGCTTCTGCGCCTGCTCCAAGGACTCATGCCGCCAACGGCCGGCAAGGTGACGAAAGCCGACGGGCTTCGCATCGTCTACTTCGATCAGAACCGCCCGCTCGACGCCGACGTTACCCTCCGCCGCGCGCTTGCGCCCGATGCCGATTCGGTGATCTATCGCGAGCGCGTCATCCACGTCAATGCCTGGGCCGCGCGATTCCTTTTCACGCAGGAGCAACTCGGTCAACCTGTGGGACGGCTCTCTGGCGGCGAACGCGCGCGCGTTCTCATTGCGCGCCTCATGCTGGAGCCCGCCGATCTTCTTCTGCTTGACGAACCGACGAACGACCTCGACATCCCGACTCTGGAGATTCTCGAGGAGAATCTGCTCGAATTCCCAGGCGCGCTCGTTCTCGTCACGCACGACCGTTACCTGCTCGACCGCGTTTCCACGGTTGTCCTCGGGCTCGATGGCGAAGGTGGCGCGGAACGCTTCGCCGGTTATGCGCAATGGGAAGAGTGGTTCGACGAACGCACGCGCGCAAAGAGCAAGGCCGCACCGGGCGTCACGGCGGCAGCTCCCACACAGAGCAAGAAGAAGCTCTCCTATTTGGAAGCCCGCGAGTACGAAACGATCGAAGCGCGCGTCGCGGAAGCTGAGGCGGCTCTCGCCCGCGCGAAGGACGCGCTTGAAGACCCAGCCGTGTTCTCCGATCACACGCGCATCGTCGAGGCATCGGCCGCGCACGATGCTGCGCAACAGGTGGTTGATGCGCTTTACGCGCGTTGGCACGAGCTCGAAACGAAGTCCGGCGGCGCTTAAGCCCGCTTGCGCACGAGTATCAACACGATCCCCATCGCGATTAGGTGCAGGAAGCCCATCACCCAGAACACCGCGCCATAGCCGAACGCGTCCACGATGCGGCCCACGAGTGGCGTCGAGATCGCGCCGGCAAGCCCGCTGCCGAGGCCGACGACGCCCGCCGCCGAGCCCACCACCTCGGTGGGGAAGATATCGTTGGTCATCGTCATCAAGTTCGTCTTCCACGCCATGTGCGAAAAGGTGATCAGACAGATGATGCCGAGCGCCTGCGTCGAGGGCAGATAGTTCACGGCGATTCCGAGCGGCATCACGAGGACGAACGGAATCATCGTGTATCGGCGCGCTTCGAGCACGGGCTTTCCGGCGGCGATCCACCGCCCCGACGCCCAACCACCGAACAACGAGCCAAGGTCGGCCGAGAGATAGGGCATCCACGAGAAGAGTCCGATCTCGACCATCGTGAAGCCGCGCACGTCGGCCAAGTACTTCGGCAGCCAAAAAAGATAGAACCACCAGACGGGATCGGCAAAGACGCGTGAGACGAGAAGGCCCCACACTTGCGGCATGCGTAGCAACTGGGAATAACGGATACGCTCCGGCCGGGCCACGCGGCCTTCCAAAATGTAAGCGCGCTCCGCGTCCGTGATCTTCGGGTGCTTTTGCGGGATATGGTAAATCGCGAGCCAGGCGACGAGCCACACGAAGCCCAACGCGCCAGTAATAACGAATGCCGCGCGCCAGCCGAAACGAAGCGTGACGAAGGCGATCAGAGGTGGCGCAAGGATTGCCCCGGTCGCTGCCGCGGCGTTCACCAGTCCGTTGGCGAATCCGCGTTCCTTTGCCGGGAACCATTCCGAGATCGCCTTTTCGGCGGCCATGAAGTTGCCCGACTCGCCCATCCCCAACAGGAAGCGGAACGCGCCCAATCCCATCGCCCCGCGCGCGGCCGCATGCAACATATTCGCCGCCGACCACCACGCCATGAAGGTAGCGAGCGCCCGCCGCGTGCCCCAACGGTCGCACAGCCAACCGGAGACGATGTACATCACTGTGTAGGGCACAAGGAATGCCGTGAGGATGTTCGCGTACTCGGTGTTACTGATGCCCAGCTCACGTGTGAGAACGGGTGCGACCACGCTCAGCGTCTGCCGGTCGATGTAGTTGATGACAGTTGCCAGAAACAGCAGCCCGGCGATCAGCCAGCGCAGGTTCTTCACACGCCCCTCAACTCGATCCCCAAGCCAGGTCCGTCAGGCGTGACGTAGTGCGTCCCCTCGATCCGCACGGGCTCCACAAGAAAGCGGTTGGCGACCGCAAGCACTTGTGGGTTGTACTCTGCCAGCGCGCAGTTTTCCACCGAGGCTGCGAAATGCAGTGCCGCGGCCAACTGCGGGCCAAACGCGATGCTGATGTGCGGCACTACCTGCACGCCATGCTCTGCCGCCATCGCCGCCAGGCGCACACCCTCCGTGATGCCGCAACGCCCGATGTCCGGCTGATACAAACCCACCGCGCCCGCCGCGAAGAAAGGCCGCATCTCAAATCGAGTCCGGTAACTCTCGCCAATCGCGACAGGCACGCGCAGCTCGCGGGCCAGCGTCCCGTGTGCGAGCGCATCCTCGGGCGGTAGCGGAGCTTCGAACCACAACGCCGCGCGCTTTTCCAAGTGCGCGCCGAATGCGAGCGCCGATTCGGGCGTGTGCCGCCAAAGCGCATCCACGGCCACATGTCCGCCGGCGTCGATAACCGCGTCGACATGTTCGAAGAACTCTTCGGTGGTGCGCGTGTCGTAGAAAAGCTTCACTACACGAAAGCCCTGCGTGTCCGTTGTCCCACGCGGTATTCCGCTCAGATAGGCCGGAATGGACTGCTTAGGCTTCGTGCTGAGGAGGGCGGCCACCGGCGCTCCCGCCAGTTGGCCGGCGATATCCCATAGGGCGATGTCGATCGCGGAAATCGCATCGAGCATGAAGCCGCCCGTTTGACCACGCACCCGCATCGTCGAATACATCGAGTCCCACAACTCGGCGATGCGTTCGCGAGACCCGTCAAAATCCTGGCCCACAAGCACCGCGGCCAGCAACCGCTCGACGATCGTGCACGCCACCTCCGGTGCAAGCGGCGCCTGCGCCTCGCCCCATCCCACAAAGCCCGCGCTCGTTTCCACGAGCACCAGCGCAGTCTCAAACTGCGTGGAATAAAGGCAGGGGTAGATGCTTGACCATCGATAGTCCGCCGCGCCTTCGGCTAGCACCGTAGGCGAACCGGCCGTGCCCGTCGCGGCGCTCATGTCGCGAGGAAGACGTACGGGCCGCGCCGCAATCCGCGTGATTTTCATGGCCGCTCTGCCGACAACAGCTCCCGCAACACCTTTAACTCACCCAAGCCGGCAGAGTCAATGGCCGCGGTCGGATGGCGTACACGCGCCGACGCGATCACGCCCTCGCTTACCAGGTTGTGCTTGGCCGCCGACACTCCCAACCCTGGCTGCAGCTCAAATCGAATGAGCGGCAGCGCGACCGAGAACAGCCGCCAGGCTTCCTTCTTCTCACCCTTGGCAAGCAACTCCATTACGCGCACGTAGACCCACGTGGCATCGCTTGAAGGCATCGTACCTACGGCGCCGCGTTCGCATTCCTCAATGAGGAACTGCCCGTTCAGGCCACCGAATAGTGCCAGCCCATCTCCGGCTGCCGCTTGCAAAGCACCAATTTTAGGTACGGTCGGTGGCGCCTCTACTTTCACGCTCTTGACTTGCTCAATCTCGCGCGACATTCGCACGAGCAGTGGCACTGGCATCGCTACCTGCGTCATCAGCGGAGCGTCCTGCACCATGATGGGAATGCGAATGACATTCGAAATCGCGCCGAAGTAGTGTATGAGGCCATCGCTATCGGTTTTCAGGAAATACGGCGGGAGCACCATCAGTGCCGATGCGCCCAGATCCTGCGCTTCCTTGCTCAATGCGACGGCGGCGTCAGTGCCGGTGTGCCCGGAGCTCACCACCAGCGGCGCGCGCCCATTCACGCGCGTGGCAATCCGCTTGAGCATCTCCGTACGCTCGGCGGCCATGAGCGTGTAGCCTTCGCTTGCATTGCCAAACAGGCCCAGGCCGTGCGCGCCCTGGGCGAGCAGGTGATCCACAAGCCGGTCGAGCGACGCAAAATCGACTGAGCCGTCGTCGTGGAAAGGCGTGACGACTATGGGGAAGACACCTTTTAGCATGTTGATTGTTTTCTAGAGCCGTTCGGCCATGCTCTTGCGCCCGCGCAGTATGTGAGTCCGTAGCGCCTGCGTCAGACGAGGCACATCGCGCGTCTCGAGCGCCGCCACAATCTCTTCGTGTTCGGACTGCTCTACAGCCAGGCGCTCACCCCAAAAGGCATCTTGCGAGTGCGCCCGAGAGATCACCAGGTGAGCGTGCAAGTTCTCGTACGCCTCGGCCAGGCGCTTGTTGCCCGAACAATCGATCAGCAAGCGGTGAAAGCGTGAATTGTTTTCTTCGTGCAGCCGCTGGTCGGCGTCGCTCTGAATCGGTTGCGCCAGCAGACCGAGCAACGTGCGGAACTGTGCCAATTCTTCGTCAGTGATCCGCCCGGCCGCTTTTTCGCCCGCCAGACATTCCAGCGCGCACCGTAGATCCGACGTCTCTTCGACATCGCGAGCAGTAAGTGTGGCGACGTAAGTTCCGCTGCGTGGACGAATCTCGATCAGCCCTTCGGCGGAGAGTTGTTGGATCGCGTGGCGGACCGGCGTGAGACTTACCCCAAGCTTGGTGGCAATCTCATCCACCAGCAAGCGCTCACCTGGCTTGAACAGGTGGCCGAGAATGCTTTGGCGAAGGGCCAGGTACACCTCGTCGGTGGCACGCTGGCGCTTCAGCTGCGTAAGTTCCATACAGTTCTCTAGGATATACGCACACCGGGATCACGCTTCCTTGCGGGCGCGGCCCGCGGCGGACAGGTCGTCGCTGGTGTGCCGATCCTGAGAAATTGCCGGCAGTTCCTGGGAGTCCTTGTTCACTCCGGGTGCTGCCGGGAACGTCATGACCACTTCCAACCCCGAAGGCTTGCGGTTGTGGCACTCCACGGAACCGTGGCACGCCTCAACGCAACTGCGTACGATGGCCAAACCCAGGCCGGTGCCGCCGGTCTTGCGGTTACGCGAAGCGTCGATTCGGAAGAAGGGCGTGAAGAGCTTTTGTAGCGCCGCTTCCGGCACGCCCGGCCCCGAGTCGGCTACGGAAAGGCGAACCTGGCCGTTGCGGCGCTCGGCGGAAATCTGAATCGGACCATCCGACCCTGCGTACCGCACGGCGTTGCGCACCAGGTTTGAAACCGAACGGAACAGGAACTCCGGGTCGGCCACGATCGTCATTCCCGCGGGGATGTTCACTTCCACCGTTGCGCCCTCGCGGGCTTCCGCGCGCACCGCGCGCTGCACGCCATCGAGCACGTTCACGGGCACGAGCTTGATTGAACCGGCGCTCAACTCCGCCTTGGCAAATGCAAGCAGCTCGTCCGTAAGACCGGTCATGGTCTCCACGTCCTCCCGGAGGTCACGGACGTAAGCCTGTCCATCGGGGCCGGCTTTCCTTTCCAGAATGCTCAGCGCCACTTGCATCCGCGCCAGCGGTGAGCGTAGTTCGTGCGCGACGTCGCCGAGGAACCGCTTCTGGCCGCGCGTGAAGGTTGCAAGACGATTCGACATGCGGTTAATCGCCGCGCCGAGCGAGCCCAACTCATCGCCGCGCGAATCGCTGACATGCACGTCGAAGTTTCCTTCGGCGATCTCCGAGGTCGCCCGCATCATTTGAGCCGTCGACTTCGTCAATCCGTGAACCAGAGGCAGCCAACATAGGAACGAGACGAGGATGGCCAACGCTCCAATCGAGAGCCAGGGCTTGAGCTGAAAGAAGAATGGATTGCTATAGAACGTGGAGGAGATGATCAGTAGAGTGGCCCGCACGGGTTCGCCGTCTCCTGCCCCTGCCGCGGGCGGGATTAACATTCGCACGCCTACCCAATACGGCACGTCGCCTTCGGCTATGGTGAGAAACGGCGGCGAGGGATTGAAATAAGGAATGAACCGCAGGTAACGCTGGCGTAGCTCTGCTTCGGCAGATTTGAGCTCTCGTTCGTGCAGGTTGTTCGGATCGTGCGGCCCCCCCTGTGTATGCGGTGGGCCGCCCTTCAACTCGCGGAACAAACCGGCTCCGGGAAATCCCCGCTGTGGCGGACGCACGAGGCGCTCAGCCACGGCCGGCGGCAATTCCAATTTCGGGCCGGCAATCAACGTCTCGTCGTTACGGTATAGGGCAAACGTCACCCCGTGCTCGTTTGAATATTGCGCCAACAGCTTGGACCACTGCGAACGATCCTGCTGCTGCAATTCCAGAGCCAGGCTGCGCGATACGCTGCCGATACGCTCGCGCGCCGTCGTCATCAGGAACGATTCGAACTCTTCGCTCAACTGCCATCGCACGAAGATGACGAACACCACCGCCAGCATGGCCACGTTCAGCAAGGCCAACAGCACAAACTTCGTCGACAACGAGAACCGCGGATTTATTCCCATGACTCACCCCCCGGCTTTCTCATCCGGTACCCCGCGCCACGAACGGTTTCGATAAATTTCGGCGTTTTCGGATCGTCACCCAACTTCTTCCGCAAAGACGAAATGTGCACATCGATCGAGCGGTCGAACGATTCGAAGTCGCGTTCGGCCACTTCCAGCAGCAACGCTTCGCGTGTCTTTACCCGGCCCACGCTGCGCGCCAGAGAGAGCAGCATATCGTATTCAATCGGTGTCAACACAAGCGGCTTGCCGTCGAGCGTCGCTTCGCGAGCCTCTGCGTCGATCGTCAGCGGTCCCACTACCACGCGCGCACCGTCGTCGGCTTCCCGAGCCTGCGCCTTGGTTGAAAGAAACGACCGGCGCAGCACGGCACGCAGCCTGGCCAGCAACTCGCGCGTCGAAAAAGTCTTCGGCAGGTAATCGTCGGCGCCAACCTCGAGGCCGGCAATGCGGTCCGGCTCGTCGCCGAGCGCCGTCAACATCAGCACCGGCACCTGGCTGGTCTTGCGCAACTCGCGCAGCACGTCCATGCCGTTCATGCCAGGCATCATCACATCGAGAATCACCGCCGAATAGTTGCCCTCTTGTGCCTGCTTCAATCCGGCGGCGCCGTTGTGGACCAGATCTACTTGATAACCGAGAGGTTCCAGATAATCGTGGAGCAGCCGCGCGAGCTTCTCGTCGTCGTCGACAATCAGCAGCCGCGTCGTCGATGGCCCGCTATCCTGCGCCCCGTTGCCGCTCATCTTCGGCCTTTCATCCACGTTCACCCAATTCGATAGTACACAGCCGATTGCCCCTATTGTCAGACATTTACCCAACCTTTACACAAACCCACATTCCTCCACACAGAACATTTACGTTCCCCTGAGATTCTGGTCCTGGCCACAAGGAGGCCAGAACGGCATGAAACAGGATTCGTGGTTGAAGATTCAGACGGCGACGATGGCGGCCTTGGCGCTGTTCTGCAGTGTGGGCGTGGTGATGTCGCAGCGCCCGGACGGCCCGCCGCGGATGGACCCGAAGCAGATGGTCGAGCGGCAAGTGACGGACATGAAGGAACGCCTGAAGCTCACTAGCGATCAGGAGGCCAAGATCAAGCCCATCGTGGAAGAGTCCGTGAAGAACATGATGGCGATGCGCGAAAAGATGGAGCCCGGCACGCCTCCCACGGAAGAGATGATGACCGCTATGCGCGAGAATCGCGAAGCAACGGAGAAGAAAATCAACGAAATCCTCACCGAAGAGCAGCAGGCTGAGTACAAGAAAATGATGAGTGAACGGCGCGGCTTCGGTGGTCCCGGCGGGCGCAAGGGTCCTCCCAAGCAATAACGCCATGAGATTTGCCGTTCTCCTCCTCGTCGCGGTTTTCGCACTTTCAGCCCAACAACCGGCGCGATTGCTGGGCACCATTACGGGCAATGACGGTAAGGCTATTCAGGTAAAGAGCGATCAGGGGCAAGAAACGATGGTCCTGCCCACGCCCGAGGCCCGAATCCAGAAAGTCACCCCCGGCGAACGCGATCTGACAAAGGCGCAGCCCATCACGCTTGGCGATTTGCAAAAGGGCGATCGCGTGATCGTTCGCGGCTCAACTGCGGAAGGCGGAATTCTCGCCGACTCGTTGATCATCATGACCGCGCGCGAGATCAACAAGAAGAACGATGCCGAGCGGCAAATGTGGCGCGACCGTGGTGTATTTGGAGTCGTCGAATCGGTCGATGCCAAGGGCCGCCAGGTGAAGATTCGCACGCGTGTCGGAATGGAAACGAAAATGTTCACCGTGACCGCCGGCGACAAGGCCGAAGTGAAGCGCTACGCACCGGACTCGGTGAAGTTCACCGACGCCGTCAAGAGCAGCCTCGAAGAGATCAAAAAGGGCGACCAACTTCGCGCCCTCGGCGAAAAGGACGACGCCAATGCGAAACTCGCCGCCGAGCGCATTGTCTTCGGTACCTTCCGCACCTTCGCCGGAACCGTCACCTCCGTTGATGCCGCGGCCAAAACGCTACAAGTGAAGGAAGCCGACAGCAAGAAAATTCTCACTATTCACGCCACGGCTGATTCCACGCTGAAGGCCTTGCCGGAACAGATGGGCATGATGATGGGCCGCATGGCGGCCATGGGCGGTGGCGTGCAGCGTCCAGGAGGTCCCGGCGGTGCAGGCGCCCCTGGCGGACCTGGACCAGGTGGTCCTGGAATGCATGGGCCTGGCGGTCCAGGCGGATTTCGCGGCGGCGGTCCTCCCGACATCGCCACCATGCTCGACCGCATGCCCGCGGCCGATTTCGCTTCTCTTAAGACAGGCGACACCGTCATCGTCGCCAGCACACTCGGCGCCAAGCAGGACGATTTCACCGCCATCACGCTCCTGGCCGGTGCGCAACCCATCCTCGACATGCTGGCCGCAAGCCAGCAAGCCGCGCAAATGCGAGCCGGAGGCGGCCCCAGCATTGGCGGCGCCGGCGGCATGGGAGGAGGCATGGGCGCTGAAGGCGGCGGCCTTGGCGGACTTGGCATCGGCATGATGCCCTAACAGCAACCCATCAGCGATCGAAGCCAGTCATGAAATACCTACTCCTCTACCTCGCACTATTCCTCCAGCTCGCTTCCGCGCAAACTGCCGGCATTCGCGGTCAAGTCACCGACCCCTCGGGCGCTTCTGTGCCCAAGGCCGACGTACGCCTTCGCGATGCCAATGGCCGCGAACAGCGCACCACCACCAACGACAATGGCAACTATGAAGTGCGCGTCCCGCGGCCCGGCAATTACACACTCGTTGTGCAGATGAAGGGCTTCACGCCCTACACCGTCGGAGCGATCGAGATCAACCAGATGCTGAGTTTCAACGTGCAGCTCACCATCGCCACGCAGGCGGAAAAGGTCGACGTACAGGATGCCGTGCAAGGCGTTACAACCGATCCCCTCGACAACGCCGGCGCGATCACACTTAAGGAAGAGGACCTCAAGAGTTTCTCCGACGACCCCGACACGCTCTCCGACGAACTGCAGGCTCTTGCCGGTCCCGGCGCGGGCCCCAACGGCGGGCAGATTTATATCGACGGTTTCACCGGCGGCAAGATGCCGCCGAAGTCATCCATCCGCGAGATTCGCATCAACCGGAACCCTTATTCGGCCGAATTCGACCGCATTGGCTTCGGACGCATCGAAATACTAACCAAGCCCGGCACGGACAAGTTTCGCGGCGATGCCTTCTTCAATTTCGGCGACCGTGTCTTTAACTCGCGCAATCCGTTCGCCGATAACAAGCCACCTTACCGGACGATGATGTACGGCGGCCGCATCTCCGGTCCCATTAACAAGAAGTCCTCCTTTGGTCTCGATATCGAGGGCCGCAACGTCGACGAAAACGCCGTCGTCAACGCAACCATCCTGAACGCCGAACTCGTTCCGACACCGTTCCAGCAGGCCGTCGTGACACCCCAGACACGCTATTCGATTTCACCGCGACTGGACTATGCGCTGAACGATAGGAACACGCTCGTTCTTCGCTACGCCTACACGCCGATGAACTCCGACAATCGCGGCGTTGGCGACTTTGCCTTGCCCACGCGCTCATATGACACGCGCGACCGCGACCACACGATTCAGTTCACCGAAACTGCCGTCCTCAGCGCCCGCTCAATCAACGAATTCCGCTTCCAGTTCAACCGTTCGACTCTACGCCAATTCGGCGACAACTCGGTACCGGCCGTTAACGTCCTGGAGTCGTTCAACGGCGGGGGCGCGCAAACGGGTCTCGCCGATCAACGGACCAACGGCTTCGAATTCAACAACTCGACCAGCTACATCATGGGCAAGCACTCGTTCAAGTTTGGCGGACGCGTGCGTGGCGCTTCGCTAGACGACATTTCGCCGAACAACTTCGGTGGCACCTACTCTTTTGCCGGCGGCTTCGCGCCCCAGCTCGACGCGAACAATAACCCCATCGCAGGCGGCGGTCTGGTCGAGATCACTTCGCTCGAACGCTATCGCCGTACGCTGCTCTTCCAAGGCCTGGGCTACACGCCCGCGCAGATTCGCCTTCTCGGCGGCGGCGCCAGCCAGCTCACCATCAACGGCGGCAACCCCGAAGCGAGCGTCCGCCAGTGGGATAGCGGTTTGTTCGGCACATGGGACTGGCGCGCCTCCGCGCGCCTCACTCTGAGCGGCGGACTGCGCTGGGAAGACCAAACCAATATCAGCAACCACAATAATTTTGCGCCGCGCTTCGGACTTGCCTACGCGCTCGATGGCCGCAATGGCAAGGCGACGAAGACCGTCCTGCGCCTTGGCAGCGGCATCTTTTATGACCGGGTCGACGACACGCTCACTCTCAATGCCCTGCGCTTCAACGGCGTGAACCAGGTGAACTACATCGTCCCCAACCCCGACTTTTTCCCCAACACCCCGAGCACCGCGGAACTGGCCCCGTTTGCGAACCTGCTCACCATACGGCAGCTTGCGAGCGACATGAAGGCGGGCTATCTGATCCAGTCCTCGGCCGGCATTGAGCGCCAATTGCCCAAGAACACCACCATGGCCGTGAACTACATCTTCAGCCGCGGCGTAAACCTGCTGCGTTCCCGCAACATCAACGCGCCACTCGCCGACGGAATGCGCCCATATGGCGACGCGGGCAATATATTCCTCAACGAATCCACCGGATTCAGCCGCCAACACCAGATCATGACGAACTTCAACACGCGTTTCAGCCGCTACGTGAGCCTCTTCGGCTTTTACCTGTTGAACTACGCGCGCAGCGATACAGATGGCGCCGGCAGCTCGCCCGCCGACCCCTACAATATGCATAGCGAATGGGGACCTTCGCGCATGGACACGCGGCATCGCGTGGTGATGGGCGGTTCGATCAACGCCAAGTGGGGCATTTCGCTGAACCCCTTCCTAATGGCCGCCACAGGCTCGCCCTTCAATATCGTGACCGGCCGCGACTCCAATGGCGACTCGCTGTTCCTCGACCGCCCGGCCTTCGCGACAGACCTGAACGCGCCTGGTGTGGTCCAAACCGCGTATGGAAACTTCCAGACGATTACGGGGCCGAACTCTACGCTGATTCCGCGCAATTATGCGCGCGGCCCCGGCCAGTTTACGCTCAACCTCCGCCTCGGCAAGTCGTGGAGCTTCGGTGGCAACTCCGAAGGTGCCTCGGCCGGACCCGGCGGTGAAATGCATATGGGCCCGCCTCCCGGCGGTCCCGGCGGCGGAGACCGCGGCGGCCCCGGCGGTGGTGGGATGCGCGGCGGCCCTGGCGGCGGTGGCGGCATGCGTGGCGGAGGCGGACCTCCGATGGGCATGTTCGGCGGAGGCGGCAATTCCCGTCAGAAGTACACTCTGACGCTGTCGGTTCAGGCCCACAACCTTCTGAACAATGTGAACCTCGCGGCACCCACGGGGAACCTGACTTCGCCTCTTTTCGGTATCTCGACGCAGACCGCGGGGGGCTTCGGTCCCATGGGCGGGAGCGCTGGACCGAATCGTCGCATCCAGCTTTCGCTCCGCTTCTCGTTCTAGCGGGCCTACAAGTTCTTGTGACCAGCCTCCACCCACCCTGGCTGGCGCAAGCGGGCGTGACGTCTCCCCACGTTACGCCCACCACACTTCCCACGGGGCTTCGATCTTTCGAGGCCCCGATTTTTCTACAATACTCACAATGCTGTGGTCCCTCGATTCTCTTCTGGGCTACGCCATCCATGAGCAGGACGGCGACCTCGGCAAGGTCCACGATTTCTACTTCGACGACGACACCTGGACTATCCGCTACTTGGTGGTCGAGACCGGCCGCTGGTTTCACCGCAAGCGTGTGCTGATCGCCGCGTCGATCGTCACGCAGAGCGGTTGGGAGAAGCGGAAGTTTAACGTCCCGCTGACCAAGGAGCAGGTGCGCCGCAGTCCTCCCATCGATACCGACGCCCCGGTCTCTCGCCAGCACGAGATTGAAATGCAGAACCACTACGGCTGGCCCGCTTACTGGACCATGGAGCCGTACGTGCTCGTGCCGCCACCTGAAGCGGTGTCCCCGACGACCGATCGAACTTCCCTTGGCGACCCCCATTTGCGCAGCTTTCGCGAACTCACCACATACCGCGCCTGGACGAGCGACGGATTTGCCGGCTTCGTCGAGGACCTCTACGTCGATGACGCCGACTGGAGTATTCGCGGCCTCCGCGTCGCTCTCGGCGAATGGTGGCCGCACAAGATGATCGGTCTCGAGCGCCACCATGTCTCCGAAATCTCCTGGCGCGAGAAGCTCGTCCGCTTTTCACTCAGCCGCAAACAGATGGAGGAGGCGCCGCCGCCCGTCCGTAGCACGGCGTCACATTGATCGGCGCGCGTTTGCGGGAGTCACAAGTAATCGTGAAATCTTAAGCGCCATTCTCCTCAACCGCTTCCGACTCCTCCGGCGGTGTGGCTCCTCACGCGTCCTTCTACACTGGGGCCGACATGAAGCTCAAACATTCCGCTTTTGCATCCTTCGAAGCATACGGTCCACGTCCCGGACGCTTCCCCCTCCCATTGCCTACTCAACCCGCACCTGTGCCGAATCAGCCAACTCCAATTCCCAATGACGTGCCGCCGGCAAAGACTCTAACGTGGAACTTTTGAAAGGCCGCGAATGCGTCATTGATGACCAGATCACGGTAACCCTCTTCCACCAGCACTCGTCCGAACGCTAGCGTGGCGCCCTCCCCGAGCGCCATCGAAGCCGCTCCCGGACAGGTACTGATCGTTTCGTTGAATGGCGCTCAAACGCGCGTGCCGAATCCTGTCTTCGGCACCTTCGACCCGGTCACCGGCATGTCCGCTGCGGTCGCCGGCTTCTCCGCTCAATGGTGCAATCGCGAGGCCGCACGCCGGTTGGCATCTATGGCGTCGGCCAAACACCGTGCGCGACACCTTCTATCCCCTGTGTGCCGGCGACCAATATTACGCTAATAGTTCCTTTTGCACTCGTCGGCACGGCCAATCCCAAT
>Ga0075431_100001952_pt1 | contig 19672 bp, 17 predicted proteins | sample RhiMetdeltSRZDD5_FD_75297 | JGI IMG/M metagenome (GOLD analysis project Ga0075431, IMG submission 75297) | Populus rhizosphere microbial communities from Tennessee, USA - Rhizosphere MetaG P. deltoides SRZDD5 | ecosystem: Host-associated > Plants > Roots > Rhizosphere > Soil | place: USA... | reverse complement strand
CCGGTCGGACTACAAGATTCGCAATCTGCGATCCGAAGAACCACCTTAACGAATCGACTAGTTGCCGTTTGTTATAAACAAAAAAGGGCTCGGTGTTTCCACCGAACCCTTTTTTGGACTCAACTCTACAGTTGTTCTGCTCTAATTGGCTGTCGCAGTGGCGGTGTTCGAATACGTGGAATTGGTCGGGCTGCCGTTGGCGCGCACCCGGTAGTAATACGTCTTGCCGCGGCGAAGACCGGTGTTCGAATAGTTTGTCACGCCGGGACCGATAGTCGCGACTTGCGAGAACTTGCTGTTGTTCGTGGAGCGCTCGATGCGAAAACCGCTTTCACCCGTGGAGTTGTCGGTCCAACCCAAGTCGATTCTTTTTATTCCATTAGCGATAGCGGTGAGGTTGCTCGGCGCCGCCAACTGTGCGCCCAGAACGGTAATCTGCAGAGTGGCTGTGTCCGAGCCGCCGCGGCCGTCGGAGACGCTCACGGCAAAGCTATTGATTCCCACATTGCTCGCGCCCGGAGTGCCGATCAAAGCGCCGTTCGACGCAACCGAAAGCCACGTTGGGCCGCTCGTCTTTACAAAGGTGAGGGGATCCGAGTTCGGATCGCTGGCGTTGCTCGCGATGCTGCCTGAATACGACTGTCCCTGAGTGGCGTTCGGTTTGGTAATCGGATCGCTGGTAAAAGCCGGCGGATTGTTTGTCGCGCCAGCGCCGCCCGAGCGGAAGGACGCGACGGTCGCTGCAGTCAGGTCTCCAGTATGCGCGTTGTCTCGCTGATCCAGGATTCCTGTAGGAACGCCATTATAGAACACTTCCGGATTGGAAAAATGGAGAACACGCGGGCAACTTATCGAGCACACGTTGTAACTCATGATCGTCCGGAATGAACCGTTCACATAGTGGCCGAAGGACCAGGGATACGAGGCTCCGGCCGGTGATATACCGGCACTGGCTGGATCATGTTCCATGCCCATATTGTGGCCGTGTTCATGCGCCAGCGTGCTGTTCGCAAGACAGCCGAGCGCGGTGGCTTGAAATGCGTATTCGGAGAATCCTGATCCGGGATTTCTTTGCACCCAGCCGATCCCGCAATACCCGCCGCCATTGTTGACAATCAATGACACCATGTCGGCGGCGTGAGTATTGCGCAATCCAGCAACGGTCGAATCGGAGGTCACCCAAGTCAAATCACTGTCGATGTTACCGGAATCGTTGTAGGAAACTTCCGAGGTGTGCGCCAGTAGGAATCGGGGAATCATGTTGCTATTGATAAAAGCCGTGTTTGCCTGATCGACGGCGGCTTGAATCTGTCCTTGAACCTGGGTTGTTCCGCCTGCGGCTGCTCGTGCTTGCGGCGTATAGACCGACATCAAAACGATTTGCACGGTTCCGTCAGCCGCCAATGTCGCTGCAGCCGCGGAGGCACTTTCTTGCAGGGCATCACCGCCGCTGGGCGGCGGCACTCGGTCATAACCGTGCGTTGCGGCATCGTGGCCCCACTCTGGCGCGAAGCTGTCTGGATTGAGTTTTTCCACTATAGCTCGACCATTGGGTCCCGGACGGATCGCAAAGGCCTCGTTGCCGCTTTGAATATGGCCAAAAAGCAATCCTTCGTACTGCGTCAAAGTGATTTTGGCGCTTCGATCGAGTTGCCCACGGCCGCGCCAAACCGAACTGCGCGTGCCGCGGCGCTCATGACCCTGGCGTTCGACCACCAAATCCGGTTGCCCGGGAATCGCAATAGTGAGCCCAGCGGGTCCGGTTGAGACTACCGCCTCATCAAACTCGCCCGCATGCGCGGCCAAGCCATTCATAGAGGGCGAAGTCCATGTGGGGCGCTGGCGGAACAGGTTGGGGTGCGTCTGCGCCTGCACGAGCGAGCCGAACAATATAAAAACTGCAGCGCTCGTCAGCACTGCAAATTGCTTCATGGTAACGTTTAACTTCCGCATAGTTTCTGTTCTTTCCTCTCAATGCACGGGTGACAGTCGCAATCGCGTTAATCTCGTGCCTTCCGATTAAACGAATTGACACTAGAGCGAAGATGATGAGCACGCCTTATGCCAATGAGCTGCGTTCAACCATTGTTGCTGGAACCGCGCCGGTGACACCTTCTGTCAATTAATTGCATCGGCAGCGATGGAGCATTGAACATTGACTGTTCGCTTCGGGTGCAAATTATGGCGCATCGGCATGACTTTTCTGGGCGGCGGGCGGTATGGAAGGCGATCAAAATCCGGCGCGGTCGGTAGTCGCCTTGGAACTCGAACTTACTCGAATGTCGTTGTTGAGAGCTGCTGGCGCGCTCAATAAATCCACGGTCTTGCCATGGGCGCTATGGAATGGGTAGAAAGTCCGCGCGAGAGGATCTTATCATTGAGGATTATGCAACCGCGGTTCTGAACCGGTGGCGTCGCTTTCAGTTCCGGTTTCGCAGGTCCTTCCGGCGCAATTGTACGAGTAGATCATCCAAACTGCCTTTCGCCAGGATACGGTTAAACTGCGCACGGTAGTTAACGACGATGCTGATATCTTCGACGATCACGTCGTATATTTTCCATTCGCCTTCGATCCGGTGAAGCCGATAGTTCACCGAGGTTGGCTCGCCTTTATCGGATACGATCTTAGTTTTTACTTGAGCTTGGTGATTCTCGATTGATTCCTGCACGAAGAGAACCTTCTCGTTTCGATAGGAGCCGATTTGGCCGATATAGGCGTTTCCGAGAAATTCTGCGAAGGCCGAGACAAATTCCGTCTCACGCCCCGACGCATGGCTCCAATGCTTACCCAGGACTTGTTTGGACATTTCCAACCAGTCGAATCGCGGCAGTAGAGTTTCGCGCAGCAATGCTTTGCGTCGGTCGTCGCCGTTAGCGGTATCGGCTACGACCTTGGCGACCTGTTGGATGGTCTGCTGAAGCTCGTCGGTTGGCGAATTTGCAGACACAAGCCCTGGCGCGAGCCACACGGCGAATAGAACGCTTGAGATGAAAGAATTTCGTGTCTTCAGCATGATAGCCCCCTTGCGTTAGCCGTAAGGTCGCAAGCCGAGGGCCAGTCCAGAAAGCGGCTTTAAGAGAGTTCTGCTACCCAATGAGTCCCCTCCTTTCAGTCCGCAAGCAGGTAGGAGTACAAAATTGGCAATTTCAGGAAGGCATGGTTCGCAGATCAGAGAATTACCGCAATAAAGCGCAAGGACCTCGGTAGCACGCGCGCGGCACAGGTTGCGCGAGAACTACGGGGGCTGCGCAAGCGGTTTGAGTTACTTAATGAAGAAACTGAGGGACCGGTTGGCGTATCTGAGCAGCGGCGAAAAATAGATGCCGAACACGACCGTCAGCACCGTGAGCGGAAACAAAAGCGTAAAATTAAAATCGTCAACCCCAAGTGAGATTGTTTTATCCTCGGGATTGGGCATATCGAGAAACATAATCTTAATGATCTTGGCGTAATAATAAAGCGACACGACGCTATTCATGACGGCGACTAGAACGAGAATGACGAACGCCCCACCCTCCTTGAGCACCGCTGCAAACAAGAAAAATTTCCCGATGAATCCCGCGAACGGCGGCAACCCGGTCAACGAAAGTAAAAAGACCGTTAAACAGGCGGCGGGAACAACCGCGCCGCGCCACGCCAGACCTCGATAGCTCTCAATGTCTTCGCCTCCCGTGACATTGGCGATCATGCTGACGACCAGAAAAGCGCCGACATTCATAATCAGATAAACCACGACGTAAAACAAAATCGCCGATAGCCCTTCGTTATTCAGCACCGCCAAGCCCATCAACATGTAACCCGCGTGAGCGATGCCGGAGTACGCGAGCATGCGCTTGAGATTGCGTTGATTGAGAGCGCAGAGATTGCCGACGGTCATCGTGATCATGCTCAGGAACAAGAGCACATGCGGCCACTCGACACCGGAGATGAACATCCACTCCCCGCCCGGCGCGATGCGAGAGACGCCGGGGAAAAAGAATCGGACCATTATCGCAATCCCGGCCGCATTGGAAGCGACGGAAAGAAACGCGGTGAAAGGCGTCGGCGCGCCCTGATAAACGTCGGGCGACCACATATGAAACGGCACGAAAACGATCTTGTAGCCGAAGCCCGCCATGATAAAAATAAACGCGATAAATAGCGCCGCCTTGTTGATCTCGGGTTGACCCAGCGCCGCTTGAATCGCGGCGTAATCGAGGCTGCCGGTCATGCCGAAGATCCAGCTCATGCCGTAGATCATCGTGCCGGACGCCACACCGCCGTAGATCAAATATTTCAAAGCCGCTTCGCTGGAACGCCGATTATGCGGCAAGAAGCCCGTAAGCACATAGGACGTCAAGCTAACCAACTCGAGCGACAGGTAAGCCATCAATAAGTTGCTCGACGAAGCCATGAAAAACATGCCGAGCGCGCAGGTGAGCAGCAAGGCGTAATACTCACCTTGGTAAACTTTTTTGATTTCATTGCTGCCGAGCGACATCAAGATGCAAAGAATCGCGGCCGCCAGGGCGAAGACTTTAAAAAACAGGCTGAAATTATCGAGGATTATCATCCGGTGAAAAAGCCAACCGGGTTGGGCGCTGTAAAGATCGAAAGTGGCTATCAAAGCCGCGACACTGCCGACGAGCGCGATCAGAGCGAGCCGCTGCTTTGCGCGCACAAGCAGATCGAGGACGATAATCCACAAGATCGTCCCCGAGAGGATGATCTCAGGGTAAAAAAAACTCAGACTGCCGATGTTCTTTAGGTCCATGGGCGCGTTAAAGGTGCGGGATAATCACTTGATTGATCTGATCCAGCGAAGCGCGCAGCATGTCCAAGACCACGCTGGGATAAATGCCGACGATGATCACGATGACGCCCAACGGCACCAAGGTAAACATTTCGCGGCCGCTGATCTCAGAAAATTTCAAATACTTTTCGTTGGGCGGCCCGAGATAAACGCGCTGGATCGTCCAGAGCAAATAGCCCGCGGTCAGGATCACGCCGCTGGCGCCTAGAATCGTCAGAATCGGATATTTCTGCCAGGTGCCGAGCAAGACCAGAATTTCCGAGATGAATCCCGAAAGCCCGGGCAAGCCCATGGACGCAAAAAACGCCAGCGCAGTGACGCCTGTGTAGACCGGCATAATTGCAGCCATGCCGCCAAAACCGTCGATGTCGCGATGATGGGCGCGGTCGTAGATCACCCCGACCAAGAGGAAGAGCATGCCGGTGATCGTGCCGTGGTTGAACATTTGCAACACGGCGCCGTTGATGCCCTGAGTCGTAAAGCTTGCCATGCCGAGCATGACGTAGCCCATGTGGCTCACGCTCGAGTAGGCGACGAGTTTCTTGAGATCCTTTTGCGCCATGGCACACAGCGCTCCGTAGATGATGTTCCAGACGCCGAGCGCGCCCAGGAACCAAAACGCCAGATCCGCTGTCGCCACCGGTAGCATCGGAAAATTAATCCGCAGGATGCCGTAGGTGCCCATCTTCAAAAGCACTCCTGCTAGAATGACCGAGATCGCGGTCGGCGCCTCGACGTGAGCATCCGGCAGCCAGGTGTGAAAGGGAAAAGCCGGTATTTTGATGGCGAAACCGATGAACATCGCCATCCAGATAGCGTGCTGGAAACCCCAGCCGAGTTGATTGAACGGCCAGATCGGCAACACCTCGGTGCCGAATTTGCTCGCCTGCGCCATCATCACGGTCATATCGAAGGTATGCGGCTCGGTGGAGAAATAAAGCGCCAAAATGGCGATCAGCATGAAAGCGCTGCCAAAAAACGTGTACAGAAAGAACTTGATCGCCGCGTATTCGCGCCGCGGCCCGCCCCAGATGCCAATCAGAAAGTACATCGGCAGCAGCATGACTTCCCAGAAAACGAAAAAAAGAAAAAAATCAAGCGCGCAGAAAACACCCATCATGCCGGCATCGAGCATCAGAAAGAGCGCGAAGTAGCCCTTGACCGCCTTATCGATGCCAAAAGAAGCGAAAATGCACAGAAAACACAAAAGCGCGGTCAGCAAAACCATGGAGATACTGAGGCCGTCGACGCCCATGTAGTAGCTGATGTTGAAGGAGGGAATCCATTGATACTTTTCGACGAACTGAAAGCCTGCCTGGTTGCGATCGAAATTGGCAAACAGCCAGACCGCCATCAAGAGCGGCGGCACGGTCGCGGCGGCTGAGACCCAGCGAATCAGCTTGGCGTTATTGGGCAACGCCAGCACGATCGCCGCTCCAGCGACCGGAATAAAGGTCATGTAGGTGAGCAAGTTTTCCATTTAATAGATTCTCCCCCGAAATCAGCTCCAGTAGCGGAGCTTGACGATGATCGCCAGCGCCACGGCGATCAATATGCCGTAGAGATAACTGTTGATATTGCCGGTCTGAACTCTGCGAAACTTGTTGCCGGCCCAGAAGGTGATATCGGCAACCGCGTTGACGATGCCGTCGATGATGTACTGATCGAACAGGCCGTTTAACCAAGAGATAAATCTGGTCACGCTCGCCGCGCCGTTGACGATGCCGTCGACGACGTACTTATCGAACGCCGAAAGCAGATCTGCGAGCAGCAACGAGCCGTTGACGAAGACCGCCTGATAAACCTCATCGACATACCATTTGCGGTCGAACAAGCGATAGAAAAACCCGCCCGCCAAATTGGCGAATATTTCCGGAGAAAGACTTTCACGCCGGTACATGAGGTAGGCGATGAAGGCGCCGCACGACGCCACGCCCACCGATAGCGCCATCAGACCCCATTCCATGGCGTGCGAGCCGTGCTCTTCGGCGTGGGCCTGAATCACGGGCTCGAGCCAATGCGCGAACTGGCTGCCGCCCAAGACGGCCGGCAGTCCGATAAATCCAGCCAGCACTGCGCCGGCGGCCAAAACTATTAACGGCATCGTCATCACCGAAGGCGATTCATGCAAGTGCTCTTTGGTGTGGTGGTCGGCGCGGCACTCGCCGTAGAAAGTCATGAAGAGTTGCCGGAACATATAGAACGCGGTCATGCCCGCGCCGCACAGGGCGAGAAACCAGATAACCCAATGATGATTGGAAGCCGCGAGCCAGAGAATCTCGTCCTTGGAAAAGAACCCGGCGAACGGCGGAAAGCCGGCGATGGCGAGCACGGAGATAAAAAACGTCGCGAAGGTGATCGGCATCCACTGCTTGAGCCCGCCCATTTTGCGCATGTCCTGCTCATGGTGCATTGCGTGAATCACGCTGCCGGAGCCGAGGAACAGACAGGCTTTGAAAAACGCGTGGGTCATCAGATGGAAAATTGCCGCGGCATAACCGCCGACGCCGACGCCGATAAACATGTAACCGAGTTGGCTCACCGTGGAATACGCCAGAACTTTCTTGATGTCGTACTGCGTTAGCGCAATCGTCGCCGCGACTAACGCGGTGGCGACTCCGATGATCGCGATCACATTCAAAGTGTCTGGCGCCATGGAAAAGAAAACGTTCATGCGCGCGGTCATGTAAACACCGGCCGTCACCATCGTCGCGGCATGGATGAGCGCGCTTACCGGCGTCGGTCCGGCCATGGCATCGGGGAGCCAGACAAATAGAGGGATCTGCGCCGATTTACCCGTCGCGCCGACAAATAGGAACAGGGTCGCCACCGTCGCCACCGGCATGCCCCAAATCATCATGTCTTTGATCGTTGGCGCCCATTGCACCATCTCACGAAACGTGAGACTGGCGTGCCCCTGGGCATCGAGCGACCAGAACAACAGAAACATGCCGAGGACGAAACCGAAGTCGCCGACGCGGTTGACGATGAAGGCTTTATTGCCGGCGCGAGCATTGGCATGATCGGTGTACCAAAAACCGATCAACGCGTAAGAACATAATCCCACACCCTCCCAACCGACGAACAAAAGCAACAAGCTATCGCCCAATACCAGCGTCAACATCGCCGCGGTAAATAAGTTAAGATAGGCAAAGAAACGCCAGAAAGCATTGTCGTCGTGCATGTAACCGGTGGCGTAGATGTGAATCAAGCCGCCGATGCCGGTGACAACGAGGATCATCACGGCGGAGAGCGGATCGATCATGAAGGCCATGTCGACTTTCAGAGAGCCGAGATCGATCCAGCGATAGAGATTATCGATGAGAAAACGCTTTTCCGGTTCGAGACCTATGAGAATAAATAACGCCCAAACGGAAAGGCCGAAGGCGATCACCACCGGGGCGCAGGCGATCAAACCAATCGCGCCCTTGCCCATGCTCTTCTGGATCTTCGCACCCAATAGGCCGTTAACGATCGCACCGAGCAATGGCAGGAAAACGATCCAGCGTATAAAATCTATCTGTATCGGGCTATCCATCTAAATCTTGCCTTACCTTTGAACGCTTGAACCGTGGACCGACTAATCCTTGAGCGTTTCCGCCGCTTCGACATCGATGGTGTGGAAGAGCTGAAAGATTGCGAGCACGATGGCCAAGCCCACCGCGGCCTCAGCGGCAGCCAACATGATTACAAAAATCGCATAGATCTGGCCGTCTGTGTTGCCGCTGCCAAAATGCGAGAAAGCCACATAATTGATATTGGCGCTGTTGAGAATGAGTTCGACTCCCATGAGCACGCTGATCGCGTTGCGTCGCGTCAGCACGGAAAAAAGTCCGAGGGCGAAGAGAATCGCGCCGATGATGAGGTACGAAGAGAGCTCGTTCGGCGCCATGGCTACTCTTTAATCTCCTTGCGCGACAACACCACCGCGCCGATCATGGCCGCAAGCAAAACCAGGGAGGCAAGCTCAAAGGGCAGCAAGTAGGTGTAGAGAAAAAGATCGCCGATCTTCGCCGCGGTCGCTTCGTACACTATTTGCTTCGCTTTAACCCAAGGAGTTTCCAGGGCGGTGTCGATTAAGAGATAGGCGAGGACGCCGACGACAATCAACGCGGGAATTGTTCCCGCCGAGCGGTTGGTAATCTGCACATCGGTTATGCGGTGCGTCAACATGACGGCGAAGAGAATCAGCACGAGAATGCCGCCGACGTAGATCAGCACTTGCACCGCCGCGACGAAGTCGGCGCCGAGAAAAATATAGATTCCGGCGACCCCCATAAAGGTTCCGAGCAGGGAGAACGCCGAGTAGATAATGTTACGGGAAAACGCCACCATCGCGGCGGAACCCACCGTAATGAGAGCGATTAGATAAAAAACCGCCGTCGAAACGTCCATAGCATTCTATAACTGTTGGGATCGCGGAAAGTTGAAGATGTTTTGGGTCACTTACCGGAAGATCCGATTCGAATCAAGGGGCGAAGCACGATACTTCCTGCGCTACCCCGTATCAGCTGCCTCCCTCCTCTGATGCGGCCCCTCCACCGTCCGGCGTGGCAAACTCATCGAGGTACTTTTGTCCGATATCGACCTTTGTCACGAGCTTTGGATCGGTCTCACCGCCTTTCTTCGGCTTGTAAAGATTCTGACTCGCCGGCGCGAAGTGGCGCACCAATCCGGCCGGATTGTAGCTCGCGCCTTCGAATTCTTGCGAATGGCGAATCGATCCGGTCGGACAAACTTCCGAACACAGCCCGCAATACATGCACTTGCAAACATCGATATCGAAGTGGCTAAACTGGCGCTGTTTGGTTTCCTTATTCGCGTCGATGCCGATCGTGATGCAAGTGATCGGGCAGACTCTTTCGCAAGCCAAGCAACCCGTGCAAATATCGAGATCGACCTCGAGAATACCGCGGTAGCGGCGCGGCAAGGTTTCCTGGATCGGCACCGGAATTTTGTCCGGATACTGAATCGTCATCGGCCGGCGCATCAAATGCGAAAACGTGATCGACATTCCCTCGAACGTCGAAGCGATCACCTGCCAAATATCTTTTCCGTAGCTTAGGACACCCATGATACCTCGATCCCTAGATATGCGGTTTAAAGTACAACTCAGGCCGGGCGTTACTGATCTGAAACTTAACGCGCATGAAGAAAATAATGATAATCGCAATACCGAAGCCCAAAGTTGCCGCGCCGATGACGCGGCGCAGGTCGTCGGGCACGAACATAAAACCGATGGTCCCGAGCAAACAGATAAACGACAGCGGCACCATGTATTTCCAACAAAGTCCCATCAATTGATCGACGCGCACGCGCGGCAATGTCGCGCGCACCCACATGGCAACGAACACCCACATATAGGCTTTTAAGAAAAACGTAGTGAATTGCGCGATGGCGAGCAGCACCGGATGATTTTCGAAAATGGGCAGCGGCGGCACTTGCCAGCCGCCCAAAAAGAGTGTCGTAGCGACCGCGCCGATGACGTAGAGATTACCCCACTCGGCGAAAAAGAAGAAAAGAAAGCGCATGCCGCTGTATTCGGTCACGTAGCCGGCGACGAGCTCCGACTCGGCTTCGGGAATATCGAACGGCGTGCGGTTGCCTTCGGCGAGCGCGGCGGTGAAGTAAAGGAAAAACGCTGCGAAGGTAAATGGATTGTGAAATAGGAACCAATCCCACGGCCCCCAACCTTGGGCGCGAATAATACCCTGCATGCTCATCGTGCCGGCGAGAAAAACAATCGTCACGATCGACACGCCCGCGGGAATTTCATAACTTACGATCTGCGCCGCCGAACGCATGCCGCCGAGAAGCGACCATTTGTTGTTCGACGCCCAGCCGGCCATAAGGATGCCGACGACCACGAGCGAGGTGACCGCGAGAACATAAAGGATGCCGATGTTGAGGTCAGCCACAATGAGACTTGCGCCGAACGGAATGACGACGAACGTACAGAGAAAGCCCATGAAAACAATATACGGCGCTAAAGAGAACAGCTTCGAATCGGCTGCCGTAGGAATTAGATCTTCTTTGAGCAGATTTTTGATGCCGTCGGCGAGCCACTGAAGAACTCCCTGGGGTCCGACACGGTTAGGCCCGACACGCGACTGCATGCGCGCCCAAACCCGGCGTTCGAGCCAACTGGTCAAGCCGGCGAGCGGCGCGACAAAAACAGAAAGCACGATCAAGCCCACAAGTACCATCGCGATCGCATAAACGACCTCTTTCGGCATACCGGCGAAGGCACCGTCTTTAATCAACTGGTCGATGTAAGCTTGCATGATCTATTTGCGATTCTAATTTAGCGGTCGATCTCGGGGGCATCGACGTCGAGACTGCCGATCAAAGCGATCAGGTCTGCGAGCATGATTCCTTTACTGAGTTTGTCGATAATGCTCATCGCGGTGTATGACCCGGTGCGAATCCTAACCCGGTAGGGATATTCGCTGCCGTCGCTGACGACGTAAAAGCCCATGTCGCCGCGCGGCGCTTCGACGCGAGCGTAACACTCACCCGCCGGCGGCCTGAATTTGCGCGGCACCTTGGAGATCGCCGGACCTTTGGGTATCATCTTGAGACACTGCCGTAAAATTCTGCAGCTCTCCTCCATCTCGCGAATGCGCACCCAGTAACGATCGAAGCTGTCGCCCAGCATGCCCACGTGGGCGGTGCCGATGGGAACGTCGAATTCCAATTCAGGGTAGACCGAATAAGGAATATCGCGCCGAATATCCCATTTAACGCCCGAGCCGCGCAGGTTCGGCCCAACCAGATTATAGGAAAACGCGTCTTCCCGGCTGACCACCGCTACCCCGGCCAAGCGCTCGATAAAAATTTTATTGCCCGATAGCAAACGGTTGAATTCATCGACGATCGGCTCGAAATGATCGACAAACGCGCCGATCTTGGCGCAAGTTTCCGGAACGATGTCGTAGCCGACGCCGCCGATGCGAATATAATTGTAGGTAAGCCGCGCGCCGCAGATTTCTTCCATTAAGTTATTGATGGTTTCCCGCTCTCTGAGCGCGTGCACGAACGGCGTCATGGCGCCGATGTCCTGACCGAAGGTGCCGACGGAAATCAGGTGGCTGGCAATCCGGTTGAGCTCGCAGGCAATGACGCGGCAAAATTCGCCGCGCCGGGTGACTTCGGTGCCGGCGAGCTTCTCGGCTGCCATGCAGAAGGCTTGATTGGCGAACATCGCGGCCAGATAATCGGCCCGGTCGGTATACGGCACATAGCCGTGATAGGTCACCTTCTCGCCGATTTTCTCGATCGAACGATGCAGATAACCGACGTCCGGAATCGCCTCGCTGATGACTTCTCCATCGGTCTTGACCACAAAGCGGAGCACGCCGTGCGTGCTCGGGTGCTGCGGCCCGACACTGATGGTCATGTCTTCGGTATTTAAACCAGTCCCTGTTTCAATCGATTCGTTCATAACCTAGCGCAACAGTTTTTCCACCAGCGGCGCGCGTTGGGTGCTGATACCGTCGTATTCTTCCTGCTCGACGTAGTCTTTGCGCAGTGGATAGCCGGTCCAATCTTCGGGCAGCATGATGCGGCGCAGATCGCTGTGGCCGTCGAAGATCACGCCGAACAAGTCGTAGACCTCGCGCTCGAACCAATTGGCGACCTTCCAAACGCTTTCGACGGTTGCAACCTTCGGGTTGTCGCGCGGCAAATCGACCTTGAGCACGATCTGATGATTATGCGTGTAAGAAAAAAGGTGATAGACGACCTGGATTTTTTCTTCCTTCGGCCAATCGAGCGACGTTAAATCGGAAAGAACTTCAAAATCCATCCCGCTGCGGTCGCGCAGAAAGCGGCAGATCTCGACGATCGAGGCTCCGTCCACGGTCAAATAAGGCTCTAACACTTCCGCCTTTAAGTCGCTGACTTTGCCCGGAAACTGCTGCTCTAAAGCGGCGTAAATCTCTTGCGCGTGCATCTGTCCGGCCTAAGCCCCGGCCTGCTCCGCCGCGGGTGTGGAAGGCTTAACCAGCCAACGCTCGCGCATCATTTTATCTTGAATTCTCAGCAGCCCCTCCGTCAGCGCTTCCGGTCGCGGCGGACAGCCGGGCACGTAAACATCGACGGGAATTATCTTGTCCACGCCTTTGCAAACCGAGTAGGCCAACTGAAAAAGTCCGCCGCAGTTCGAGCAACTCCCCATGGAGATAACATACTTCGGATCGGGCATCTGGTCGTAAAGCAGCTTGGTGCGCTTGGCCATCTTGTAAGTAAGCGTGCCCGCGACGATCATTAGATCCGACTGCCGCGGCGTAGCGCGCGGTACGGCGCCAAAACGGTCCAAGTCCGCGCGCGGCCCCCCGGTCTGCATAAGCTCAATCGCGCAGCAAGCCAGGCCGAAGAGCATGTACCATTGGGACGAAGCGCGGCCCCAATTGAGCAGGTCATCAACTTTCGTTGTAAAAACCGTTTCCGGCAGGGAATTGATTAAAGGTTTCATCGCACGTCTCCTGACGGCATCAAGCCCGGACCTTTTTTATCCAATCCAAATCTCCCTTAACCCAGGCGTAGACCAGCCCAAGAAAGAGGATGCCGACGAAAAGCAGAATTTCAATCAGCGCGAAAACACCCACTCCACCTTCAACCCAGCGTCGAAACACTGAGGCAACGGGGAACAGGAAGGCAATTTCAACTTCGAAGATGATAAAGATCAGCGCTACGAGATAAAAACGGATGTTGAAGTTTACCCACGCGCTGCCCATTGCCGGCTCGCCGCATTCGTAGGTCGACAATTTGCGGGCTTGAGGATTTGACGGGCGAAGCAGCCGCCCGATCAGGAGATTGACCCCTACGAATCCAAGCCCTAATGCCGTAAACACTAGGACATTAGCAAAATCAAATAACATTGTAAGTTTCCGAAATTACACTAGAAGACGAGTCTGCAATCTTATAACCACAAATGTTCCGGAGAATCAACCGGTTGTCAGGTGATCTGAACACCAACTTGGTTTGCGATCCCGCGCTTTTTTGACTAGAGTCAGCGCCGATTTAGATGACATTCTTTCATGGTGCCCGACACATGCAAAGTTCTGGTCGATTCAGAAAAAAAGGAAACCAAAATACGTGACCCGTTGGCCAACAAGCTGGCCGGCAATACTATTTTGGGTGACCTGCCAGCTTTTCGCGGTCGCGCCGTCTCATGGCCAAAGTCGCCCGATCGCGGTGCGCACGGCTTACAGCGCGCTTTCGGCGGGAATCGGCACGCTCTGGTTGACGCACGAAGACGGCCACTTTAGAAAACACGGAATCGATTCCAATTTGATCTACATCCGCGGCGGCACCACCGCCGTGCAGGCGCTGCTCGCCGGCGAGATCCAATTTGGCCACCTTTCCCCGGCGCCGATGATGACCGCGTGGGCGCAGGGCGCAGACTTTGTCTGGATCGGCACAACCACGCACCAGATGGTCTTTACCCTGCTCGCCGACTCCGCGATCACCAAAGGTTCCGAGCTCAAGGGCAAGAGGATCGGCATCACGCGGCTCGGCTCGGCCAGCGATTTGGCCGTACGCGCGGCGCTGGAACAATTCGGTCTCGGCCCAAAAGATATTACGATGATCTCGCTCGGCGGCATTCCCGACATTCTTGCCGCCATGCGCGCCGGTGCGGTCCACGCTGGAATTTTATCCCCGCCGACATCGACCGCGGCGCGCGACATGGGCTACCGGCCTTTGCTGCACATACCGGACTTGGCACGGGAGTTTACTTTCTCCGGGATTGCCGCGCGGCGCTCCTTTGTTCAGAGCCAACCGGAGATCGCGCGCGCTTACATGGCGTCGCTCACCGATGGCGCAAAAATTTATCGCGAAGACAGCCGCGCGGCGTTGCGTGTCTTGCGAAAATACTTGCGCGCCGACGAGCGCATCTTGGAAGGCGGATACAAAGAATATGACGCCGCTATCACCAGCCCGCCTTATCCGGGCCTCAAGGGCCTCGAAGCCGTGCGCGACAGTCTTGTGGATTCCACGCCCCAGCTCAAGGGAGCGGATCTGCGAAAATTCGTCGACGATCGCTTCGTCAAAACAAAGTAGTCGCGTTTCCGGATCCTAAATCCGACTTTGAACCGAACGTTGAACTTTGAACGGATGGAGTCCGAATGAGAATCGAAACCGAACGTAAGGTCCGCCGCTGGCGCGAGCAGCGCTGGATCTTGGACCAAGTGATTCAAACTCGCGGTATCGACTGGGATCAGGGCCGGACGGGCAAAATTATTCGCAACTGCGGCCCGGGCGTCCAGGCCGAGCTGCAGGAACTTTGCCGGCGCATTCAAAAGTTCGTCGATATCCCGCGCGAATTTTCCAGCGCCGCCGCGCGACGTGAGGACCAAGGCCGGGCTGCCGAATCGGCGGGTAATCTCGCGCAAGCGCGCGATCACTACTACATCGCCGCCTGCTTTTATACCAACGCCATGTGGGCGATCTACGAGGACGGCAATCCGCAGCGAATCCAGTGGCAGGAAAGAAAGCGCGCCTGCTATGACAAGTTTATCAAATACGCGGGCCGTCCCATCGAGCGCGTCGAGCTGCCCTACCAAGGCAAGAAGATCCAGGCGATCCTCCATCTTCCGCCTAAGCGAGCATCGAACGAGAAGGTGCCGTGCATCATGTACATCCCGGGCATGGACGGCGTCAAAGAAGACAATCCCGCGAGCGGCGATCCCTTTATCGAGAGAGGCTTCGCCGTGCTTGCTATCGATGGCCCCGGACAGGGCGAGACGCGCGATGGCGGCATTCCCTGCACCGCGTCGAATTACGCAGACGCCGGCAAGCTCGCCTGCGATTATTTGGTGCGGCGCCCGGAGATCGACGCCGATCGGCTCGGCGTCATGGGTTCGAGCATGGGCTCCTATTGGGCGCCGCGCGTGGTCGCCGAAGAAAAACGTTTCAAGGCCTGCGCCGTGAGCGGGGTGTGCATGGAACCCGGTCAGTACGCGATTTTCAATATGTCGTCGCCGACGTTCAAGCTCAACTATATGTACATGTCGGGCTACGACGACGAAGCTGCGTTCGACGAATTCTGCCGGACGCTCTCGCTGCGCGGCGTGACATCAAGAATCAACTGCTCTTATATGGTTGTCGCAGGCGAAGACGACGAGCACTGCGACATGAAGTTCGTCTATGAGCTCATGGGCGAAATTCCCGCGCCGAAACTGCTCTACGTCTTCGAGGGCGAGCGCCATTCGATCCGCAATCCCAAGGCCCGTCCTCTCGTCGTGAACTGGCTCGTCGATACTTTGCTTGGCAAACCTTTCAAATCGGAAATTGTCCGCATCGACGCCGGCGGCAAGAAAGAGTGCCGCCCGTGGTGACGAATCGAGAATCGAAGATGGAGGATCGAGGATCGCGATCTTCCATTCTCTATCCTCTATCCTCGGCCGCTCCCGGCCATGCGCGGGGTAAATCGTGAAAATCGCTTACGGCGACCTGATCGGCGGGGTGAGCGGCGATATGTTTGTCGCCGCGTTGCTCGATCTGGGTTTACCGCTCAATAAGCTCCGCGCCGAATTACGAAAGATTCCAACACTCAGATTCGACCTCAAGGCGGCAAAAAAAACCGTTCACTCGATCCGTGCCACTCAGTTTCAGGTTATCTGCGCCAAAGACGAGTCACCGCGTTCGTGGAAACAAATCCGCGGCCTCATTAAGCGGAGCACACTTACGGCCGCGGTTAAAGCAACCGGACTCGAAGCTTTCACCTGCCTGGCGGAAGCCGAGGCAAAGATCCACGGCATCGCCGTGGACAAGGTCCACTTCCATGAAGTCGGCGCCACGGATTCCATCGTCGATATCATGGCGGCGGCGATCGGCATCGAAGAGCTTGGCATTGATGATTTCCATTTTTCGAAAATTCCGTTAGGCCGCGGCATCACCGGTTCGCAGCACGGACCGCTGCCGGTGCCCGGCCCGGCCACACTGGAATTGCTCAGAGGACTTCCTGTTTTCGGCGTCGATATCGACGCCGAAACGATAACCCCGACCGGCGCTGCGCTCGTGCGCGCTTTGGGAAACACTTTTGGCATTCAGCCGGCGATGACAATTAACAGAATCGGCTGCGGAACGGGACAAAAAGATTTCCCGACTCGCCCCAATCTCTTTCGCCTGGTCGTTGGCGATACTAACGCCCGATGGTCACAGGAACAAATGCTCGCGATCGAAACCAATATCGACGACATGAATCCGCAGTTCTACGATCACGTCATGGAGCGGCTCTTCGCAGCCGGCGCGCGCGATGTTTTTCTCGCGCCTATTCAGATGAAAAAAAACCGGCCCGGAACCTTGCTCCGGGTTATCGCCGAGCCGCGTGATCGGGAAAAGCTCGCGAGAATTATTTTTCGCGAGACATCCACCATCGGCATTCGCTACTACCCGATCGGCCGAATCATCTTAAAACGGGAATCGAAGAAGATAAAAACCCGCTATGGCGAGGTCGCAATAAAAATCGTCGAACAGCCGGACGGCCGCAAACGAACGATGCCGGAATACGACGACATAAAACGGCTGGCGGCTGCCAAAAAACTACCCATCAAAGTGATCCACGACGAAGTCATGCGCATCGTCGGCAGCTAGAGCCAAGCCGATACTCACCGTATGCCCGAGGATTCGTCCGGCAGCAACGATCAACGCGCCTCGCTAAAGCCCTGGGCCTCGCTGCGCTACCGCAACTATAGTTTTTTGTTTTTGCTCGGGCTTTTTGCCACCAGCGCGCAGCAGATGCGCCTGGCTCAAAACCTCTACCAGGTCTATGAAATTTCCGGATCGGCGTTTCTCTTGGGTATGACGGGACTCGCCCAGGGGGTGCCGATTTTTGCGCTTGGCCTATTCGGCGGCACGCTCGCCGATTTCCTCGATCGAAAGAACATTCTCCTGATCACGACCTTCGGAAATCTTCTCGTGGCGATTACACTTGGTATTCTCACGCTCACCGGCCTGATTCAGGTCTGGCATATTCTTGCCGGCACGGCGATCACGTCCGCGCTCAACATCGTACTCAATCCGACGCGCATGGCATTGATATCTCATCTCGTGCCGCGCTCCCACCTGACCAACGCCGTGGCGCTGAACTCCAGCGTTTCCCAGGCATCGCACTTCATCGGACCCATGCTCGGCGGGCTGAGCCTTGCCTGGATGAGCACCGGGAACGCGTATTTGTTCAATGCGGCGTTCTATATTCCCGCCGTCGTCGCGGTCGTTCTGCTGAAAACACCTGCCACCGACAAAGGAGCGAGAGAGAAATTTTCCATGGCGAGTTTTTTGGGCGGCGTCAAATTTCTATTCTCCGAGCCGATTATTCTCACACTGGTCTTGCTCGATTTCATCGTCATCGGCTTTGGTTACTATCGGCCGTTGCTGCCGGTCTTTGCCAGAGACATCCTTTTCGTCGGACCCGCCGGTTTCGGCATGCTCTCATCCGCTCCAGCGATCGGCGGCGTCCTCGGCACGTTCGCGCTGTTGGGGATCGGCGACGTAAAGAGCAAAGGCCTGCTCGCCTTATGGTCTTTCCTCGCCTATGCGATCGCCTTGGGTATTTTTGCAGTCTCGACCACTTTCTGGCTATCCTTTTTGCTGCTTAGCACCATGGGTTTGGCTAATTCCCTGCAAGCCGTCATGCGCCAGACGAGCTTTCATCTGTTGACACCCGATCATCTGCGCGGCCGTGCCTTCTCCGTCTTCAATATGTTTTCCCAGGGCGCCAACGCCGTCGGCGGCGCAGAGGTCGGATTCATGGCCGCCCTGCTCGGCGCGCCGGGGTCGCTACTGTTCGGCTGCGCGGTCGGCGGGCTGCTCACCCTCGGATGCTGGGCGGCAATGCCGGGGTTGAGAAAATTTGGGGTGGAGCGAAAGTGAGGCGGGGCCTCTTAGTTCGCGCGAATTGTCACTGCAATTTCAACTCTTTCTGCACTTCTCTCAACAGCGTCAAATCCCGCACTTGAGCTAACGGAATCGGCTTCTCCGCTCGCACCGTCGCTTTGCGCGACTCGATGGCGAACTCGTAAGTCTTGTCGGCGGTACCCCCGTCAGGGCTGAACGACGGAAGAATCGAATCGTAGGAATCCCGGGCCACATCATGCGATTGGCTCAACCAGCGCCCCATGATTTGAATCGTTTCATCTCTACGTTCATGCATGAAGCGCAGCCCGCGCAGAACCGCGCGCAAAACTTTTTTGGTTTCATCGCGATTACTTTTAAGGCGTGCATCCGTGACCGCGACCGCGGAGATCGGACTGCCGATTTTCAAATCCTTCGGCCCGCCGAGGATATTGTAACCTTCCCGACTTAGCCGGACTGGCCCGGGAGGCACGGTACAAATCGCATCGACGAGTCCCTTTTTCAAGATCTCCACCCGCACGGGTTCGTCTCCGCCCAAAGTGACAAACTGAACATCTTTAATGTCGATGCCCTTGGCTTGAAGAATCGCTTCGGCCGCAAGCTGGTCGGAGCCGCCGATGCGCTGCGTGCCGATGCGCTTGCCGCGCAAGTCGCTAATCGTTCTGATCTCAGGTTTCGCGACGAGGCTGTGCAGCGGTTTGTCGGTTAATACCGCGAGAATTTTAAAGGGCATGCCCTGCATCGCGCCGGCCATGATATTGCCGAAGCTCAGCGTATAATGGACTTCGCCGCTAATCAGCGCCGGCACGGCAACCTGGCTGCGCATCTGGATCAACAGCGGCTCGATATTTTCATCTTTGAAAAAACCCCGCGCCGCAGCCACTTGCGCCGGCAAAAAGGCGTAACTCCGGCTGCTGTACGAGAGAATCACCTTGTCCGCGGCGTGGCTGGAATTCGGCGGCCAAAGAGCAAATACGAGCACAATTCCGAGCAGGTGGCGAAATTTCATACGCGTTTGT
>Ga0075431_100001948_pt1 | contig 19700 bp, 16 predicted proteins | sample RhiMetdeltSRZDD5_FD_75297 | JGI IMG/M metagenome (GOLD analysis project Ga0075431, IMG submission 75297) | Populus rhizosphere microbial communities from Tennessee, USA - Rhizosphere MetaG P. deltoides SRZDD5 | ecosystem: Host-associated > Plants > Roots > Rhizosphere > Soil | place: USA... | reverse complement strand
AGGCCGAGCTTGTCCCGTACCGACGGGTACATCGTGGCCATCTTGAAGAACGTGGTCGAGATGTGCGCCGCCCACACCGCCGCCTCAATGACCAGATGCATCAGCGGCCGCTCCCGTTCCTGCCGCTCCGGGTCGACGTGCCCGCGCGATACATGCCCGTCGATCCACTCGTCCAGGGCGGTGGCGACCGCCGCGTCGCTACGGGTCTGGGCGGTCAGCCGCGTGACGACGTCGTCGAGCCCGTGGTTTTCGGCGTTGAACGGGTCCTCGGCGAAGTCCTGCAGCCGGTCGCGGTAGAAGTCCTCCGCTTGGTCCTCGACCAGCTTGTCGCCTTCCCGCCACCGGGGGAGGCCGAACAGGGCCCGCGCGACCTGGCGGAACAGCGAGTGGGCGGTGAACGGCGCCTCGCCTAGCAGCTCCTTCAGCGGTTGCCCCGGCTCCGACAGCGCTAGCCGGTTGAGGTTGAACACCGCCCCGGAGTGGGCCTGCAGCCGCTCGTGCCAGCGGTGCACCTCCGGGTCGGGCGCCGGGGCCATGATCTGCGCGGCCATGCCCTCGTTGGTGTAGTCCACCATGCGGTGCGACCATCCCTTGCCCGCCGTGACCAGCGGCTCGGTCTGCACGAACCTGCCGTCGAAGACCTGCTGCACCGCGTCGGCCTCGTCGATGATCAGCAGGTCGACCTGCCATTGCACGGCCTCGAACCATCGCGCCGAGGCAGTGGCCGGCTCGGCGCGGCTGGCCAGCAGGCACTGCGGCGTGGTCACCCACACCTGCGCCGTGCCGACCTGCTGGTACGCGCGCTGGGCCGGACAGACCGACAGCAGCGGGCAGTCGTAACGGCGTGGCCGGTCCACATCGGCTTCCCGTAGCTGGCCACGACACGGGAACTCGTCCGGCTGCAGCGGCGCCCACCCCGGCCGCGAGCGGCGGCGGAACGGCTCCAGAAGGCAGGAGGCGTTGGCGTAGGCGGCCGCCGGATCGGGCGGCGTCGCGCCGTCGGGCACCAGGGTCGGCGCTTCCTCGACCATGCTGCGCCAGTAGCGGGCGGCGTGCTCACCGCGGGAGCTGCTACCGATCAGCGGCACCGCGTCGATCCCCAGCGTGCGCAGGAAGGACACCTTGTTCAGCACGTCGCCCACCGAGCTGACCACGACGCAGACCCGGTTGCCGTGTTCTTTGACCCGGTTCACCGTCAGCAGGTCGGCGAGGGTGGTCTTGCCGGAGTTCATCAGGCCGACGATGTGCGCCACGCCGTCGATCCGGAACCGACCCGGCTGGTCAACGAGCTTCGGCGACGCCGGGTCGACGGCGCTGAACCGCATGTCCTCGGTCAGCCGCCTGACCCAGTTCCGGTTCTTGACGTCCGGCCGATGGGCGAGCTGCTGGTCGATCCACTCAGCGGTGGGCTTCAGGTCCTTCTCGAACGAGATCGTCCACTGCTCCCGCCGTCGGGCCGGCACCGGCGTGACCGGTACCGCGGTCGGAAGGACGGCCGGCAGCTGCACGTACTCCACCTGGTCCGGGCCGAGGCGGAACCAGTAGCGCCGCCCCGCAGGCGCCGGACGGTATGCGGCGACCGGCACGTACTGCAGTGGCTCCACCATTGCCCGGGCGTAGGCGTCGACCCGCTCCGGGCAGTACGGGCTGCCCTTGACCCTGAATACGGTCTGGTCGCTGACCCGGTGCCGGGGGTCGTCGGTACGGTCGAACAAGCGCCACTCGCGCGGCACCCGCATGTACTGGTTGAGCAGCCGACGCCAGTAGCCGCGCCGCGCGACGTCACCCATCCGATGGCGCACCCGCCGGATCACGGGCTGCAGTTCCGCGCCGCCGACATACCCCGACAGCAGCGGCGGCAGAGCACCGACCGGCTCATCCCGGAACCGCTCGGCGAGGAAGTGCAATCCCAGCTCGACGCCGCAGAACACGTCCACCGGCATGACCGCTTCCGGGTAGGACGCCCGCCGCAGCTGCTCGACCAGCTCCTCCCGCCACAACGACCCGTCCCTCATCGGATCAGCCTTCCCGCCCGCGCCTTCACCTGCTGGGTCAGCCGCTCTTCGCTGATGACCTCCACACCCGCCACCCGGCCGTCCAGCTCGATCTCCAGATCCGCGACGTAACCCGGCTGGCTGGCCCGGTGCATCGGCAGCGCCAGACACCGCCTGTCGCAGGGCAGCGAATCCGGCCAGGCGAACACGCGTCCCAACAGGTGCGCGCTGACCTGGTCCTTCGCGTCGACACCCCAGGTCTCGACAACCTTCCGCCCTCCGCCGTCGGTGTCGACGAAGAACTCGATCAACACGTCGAGGGTGTCCAGCCCCGGATACGGGGTGACCGTGACGCGGTCCACCAACTCCGCATCGTGCAGCGCATCGATGATCCGGGCCTCGACCAGGCCAGGATCGTGGACGAACAACCGGGTCGCCCTGTGCTGCTCGTACACCACGGCCAACGCCCGGACGGCAAGTGGCTCGGCCGGCCCTCCCGCGCAGCCCGCCGTGCCGCAGTCGCACGCCTCCGCGGTGACCACGTTGCGGCATCGCGGACACAGCTGCACGACCTGCTCGCCGGTCGCCGGACGTGCCACATAGGCGGCCTCCACCAGCCGGCGCACGTACGTCTGCTCGGTGCTGTCCTTCCTGCCGAATCGCCGTTCCAACGTACGGACGTCCCGGTCACCGATGACCGCGTGATCGATGAGGTACCGGCGCAGGAACGCGTACGCCTCCTGCACCTCGTCGTCAGTGGTGCCGTTCGCCGCGGCCGCCACCCGTAACGCCTGGTGCACCCGGTGCTCGACCCACTCGGCCTCGATGTCCGCACGTGCCAGCCGGGCACCCTGTTCAGCGAACTCCGAGAGCTGCTCGTCCACCAGCAGCGGGTTCTGAAGGTCGGTCGTGGAGAGGCCGAGCACGACTGGCCAGGCGACCAACGGCTTCGTACACCACTCCAACAAATCAAGATCCGTCGCGATCGGAACGACGCCCTGGCCGACGCATCGCCACCACAACCTGGTGAACGCCACCCGCCACGCCGGCGGCAGCAGCCCTTCGTCGCTGCGTTCGCCCGCCGCCGCCCGCGCCCGCCGCCACAGGATCTGGGTCAGACCGGCGGACAGCATGGTCACGGTGAGATAGTCGTCGTCGGTCGCCCCGCCGCCGTCCGGCATGGCCACTTCCGGATCCACCTGATCGACAGGCAGATCAAACTGCGCTTCAACGGCCACCCGGACCCCTTCGCAACTTCACCTCGGCTGGAGCTTTGGTTCGAACAACTGAGCTTTGCGCGATAAGTAGACAGCGGACCTCTGACAGAAATCGGAACCCCATGAGAGGCAATCGGCGCGACGGGGTGCCGATGGCGGCACACCTCTTCGTCGACCGGCCACGGTGACCGGTTGGTCATTACCCGTGCGTGGCGAGCGGGCGTTGATCCCTTGATGACGGTCTGTTGTGGTGGCCGCCGCGCGGCGCCGTGGATGCGGGCGCCGCACAGCCGCATCCTCTGCAGCGCCCACCCCTTTTTACTCGCTTCGCGAAATTCTCCCTCAGGCGAGGCGGAGAAACGCGAAGGCGAACGGCGTGTCGCGGGGGAAGCACCGGTCGCACCGTCGCTGGGTCCTCGATCGCTAAGTCGCGATCTCCGCTCGTAAGTTGGTTGAGATTGCTGTCGTCGCCTTGCAGGGGAAGATGTTGACCCGGCGGAGTGGGCGGCCTTGGCCCACGACCTGCGTACCGTGTCCAGCCACTTCGATGACGCGCCCTGCCCTGGACCCTGTATCTCGGCTCGCTTGTGTCCGAACATGTGCTACCGGTCGACCAACTTGACGAGATCGCGGTGAGGAGCGAGGACGCCGTACCGGACGGACGGCGCCGGTCGGAATGACAAGGAGAGGACGGCGACCAGAGTGCGGCGAGTCGGGTCCCCGACCACCTTCTGGTCAAAGTACGGCGGACGTCTGCCTTGGACGACCGTGCCACGCTCGCGCCTGACTAGAGTCGAAGGTTGCGGACGACGTGGGCGCGCCCCTCGTCCGACGAGCCGGCATGTCGTCGCCATCGAGGGAGCACTGCGTTCAGTTCTTGGCGACGTTGAGAATATCCACGTCCGCGGGATCAGCGCCCGCGTTGCGTTCGCTCTTGGCGAGGAATGCCCTATACGTGTTGCAGTCGAATCGTTGGCTGCATGCATTGCATTGCGCCTTCAGTTCCGTGTCGACTCTCTCGGCGAGCGGCTGATCGCGTTTGGTTAGGTCCCCGCCTACGACGGACAGCGGATCGCGTTGAAGGTCCAGTACGGTTTCGCGGAGATGTCGTACCTGTTCGAGGGTCCAGGCGATGCTCGCGTCCACGACCTCCTGGTCGATGGGAATAGCGACGAGGCGTTTCCCCGAGTTCGGCTTCTCGTTGGTGAAGAAGAGCACGCACCTCCGCGGTAATCCGATCCGATCCTGTAGCAGCGCGGCGTAGGTCACCACCTGCCGGACATAGTCGTCACGCGATGTGTTATTCCGCAGTCTCGTTCCCTTGTAGTCCCATATTTCCTGGTCGCCGACCGCGGCACGGTCGGCGACCTCGACCACATCGCCCTGCAGGTTCGTCTTGTCGGTCCACCGCCAGGTCAGCGGGTACACCAGTTCGCTCTTCTGCTGGATGACCACGTCGAGCACCCCGGTGAGGAGCACCTTCGACTTGCCGCCGTACAGTTCGGGCACGACCTTGCGGACGCTTCGCAGCGGATACTCTTCGTGCTGCGCGCCCTCGACCGCGGCCAGGACCTCCGGATGCGCGGCGCCGGCATGGACGTCGTACAGGTGGCCGGCGACCCGGGAGACCGTCTCCTGCTTGCTGGCGAACGTGGTCCGGATGCCCCTCGCCCACAGCACCAGAAAGTAGCGGTTGAGCTGGTCAGTGAGCGCGGCGACGGTGGCGTGGGCGCCGGTAGCACGGTGTCGGTCGGTCAGCCACTGCATCGCATGGTGGATCATGTAGCCTTCCATCGCCTGCACCTGCTCGTACGGACGGATCCCGACGTGCTTCTCGTATGCCCACGCACGGGGGCAGCGCCTGTGGGCCAGCAGGTCACCGGTGTAACTGACCTCGATGAGATCGGTCATCGCCCACCTCCGACGCTCGGGTGTGCGAAGTACTGCACGGTCACCGTAGGGTCGAGCGGGTGCGGCACGGCTGGAATCGCGGAGAACACCGCGACGACGCCTGGGTTGAGCTGTCTGATCTCGGGTCGGGCGTGGGCTGGATCGTGCAGGATGGTGAGCCCACTCTTCGCGCGGGTCAAGGCCACGTACACCTCCCGCTCGCGGTCGGCCGCTGCAAGCCGAAGCACCCCTGAGTCGGTGGTTTCGACCTGCCCGGTGGCGATCGTATAGCTGACGTTCTGGCCGGAGAACAGCGCGGTGCGCAGAGCATTGGCGGGCATGACGTTGCGCCCGGTCGCCGCGACGTAGACGTGCTCGAACTCGAGGCCCTTGGCCTGGTGGAAGGTGAGCATAGCGATGGCGTTCTCGCTGAACGCCTCGACCTCCTCGTCGTCGAGGGCGGTCGCCTCGAGCATCGTGCCCATCACCCGCAGCAGGTCCCAGTACTGCTTCGGCCACTCGATCTTGCCGTCGGGAGTGCGGCTGGGCCGCATCGGCTCGTCCAAGCTGCGCATGGTGCGCCGGGTCGGGGCGATGTTCGCCTCCAGCAGGGCGGTGAACAGCGCCTGCCGGAATAGCTGGGGGGTGTAGCCGGTCTGGCGGAAGTACCGAAAGCTCATCAGTCGGGCCACGAACGCGGACAGGGTCAGCCGCCGCCGGTCGGGTTGGGCGGTCGCGGCCTGTAGCAGGCGCGCGCGCAACTCGTCGACGTAGGCGATGAGGTCGGCCCGGTCGGGGGCTGGCTGGTCGAGACGTCCACCGCCGCCCTTGCGGAATCGCTTCTGGAATCCGGCGTGGGCAATGGAGCCGAACTGGGGCACGGCTGCCTCGGCGTACCCGCGGCGTGCCTGCTGCGGCGAGGTGGCGTGGACCTCGACCGGTCTGCGGCTGCCAGGCACCGGGGCGACCCGAACCGGGTCGATGAGGTAGCTGATCAGACCGAGCAGGTCGTGCACGGGACTGTCCGGTCGGCCGGCGGTCTTGTTGCGGGCGTTGAAGACCCGTAGGTTGCGGTTCTCCAGGGCGGTGCGCATCTCCAACCCGGGCGAGGTGTTGTTGCGGGAGCTCTTCTCGGAGGTGGAGAACATCAGGACCGCGGCGTCGGGCGTGAGGCCGGTGTGGGCAGCGCGTTGCTGGGCGGCTAGTTCACCGGCTACCACGTCGCACAGCGCCGGCCAGGGACCGACGAGCAGCCGGACGGGTTCGCCGACGTCCGCGTCCGGCGACGGGTTAATGGCCTTGGCCATGCTGACCGTGTTGAGGACGCTGCCGGTGCGGTATGCCTCGCTGAACGCCACGATGGTGGCGGTGCTGCGGTGGTTGTGCTCCAGCCTCTCCAGCCGGAAGCCCAGTCCCCGCTTGGCGCACTCGGCCTCGAGTCCTTGGAAACAGGCGATGTCGGAGCCACGGAACCGGTACACGCTCTGGTCGTCGTCGCCCACCACGGTCAACCGGGTTTCGCCGTTCGTGAGCCAGCCGACGTGGATCGCGAACTGGATCGGGTTGGTGTCCTGGAACTCATCGACGAAGACATGGCGCAGCTCCGGCGCGACCGTGTGCTGCCGTTCCAGGAACCGCTGCTGGATGGTGGCGAAGTCCATCACGGCGTTGTCGTCGAGGTAGGTGACCCATCGCTCGTACGCCTTGGTCATCGCGTCGGTGACGCCGAGCATGGCCGCCGACGCGTACTCGATGCCGTTGCGTTCGCGAGTGTCCCCGCACCGCGGGATCCACGTCTCCGTGTGCTGCGCGAGGACCGCCCGGAGCAGTTCGACCCGTTCCATGTCGTTGGCCGGCCAGTTGCCGGCCTCCCACGGCGGGCGGAACAGGGCCGAGATCTCGGCGGTGTCGCAGATGCGGTTGCCGACGTCCGGCGGCTGGTTGGCGGGCTTGTAGCCGATCTTCCACCGGTACTCGCGGGCGAGCCGGACGACCGTCTCGTGCTCGTCGATGAGGCGGGTGCCGTTCTCCATGTAGGCGTTGTCGAACTCTCGCATCAGGGTGTCGCACAGACTGTGCAGGGTGCCCAGGCGCACGTCGTGTACGTGCGGGTCGTCGACGGCGATCCCGCGGCGGCGAGCCTCCTCGAGCAGGAGATCACAGCGCTCGACCAGCCGGACCTCCAACTCGGTGGCGGCCTTACGGGTGAACGTCGTGACCAGGAGCATCTCGGCGGGGCTGCCGACGACGAGCAGCTCATAGAGGATGCGCCAGACCAGCATCTCAGTCTTGCCCGAGCCGGGACCGGCCAGAATCTGCAGGACGTGGTCGTCGGGTTCGATGGTGACGATGCGGCGCTGCGGCCCGTCCGGGGTCAGCGGCAGGCGACCCACTTTCTCGTGAGTCAGCACGGCGTCGACGAGGTCGAAGAACTCGGCCGGCGTGAGGATGACCCGTCTGGACATGACCATGCTGTTGGTACCTCTTCCGCAATACGCTGCACGGCTTCGGCGAGCGCGGCAGGGCGGTGAAACGTTGAGAGCGACTCTATGCGGCCCCTCTGACAAGAAGGCGAGACTTGGCCTTCAGTCGAGGTGGAAGACGCGTGGGCACCGGCCGGTGTCGGCCGGTGCCCTTCCTCCAGTTACGGCTTCGCGTCGACGTCTGAGCAGAGTTCTTTCCAACTGTCGCTGAGGATCTTGTTCAGCACGCTGCTTATCGTGGCGGCGGTGTTCTCGGCCTTGCCCTCGACGACCTCGCGCTTGCCTTCGGGGGCGGTCGGGTCCTTGATCAATCGCGTCTTCTTGTTGCCCTGGGTATCCACCTTGTGCCCGGTGATGTCGACCCAGTGTTTGCGATAGCGATGCCAGTCGATCTCTCGCAGCCGGTTCTTCAGTTCGGCGACGGGCAGCCGTGGCGTCTCGGGGTCGGCAGCGGCGACCTTCTGCCGGAACGCCGCCTCAGCTTCGGCCACGGTGGCGTGCTCCTCGCCTTTGTTGCTCGCGATGGCGGCCGCGAGCGGGCCAAGTTTGTCCTTGGAGCAGTCGTGGAACGCGAGCGCCAGCGCCTTGAGCACGAACGGCCAGCCGTGCGCGTAGATGCGGCGGAAGGGCTCGGTGTCCTTCGGTGTGACCTGCTGCCAATCGGGCCCGAAGACGTCCTCGAGCATCAACACGAATTCGCGGCAGTACGGCAAGAACTCATCCACGTGGTAGTGCTTGATGTGCTCGGGCTTGCGGGTACCACGGGAGATCACGTTGAGGAGCATCTGCTCCATCGTGGACAGGTCGACGATTGCGCCGGTTGCCGTCTCGGTGGCGCCAGCGGTGCGCCCGTCCGCGAGGCGTTTTTCGAAGATCGTCCCCTCCAGCGAGCGGGTGCGCAGTTTGGCGAGCGCCGAAGATTGGTCTAGTAGTACCACGAGATTCTTGTTCTTCTTCGAGCCGCGGCCGTTGCGGTCGGCGAAGCTCTGGCCAGCCTGTCCCGTATCGACGTTGAGTTCGATCTCCAACGTCACGCAGAAGGTATCCCGTGCGCCCTCCTTGATCGCGCGGCCGGTGCGGGAGGCCTGGAACAAGGCTGCCGTCTGAGTCTGGCCGTCGGACTGCATCACCGGCTTCTTCGGCAGGTACAGATACCCGTAGAGAGCCTTGTCGTTGTTCTCGTCGAACGCGACGAAGATGGTGTCCGCGAACTCGGTGCTCGATTGCCATCCACTGACCGTAGGCAGGTAGGCCTGACGGTCGTCCTGCATCGCCTCGAGGATGTACTGCTTGAAGTTGGCCAGGTTCTCCTTCTTGGCCCCCTTGAAGTCCTGCTGGGTCTGCTCGTGCGCCTCGTGCATACCCATGGCCTCGAAGTCCTCCATCGGCGGGTCCGACGGGTCGTAGCGGACGATCTCCGTGAACTGGCTCAGCGTGGGGTGCGTCATCGCGGTGATCCGGTAGCGGTGTCGGTCGCCCTTGAGAGCCAGTACGGCGCCGCGGATCTCATGCCGCTTGTCCAGTTCGGTCTGGAACTCGTATCGCGACGCGGCGAAGTTCTGAGCTGCATCTTGGTCTGTCTGGCATCTAACGATCCGCAAGCCTCCGAATGCGGGATCCTGCGGGACGGTCTCGGTCCGGATGTACTCGGAGCGAGGAATCAACGGATTGTTCATAAGAACTACTCCTCTTGCGCGGCAGGCGATAGGGGAAAGTGCGGGATGCTCGGAATGATTACTGGACTCGCGCTCGCGGGTACCTGGCCTGCGAGGCGGAGCGGTTCGGGAAGGACGACCAACTCGATGCCGAGGTTGAGCACCTCGATGGCAGTCGCAAGTTCGGGGGCGAACTCGAAAGCCGCCAGCACCCCGAGCACCGGCCGGGAGAACTCGGTCTCCTTCCGGGCCAGCGCCACGTAGGTGAGGATCTGGCCGAGCCCGTCAAAGCTTGCCTTGATCTTGAACTCCCAGATCCGGACACGGTTGAGCGTGTCGACCGTACGCAAGTCGCCCCGCAGAAGGCTCGGGTAGTAAACATGCTCCGTCCGCCAGACCCGCTCGCACGGCCGGAACTCGGCGAGCCGAGCCGCATAGGCGTCGCGGATGCTCCGCTCGGCCGCGAACTCGTCACGAGGCGCAGTCAACTCTGTCAACTCCCTCTCTAAATCTTCAAGAGAAGCGAGCATCTCACAGAGAGAGTGACTTGTCACGCGAAGAGGGCGCCCAGAAGGGGCACTTGCCCGTGCCAGCCCAAGCGGGCGGTGGAGCCAACCTCAGCGCCAGCCGCGGTCGGCGCTGCCCCACGTCTTGTGGCGGATTGGCGATGTCTTCTGCAGGCGAAGCCTGGAGTGGTTCGGTGCGTCCGGACGTCAACGGCGGTCATCGCGGGTGAATGCGGGTCAAGCCGGTCGAGTACGGGAGTACACCACTAAACCGTGTGATACGTACTCAACCGTACGAACCTCGGCCAAAGACTTCCTTGCTAGGCGCCGCGGTGATGGCAAGCACTCGTTCGTCAGATTCGCAGCTGAAGCGCCGGCCACGGCTGCGGTGGACGACTAGTTTGGCGGAAGGATCGGGCACTCAGGTCCGCACGCCGACCGTCAGTTCGCCGTCCGGGCTCGACGTGCCCTACGGGCCCGGCCTCCGTTGAAGACTCTGCTGGCACGGTAGCGGCCCACGAGGAAGTCGGTGAGGCGCTGGACGTCGCGAGGGGTGTTCTGAATGTCGTTCCATACGCGCACCACGCCGTCCTCGAACTCCCATGTGCCCTCGGTCCAGTGGCAGTGGTCTTGGATAGCCTTGAGGTCGGTCGCGAACAGGTCCGTGTCCGCGACATCCACCTCGGGGTGGGCGTCGGCAATCGCGTCCATGACGAAACCCATGCTGACGATGCCGGCGCCGTGCATGAGCCGGGACCTGCGGGGTGGCTTGTTCCATGCGTCTGGGAAGACCGCCTCGACGGCAGCCCAGAAGTTGTGGAGCAGGGTTGTCATTCCGGCAGTGTCTGGCAGGCCCTCGTCGCTGTCGCGGTACCGGTACAGAACTCCATCGGACAGGCTGTTCTCGAGCATGCGCAGCACCGAGTTGTCCTTGATGACACCGCTCGGGTTGGTGGGTGTCTGGATCATGCGGTGTAGCGGCGAGCGATCGTCGAAGTTCAGCTGCTCGAGCAGGGATGCCGGCAGCCGACGCACCATGAGCGGAGTCGGCAGGGTGCCGACTGCGCCGGGGAGGAGCTCGTGGATGAGTCCCTTCGGCAACGGCTTCGTGGAGTTGACCAGGATGAACTGGGAACGCTGGTCGGCGTGCTCGCTGGTGATGAACGCCGACACGCAGATTGGGAAGGCGGTGACCCGGGCGTCGCGGATGGCTGCACACCGCTGTTGCCCGTCGACGATGAAGCCGGGTTTGTTCTCGTCGTCGGTGGAGCTGACGGGGACAACGAGAGTACCCGCTTGCACGTATCCGGGCACGAGCGTCTGCGCGTTGCCGGGTACGAAATGCACCCTGTCGTCGAACGCGATGACCACGGCGTTGGGGAGCAGCGGGCTGTCCGACTCGATGTACCTGCGGATGGCGGCCACGTGCGCCACCACCTCTGGTCTCTGGTAACCCTGCAAGTGAGTGTTGTCGTCGCGGCGAACGCGAGCAACAGCGGCGATGCGTGGTATCTGCTTGCCATCGATGGCGAATGTGTACAGACGCCGGTCCATGCCCTGCTGTATTTCGAGCGCCGGCAGGAGCAGCACGTCGCCGTTGCGGCCATCCCCCGAGGTCTTGCTTGCCCGCCGTGCCATCAGCGTTCCTTTCCAAGCTGCTCACGCATTCGCTGCCCGAACACAAAGAGGTTGTGGAATCCGCGGCGTTTGTTGCGCTCCGTTCCGCGGAAGATGATGATCTCGACGCTGAGCGCCGCGCACAGGTAACAACCGCACTTGCGCCATGGCCTGTCCTCGAGGACCTGTCGGTACTGTTCGGTGCGGTCCGACCTACCGTCCCAGACCTCGTCGTAGGCGATGACGGCGTCCAGGACCTTCGCGAGGCCGATCTCACCCTGGTCGTATTGCCGGAGACTGTCGAGGGCCGCGCGCTCCAGTCGAAGGGCGGTGGCCTGACCTACCTGGCCCGCCAGGATGCGGGCCTTGAGCTTGGTGTTCGCTCCTACCTGCGGCACCCGCACGGCCAGGTAGGAACGATCCGGGGTGTGGTAGTTGTCCTTGTCGTCCTTGAACGCCTGCAGGAACGGCGACGTGCTATCGAAGCTGGTGACACCGTGCGTGGCGAACCTCGGGATGTCGTACGGGCGGCTGATGCCCAGCAGATGAAGCTGGGTGTCGCGACGTCGCACCTCATCGACGGCAGCCAGGCAGGCGAGGATCTCGGCGGTATCCAGCGGGACCATCCCGCCAAGAGCGATCCGTCGATAACCCATGCGCTGCAGCGCCTGTACGGCGTCGGCGTACGACGCGGGGCTCCACCCCTGTGCCACACCTATGGGCACGAATGTTGTCTTGCGGGCGCGGCTCCGCCGCAGGAACTCCTCGGCGAGGGCGAGTGTGATCTCTTGACGCCGTACCCACTCGCGAGCATCCGGGTGCGTTCGATCGACGGTTGGCTCGAACTGGAAGATCACATGGTCGACGGAGATGCCGTAGTCGAACCCGCAGCCGTCGTAGAAGTCGATCACCTCGTCGACGGTGTAGGGCGGGACCTCCTCCCGGACATAGGAGAAAGCCCCACAGTCGCCCATGATCTCCAGTCGTGTGCGGCCGGCGCTCAGGCGGAAGAACGACTTGGCTCCCACGCGGTAAAGCCGATGCCGTTGGGCACCGGTGTACTTGCCAGCCCCGCCGCCCGCTCGCCCATCCACGATTGCCTTAGACACGAGGAGACCGTCGAACGGCGGTGGCGTGAAGATTTCGTGGGCGTACAGGTCGTCGCGCTGGCGTACGCGGAACGGGTCGCGTTCCTCGGTGACGAAGTCGAAGCCCGGGTCGACCTGGTCCTGGCTGTCGGGGAAGAAGAACCTCATCGCGACTCCGCGCGGGCACGCAGGTAGACGCGGATGAGGTAGCTGGACAGCTCTTGCAGGTGCCGTGGCAGGTTCTCGACATCGTTCCAGCGCCAGCCGAGGTCCTCCCAGACGCCCGCGGTCCAGCGGCAGTGCGGGGCGACCAGTGCAAGGTGCTTGCGGATGTCGGCGGGCGCATCAGGGCTACGGGCGTCGACGGTGCCCAGGACACGGTCCATCAACCGGCCCACTGCGCGGATGCCGGTGCCGTGCATGAGCCTGCTCCTGTTCGCAGGTTTGCCCCAGGCGTCGGGGAAGGTGTCCTTGACCGCATCCCAATACGTGAACAGGGCATGCAGGATCCCGTCGAAGTCGGTCTCGCCGCTGCTCATGTTGCGGTACGGGAACAGGCAGCCGGCCGGGGAGGTCATGCTCTCCTGGATCATGTCGACGACACCGGTGTCCGTGATCACGGCTTGCGGCGCGGGGTCCTTGGCTCCGGAGGCCCGCTTGATCATTCCGAGGAACGGGGAGTTCTTGTCGGCGTTGAGCACGTCGCACAAGGCCGATGGGGCCTTGCGCATCGCGAGGTGTGGCGGCAGCGGGCTGTCAACCTCCGGGAGCAGTTCGGTGACCAGACCGCGGGGTAGCGGGCGGGTGTTGTTGACGCGGAGGAACTGGTCACGTTGCAGGTTGACCGAGTCGGCGACGAAGGCGGTGACCGGGACGGGGAAGTCCTTGCGACGCATGCGCGACAACGCCAGTGCGCGTTGTTGTCCGTCGACGATCCAGGCCGGCTTGGGGTGACTGGGGCCGGACATGGGGATGTCGAGGGTTCCGATGGTGGCCAGGCCGTCGCCGGGGTTGGGGCCGCGGCTGGAACGGAACTTGGCTCGCGACGACAGGGCCATGATGATCGGGTTGGGGAAGAGGGCGGCGTCACCGCTGTTGAGGTAGTTGACGATGTCCTGGATGTGTCGGCGGACCTCGGGCCGTTGGTAGCCGATGAGTTTGCCGGCCTCGTCGCGGCTGACTCGGGAGACATCGGCCCATTGCAGGACCTCGCAGGCGGTGAGGGTGAACACGTACAGCGGGTAGCTGTCGCTCTGCTCGATGCGCAGCGCCCGCCGGGACAGCCGATTGGCCGGGGCCGCCTTCACGGCTTACCCCCTTCGCGGTCGACGACGGCGGCGTACAGCGTCGCGAATCGCCGTTGTTCGCAGGACCGCCCGGATGCGCGCAGTTCGCGCAGAAGGCTGGTGGCGCTGTGGGGGTCATCGGCGAGGCGGCTTTCGATGTAGGTGCGAACCTCGTTGTCGTCGAGCCGCTCGCCGGGACTGCGATCGAACGATTCGAGCCCGAGCCTTGACGCGGACTGCGCCAGGGTGTCCGCGTGGGATCGAAGGGCGTCGCGGTTGGTGGTGTCGGCGGTGCGCAGCAGGTGTTCGGCCACGCGGACGTTGAGTGCCTGCAGGCTGCCCCCGACGGCCAGGCGCACGGTTGCGGTGACGGGGACGAGTAGGTCGGCCAGTTCGGGCGCGGCGTTGGGTGGGCCGAGCACGGATAGTTGCCTGTTGGCGTGCAGTTGGCCGGCGGCGGTGAGCAGGTCGTTGGCGCACGCGCGCTGGTATGCCTCGGATAGCACGGCGAGGATGGTGGCGGTGGGGTCGCGGTGTGCCAACTCGGTGAAGGAACGGGGCTGGTGGGGGTCCGGGCCGGGCCATGCGCCGAGCCGCTGCCACCAGTCTTGGACGTCGGCACGGCTGGCTGCGACCGAGTCGGCCTCGCCGGCGGAGAAGGTGGCCGCGTACGGCCGGATGAGAGCGTGGGCGGGGATCAGTCCGTAGCCGGCCGAGCAGATCCACAGGGTGGCGGAGCGGGTGGCGATGACGCTCGGCAGCCGCCTTGCTACCTGCCAGTGCTCGCCGGCGTACATGTCGAGGGCGGGCCGTTGCTCGGAGGCGTCCGTGGTCAGTCGGCGGGTCCAGGCGGCGAAGCGCTGTGCCGGGCGTTGCTCCCGCAGATCGCTCAGTCGTAGTCGTTGGGGTGTGCGTGTCCGCTTGCGGTTGCTGCACGTCACCACGACGTGCAGTTGGCCTGGCAGGTGAGGTCGCCGGCTAGGCATCGGCAGCTCCGGCTGTGTCTCCGGCCGTGGCTGCGTGGCCGGCGGCAGCGGTCCAGCCGATCTGCGCGTAGGCGCGGTGGTTGTGGATGCTCTCGTCGTTGACCGCCCGCACCCGGAACCTGGCCAGCCGCGGGTCATCTTGCAGCGTTCGCGCGGCGTCGCGGGCCATGTCCTCGACGAAGACGGGGTGGTCGTAGCCGGCCATGGTCACGTGGCGTTCGTCCGGTCGCTTGAGTAGGGCGTAGACCGGTGACGAGGCCGCCGCCTCCGCGGTGGCGATCAGGTCGTCGAACCACAGCGCCGTACCGACGGTGGCGAGGTGGGCGTCGATGGTGATCTGGCCGCGTTGGTTGTGGGCGCCCCGGTCGCTGATCGCCTTGCTGCAGGGGCACACGCTGGTGACCGGCACCTCGACGTGCAGCAGCAGTTCGCTGTGGTCGTTGGTTGCGGTGGCCGTCAGCGCGCAATGGTAGTCGGTGAAGGACCGGCTTCCGGTCACCGGCGCGCGTCTTTCCAGGAAGTACGGGAACGCCAGATGGATACGAGCGTGGGTGCTGCCGAGGCGCTGGCGCAGTTCGTCGGCCAGGAGCAGGGCGGTGTCGGCGGCGAGTTGGTCCCGTCGGGCGTGCAGGACCTCGACCAATCGGCTCAGGTGCGCGCCTTTGACGTGCGGTGGCAGGCCGACCGCCATCGTCACGGTTGCCACGGTCTCCCGTTTGCCGCCCTGCCCGTCGGCAACCAGCAGCGGGTAGCGCAGCCCCTCGATGCCGACCTCCTGCAGGGCGACACCACGGGTGTCGGGCATGGCCTGGACGTCGGGCAGCATCAGGACCCTCCTGTGTAGACGCAGCCGGAGGTGCACGTCTCGCGGACCACCACCGCCGACAGCGGCAGCGCCTCGGTGAGGCGGTCCCAGATCCAGCGCGCCACGTTCTCACTGGTGGGGTTGTCCAAGCCCGGGACCTCGTTGAGGTAGTAGTGGTCGAGCTGGTCATGGATCGGCTGGAAGGCGGCCTTGACGTCGGCGAAGTCCATGACCCAGCCGGTGGCAGGGTCGACCTCGCCATGAACATGGACCTCCACCCGATAAGAGTGGCCGTGCAACCGGGAGCACTTGTGGTCACCCGGCACGTGCGGTAGCCGGTGGGCGGCCTCGAAGGTGAACTCCCGGAAGATCTCCATCACGGGATCCCCAGGTACTTGTGGGTCTGCAGGCTCAGCCGCCACTGCGGATGGGTCAGGCAGTAGCGCACGGCGTCGTCGGTGTTCCCGGCCCGATCCGGGCCGTCCATCGGCTGCAGCAGGAAATGCCCGAAGTCCAGGTGCTCGAACACCTCGGGGTCCGCGCCCGGCTGCGGGTAGACCAACTTCAGTTCGTCGCCCGCGGTCAACACCAACTCCGCGCCGGCCTTCGGGCTCACGCAGATCCAGTCGATGCCGTCCGGCGCCAGACGGGTGCCGTTGGTCTCGATGGCCACCGCGAACCCCTCGCCGTGCAGGGCTACGACCGCGTCGGCGTCCAACTGCAGCAGCGGCTCACCGCCGGTGCACACCACATACGGCCGGCTGCGCGGATGCGGCAGTCCTTGCCACGTCTTGGCCACCGCCGCCGCGAGATCGGCCGGAGAACGGAAACGGCCCCCACCGGGGCCGTCCGTGCCGACAAAATCGGTGTCGCAGAACTGGCATACGGCTCGGTGCCGGTCGGATTCTCGACCGGTCCACAGGTTGCAGCCGGTGAACCGGCAGAACACAGCCGGCCGGCCGGCATGAGTGCCCTCGCCCTGCAACGTGTAGAAGATCTCCTTCACCCGGTACATTCGCCTATCCCGCCGGCGCGAGCGCGGGATCGGTGAGGCCAAGTTCGGTGAACCCTCGCGCCCGGAGCAGGCACGAGGCACAGCTGCCGCAGGCCCGTCCGTCGACCGGGTCGTAGCAGCTGTGCGTCAACGCGTAGTCCACGCCGAGGTCGCGGCCCAAGCGGATCGTCTCTGCCTTGGTCAGCTGGATCAGCGGGGTGTGGATCTTCAGGTGTCGGCGGCCCTCCACGCCGGCCTTGGTCGCCAGGTTCGCCATCTGCTCGTACGCGGCGATGTACTCGGGTCGGCAGTCCGGATACCCGCTGTAGTCCAACGCGTTCACGCCGATGAACACGTCCGACGCGCCCAGAGTCTCTGCCCAGGCCAGCGCGAAGGACAGGAAAACTGTGTTCCGGGCGGGAACGTACGTCACCGGGATGTCGGCGGTGAGGTCATCGACGCTGTCGTGGTGGGGCACCGCGATCGAGTTGTCGGTGAGCGCCGAACCCCCGAAGACGGTCAGGTCGATGTCGGCGATCACATGCCTGGCGGCGCCCAGGGCTTCCGCCACCCGGCGGGCGGCGTCCAACTCCACCGTGTGGCGCTGCCCGTACCGGAAACTCAACGCGTACGCCTCGAACCCTTCGCGGACCGCGATCGCCAACACTGTCGTGGAGTCCAGACCTCCACTTAGCAGCACAACCGCCCTACGCTGCGTCGCCATATCCCGCACCACCCTCGTCCAGTAACTGCGCACCTCTGCTGAATCACAGTCGTGTAGTTTCGCGTCGCGGCCACGCTACCCAATGATCGGCTGATGTTCGAGTCGACGTGCCGGAGTTTGCCGGACCCGTACGACAAGATCGTGAGACCTGGACGCGCAAACGGCTTCCGACCAGCTCGAACTGCCTCAACGCCCCGGTTGCCGGCACCCGAAGCTGTACCAGAGCCGTCACGGAACAGCGTCGGCGACTCACCGTACGTCGAGCGGGCTGGCCGACAGGATCAGCAGCGGGTCGCGGCCTCGCCACTGCTCCGTCAGGTCAAGCGCCATCTCTAGACGCTTGGTCGAAGCGCAAGCTGGGGACTCAACACGCCGAGGCCCTCACCTTCACGTTTTGCTCCTCGGATGAGGGAGGATTTCGCGAAGAGGTCGTGTGTGGCGAGGGGGCGTGGGATGCGGCAGCAATGCCTAGTGGTCGAGCGTGAGCAGGTTCCGGACCGGCTGGCCGAGTTGGGGCTCAAGGCGGAGATTCTGGAGTTCGCGTTGCGTGGCGCGGACGCCGAGTCCCGCACGTACACCCTGCTGGATCCACCGAACATGCAGGGCATGGCGCGGTACTCGCGCACGGTGCGGCTGCTGCGAGAGCAACTGGTGCCGTTGGGTTGGTCATACGACAACCCCCGCAACCTCGCCCGGACGGTCAGCCCGGACCGGCGGGTGGCCATCATCGCGACGCTCGGCGACGCCGGAACGGGTGTGCCGGACGTGCGGCCGTCCACCCGGTACGAGAAGGGGATCGCCACGGTTGAGGCGGTCGGCCGTAACTTCCTGCAACTGACCCTGCCGATCGACCTGGGCGACGACGAACCGGTCGACGACGATGCCGACGGCATCGCCACCTGGGTGCTGCTGTACCACGTGACCGAGTCCGAACTCCGTGCGGAACTGTCGCTGCCCGACTCGATGGTCGACGGGTACATCGACACCTGGGTCGAGCGCATCATCCTGGCGCCGATCCCGCTCGAGCCGGTACCCACCGCCAGAGAGGTCACGTCCGCGGCCGACCCGGACGTCGTCGTCACCCGTCGCGCCGGATGACCGACACCGCCACCGTCGACGGGACACTGACGCCCAGCCGGCTCACTCTCGCGCGCAAGCGCCGCGGCCTGACCCTGGTCCAACTCGCCGCGGCCGTCGGGCTAAGCGCGCGCAGCCTGTCCGCATACGAGAACGGCCGTCAGGAGCCCGGCCCGGACACGCTGCGGCGGCTGGCCGCCGCAGTCGACATGCCGGTCGGGTTCCTCACTGCCGGCGATGTCGACGAGATCCCGGTCGACGCGATCAGCTTTCGGGCACTGAGCAAGCTCACCGCCGGACAGCGCGATACGGCCCGGGCCGCGGCCCGGATCGCCCTGCTGCTTGCCGGCTGGATCGAACACCGCTTCCACCTGCCCGAACCCGACGTGCCGTCGCTGCCCACCCTCGACCCGGAGACCGCCTCCGAAGTCGTGCGTGCCCGGTGGGGACTCGGGGTGGCTCCCCTCGGGAACCTGCTGCGGCTGCTGGAAGCCCACGGCATCCGGGTCTTCTCCCTCGCCGCCGACTGCGCCGCGGTCGACGCGTTCTCCTTCGGCTGGCACCGCACCCCGTACGTCCTGCTCAACACCACCAAGTCCGGCGAGCGCGGCCGGTTCGATGCCGCCCACGAACTTGGCCACCTCGTGCTGCACGGCGAACACCGCCTGCCCCACGGGCCCGACGCCGAACAGGACGCCAACCGCTTCGCCGCCGCGTTCCTCATGCCCCGCGCCAGCGTCCTGGCACACGGCCTGGCAGGCGCCACCAGCGACCGCATCGTGGCCGCGAAGAAGACCTGGGGCGTGTCCGCGATGGCAGTGACCCACCGCCTACTTGAGGTCGGCCTGCTTACCGAGTGGGGCTACCGCACCGCGTGTGTGGACCTGTCTCGCCTCGGCTTCCGTTCCGGCGAACCCGGGGGGATCGGCCGCGAGACCTCACACCTGCTCCACACCGTCTTCCAAAACCTGCGTGCCGAGGGCATTGGCCCGAGCCAGGTCGCTCGTGACCTTCGTATCACCATAAGCGAACTCAACCGCCACGTCTTCGGGCTTATCCCCACCGCCATCACCGGGGACTCAGCATCAGGCCCCCGAAGGCGGGCTCAGCTAACTGTGGTCACCGGCTGATTCATCGGTCCGGTCATCGAGATGGGCGCGGCGTGTGCTCCGTTGCATGCGCGGCGCGGGCACATTATTCGAGGCGGGTGAATATTTGATGGCGGGCTGAGCGACTCGCCGATTCGGCGACAGCCGCGGCCGAGCGGCACGGGACGAACGCGCCATGACGGCTGTGACCAGGCGTTACAGCCCGACCGCGAGGTCGACCGGCCGCGCCGGTACACTATACGACCGTGGTCCGACCAACGGCCGGGCCC
>Ga0075431_100001946_pt1 | contig 19707 bp, 19 predicted proteins | sample RhiMetdeltSRZDD5_FD_75297 | JGI IMG/M metagenome (GOLD analysis project Ga0075431, IMG submission 75297) | Populus rhizosphere microbial communities from Tennessee, USA - Rhizosphere MetaG P. deltoides SRZDD5 | ecosystem: Host-associated > Plants > Roots > Rhizosphere > Soil | place: USA... | reverse complement strand
GCAAAGGGCAGAGCGCAAAAGGCAAAGGTCAGAGGGCAAAGGGAATATAAAATTTGTAATAAAAAAAGCAAGCCCTTTTTAAAGACTTGCTTTGAAAATATCTATAAAAAATTTGCCTTCTGCGTTCTTCCCTCTGCCCTCTAATCTGCTTTCACTTTACCCCTCACCCTGGCGATCACTTCTTCAGCTATGTTGTTAGGTGCCGGTGAGTAATGAGAAAACTCCATGGTAGATGTTGCGCGCCCCGAACTCAATGAGCGTAGCTGGGTTACGTATCCGAACATTTCGCTCAAAGGAACTTTTGCCTTGATCACCTGCGCTCCTGCACGGCTATCCATTCCTTCCAGCATACCACGGCGGCGGTTAAGGTCGCCCGTCACATCTCCCATGTATTGCTCAGGAGTGATTACTTCAACCTTCATGATTGGTTCAAGCAATGTCGGCTGGGCCTTACGTCCAGCTTCGCGGAAACCTGCCCTGGCACAAAGCTCGAACGACATACCGTCGGAATCCACCGCGTGGAAGCTACCGTCGAATACGCGAACCTTCATGTTATCAACAGGGTAGCTGGCCAATACGCCGGTGCCCATAGCAGAAAGGAATCCCTTTTGGATCGGCTGGATAAATTCACGTGGAATAGATCCGCCGAAAATATCATTTACGAACTGGAAGTGCTCGGTTGGATTTTCCTTAAGCCATTCTGGGTCAGCGGGACCGATCTCAAACACGATATCGGCGAATTTACCGCGTCCACCAGTCTGTTTCTTAAGCGTTTCCCTGTGCTCAATTGTCTTACGAAATGCCTCTTTATAAGCCACCTGCGGAGCACCCTGATTTACTTCTACCTTAAACTCCCGACGCATACGGTCGATGATAATTTCCAGATGAAGCTCACCCATACCGCGAAGAATCGTTTGACCGGTTTCCTCGTCTGTATTTACTCTTAAGGTTGGGTCTTCTTCCACGAGCTTGGCTATTGCCATACCCATTTTATCAACATCGGCCTGCGTCTTAGGTTCAACAGCTATCGCAATTACAGGCTCAGGAATGAACATGTTCTCCAGAACTATCGGATGGTTCTCGTCGCACAATGTGTCGCCGGTCTTGATCTCTTTGAAACCAACCGCGGCGGCGATGTCGCCTGCTTCGATGAAGTCGACAGGGTTCTGCTTGTTGGCAAACATCTTCATGATACGGCTGATACGCTCGTTCTTTCCGCTTCTCATGTTCTTGACATAAGAACCAGCTTCTAGCCGTCCGCTATAGCAACGGAAGAATGCAAGACGGCCGACAAACGGGTCGGTCATGATTTTAAATGCCAGAGCCGCAAATGGTTCTTTTGGATCAGCTTTACGTGTGATCGGTTCACCCGAGTCAGGATCCGTACCTACGGTATCTTCAATATCAACAGGTGACGGGAGGTAACGGCAAACTGCATCAAGCGCTGTCTGTACGCCTTTATTTTTAAATGAAGAGCCGCACATCATCGGTACAATGCTGAGATCGATTGTAGCCTTGCGGATCGCCTCGTGTACTTCAGCTTCTGTGATTGAATTAGGATCATCAAAGAATTTCTCGAGAAGCTTGTCATCGTATTCAGCCACAGCTTCAATTAACTGGCTTCTCCAATGCTCGGCTTCTTCCTGCATATCTGCCGGAACCGGAATTTCATCGAAGGTCATGCCTTCTGTTTCCATGTGCCAAACGACACCTTTCATTTTGATGAGGTCAACAACTCCTTTGAAGTTATCCTCTGCACCGATCGGCAGCTGAAGCGGAACTGCTTTTGCGCCGAGCATTTCACGCACTTGTTTTACCACCATCAGAAAATCGGCGCCTGCACGGTCCATCTTGTTCACAAATCCGATACGTGGCACTTTATAGCGGTTAGCCTGGCGCCATACTGTTTCTGATTGTGGCTCTACACCGTCAACCGCAGAAAAGAGGGCTATAAGGCCATCAAGCACGCGCATAGACCTTTCCACTTCAACGGTGAAGTCCACGTGACCTGGAGTATCAATGATATTGAAGTAATACTTTTTAGTTTCGGGAGTTGGTTTTCCGAGACTGGTCGGAAAGTTCCACTGGCAGCTTACTGCGGCAGAAGTAATGGTGATACCTCTCTCCTTTTCCTGTTCCATCCAGTCGGTAGTCGCAGCACCTTCGTGTACCTCGCCGATCTTGTGGATCATACCTGTATAGCGAAGGATACGCTCCGTGGTAGTTGTTTTACCAGCGTCGATATGAGCCGCAATTCCAAAATTCCTTTGTAATCTTAAGTCTGCCATGACCTTGTCTTATTTGCTTTTATTCTTTTAATGAGTAGTTTTCCTGCTTTGTTTTGGGTGCGCAAAGGTATGTAAAATGAACAAAAAACCCCGCACTTATGCAGGGTTTTATCAATTACTTTATTGTTATTTACACTCTGAAATGAGCAAAAGCCTTGTTGGCTTCGGCCATCCTGTGGGTGTCTTCTTTCTTTTTGAAAGCTCCACCTTCTCCTTTGCTTGCAGCTACGATTTCGCCAGCTAGTTTTTCGGACATACTTCTACCGTTTCTTTCCCTGCTGTACCTGATCAGCCACTTCATGCTCAGCGATATTTTTCGATCGGGACGAACTTCAGAAGGTATCTGGAAAGTTGCCCCACCGATCCGACGGCTTCTAACTTCCACTGCCGGAGTGATGTTGGCAAGAGCTCTTTTCCAGATCTCATAACCGTTTTCACCTGTTTGCTTTGCAACACGGTCCATTGCATCATAAAAGATGTTGAACGCTGTGTTCTTCTTTCCCTGCCACATCAGGTTATTAACGAACCTGGTCACCATTGCATCGCTGAACTTCGCGTCTGGGGCGGGTGCAATCTTTTTGGCCTTAGTTTTCCTCATCTAAAATTATTTACGGGTATTATTTTTTAGCTTTTTCGCGTTTTGTACCGTATTTGGAACGGCTTTGCTTGCGGTCCTTAACGCCTGCCGTGTCAAGACTTCCCCTAACAATATGGTAACGTACTCCTGGTAAGTCCTTCACACGTCCGCCTCTCACAAGAACGATAGAGTGTTCCTGCAGGTTATGACCTTCACCAGGAATGTAGGCGATCACCTCCACTTTGTTTGTCAGCCTCACCTTTGCCACCTTGCGAAGCGCTGAGTTTGGCTTCTTTGGAGTTGTAGTGTACACACGGGTACATACTCCGCGGCGGAAAGGACAGGAATCCAGAGCCCTGGATTTGCTCTTCGCTTTTATAATCTCTCTTCCTTTTCTTACCAATTGCTGAATTGTAGGCATTCTGGACCTTTTAAATTTTCGGACGGCAAAGGTAGTTGTCGGAGAGGAGAAAAACAAAATATTTTATCGTGAAGCGTGAGGCGAATTCCTACACTTTAATCATCCACCCGTGAGTGTCAGGCGCGGTGCCGTATTTAATGGCGTCCATCCTTCTCTTCACCTCAGGGGCTATTTTCCAGTCTGTTTCGTTAAACGTCATCACCACATCCTTATACTTCAACTCCCTGATCAGCGAAATAGTGGCTGCTGTTCCGGTACCGAAAATCTCTGTAACCTTACCCGCTTTATATGCTTCAACCACCTCTTCAAGGTTCACCCTTTTCTCTTCAACAGCAATTCCCATGTCTTTCATGATGGTAAGCGTACTGTCGCGCGTAACACCTTGAAGTATGGTACTCGTAGAAAGATCCGGAGTTACGGCCTTACCGTCGATGATGAACATCACGTTCATCGTACCGATTTCCTCGGCGTATTTATGTTCGTTCGCATCTGTCCACAATACCTGGTCGTACCCTTTTCTTCTTGCCTCCGCTGTGGGGAACATGCTCGCCGCATAATTTCCTGCCGTTTTAGCGTAACCAACCCCACCAGGTGCTGCCCTGGTATATTTCTCTTCGGCATATATGCGCATAGGCGCGCTGTAATAAGGACCTGTTGGACTGCATATGATCAAAAACTTGTAAGCATCGCCTGGCTTTACTCCAATCAGCTCATCACATGCGAACATGAATGGTCGTATATAAAGCGAATGATCCGGCTTGGCAGGGATCCAGTTCTTGTCAAGCTCCACCAGCCTGCGCATTCCTTCAATAAATATCTCTTCGGGAATAGCCGGCATCTGCATACGTTCAGCAGAAATATTAAAGCGCCTGAAATTGTCGAACGGACGATAGATAAAAGCGTTACCATTAACATCTTTGTATGCCTTGATTCCTTCAAAAATGGACTGTCCATAATGCAAAGCTGCGACCGATGGACTTAAAAGCAGTGGCTGATACGGCTTAATTTCAACATTCTTCCATTCACCATTTTCATAATCAGCTTCCAGCATGTGATCCGTAAAATATTTTCCAAACGGTATGCTTTCAGGAATATCCTGGAGCTTGCTACGCTCAGCTCTTTTAACCGGTATGCCTCTCATGGCGGTCAGATTTTCCATTCCAAAGATTATTTTTTCGTGTTTACAAAGAAACAAACAAACTTCGGGGCCACAAAAAATGCAGGCATATTTTACAAACAATTGTTAGTTTGATGGACGGATTGAATAATTTGAAACTAAACGGCGAAATGCTCGCCTCGCTTTACGGTCATTCGATAATTGACATCCACTCTGCAGCTGTTAAAAGTCCAGCTCAAAACAAATTAAATAAAACCTTAATATTTTTTAGAGATGCCAGCCGCCCTAAACTCGGAGATAAACAATATAAATTCCTCGAGCAAATTCTGAAAGCATGCAAACTGAACATACAGGATGTTGATATTGTAAACCTGGCGGATAAGACGGTAATACTGGAAAACGTGATCAACACCGTCTCGCCTGATCATATCCTTTCTTTCGGCACAGGCACAGGAACGGAGCTGTTTACCATGCAGAATATGAAAGGAACCAAATATCTGAATGCGCCGGATTTTGCTGAGTTAATGCAGGAAACACCGGCATCAAAACAACTGAAAGGAAAATTATGGAGCGAACTGAAAGACATGTTCAACCTGTAATAACGTAAATGATCAAACGAAACTGATGAGTGTGCCGAAATTGCTTTTCGCAACAAATAACAAACATAAAATAGAAGAGATACAGTCGGCCGCAGGTGACATCGTAACGGTTACCGGATTAAGAGATGCAGGAATCAATATCGACATTCCGGAGCCACACGACACACTCGAGAAAAACGCTTCTGAAAAATCTTCCGTGATCTTTGCGCTCACAGGTATGAGCTGTTTCAGTGAAGACACAGGGCTCGAGGTGGAGGCTCTGAACGGCGAACCGGGAGTGAGATCGGCACGATATGCAGGTACAGGATCGTCTGAAGACAACATCAATAAACTTCTGGACAAGCTTCAACATGCGGCAAACCGAAAAGCAAGATTCAGAACAGTTATATCGTTAATCTGGAAAGGTACCGAACACCTTTTTGAGGGAATTTGCAACGGCGTGATCGCCGATAAGAGAAAAGGTGAAGCCGGCTTTGGTTACGACCCGGTTTTTGTACCCGACGGAAGTACAAAATCCTTCGGGGAAATGACGCTGGAAGAGAAAAATAAATACAGTCACAGGAAGAAAGCAGCCGACCAACTGGTTTCATTTTTGCAACAACACGGTTAAAATTATCCGTACTTTAACCTGATACATCCATAAAATTTGCACACTACAGGCAACCATAACATCTCAGAAACCGACTTAATCAATGGATGTATCCAGGGAAACAGACTCATGCAGGAAGAGCTTTACAGCAGGTTCGCTGGTAAAATGTATGCAGTTTGCCTCAGGTACGCCAACAACACCGACGACGCCCAGGATCTTTTACAGGAGGGGTTCATAAAAGTTTACCGCAACCTGCACAGATTCAGGGCCGAAGGTTCTTTTGAAGGATGGATCAGGCGCGTATTTGTGAACTCTTCTATCGAACATTTCAGGAAGAAGTCACTTCAGCTCAGCAAAGTGAGCGAAAAGGAAGAAAGCAATATCGGCAACACCGATACATCGGCGCTGGATAACCTGGCTGAAAAAGACATTATCAACCTTATCCAGGATCTGTCACCAGGCTACCGCACTGTTTTCAACCTGTATGTTGTTGAAGGGTTTTCACATAAAGAGATTGCCGATCAGCTCGGTATCAGTGAAGGAACCAGCAAATCGCAGCTGGCGAGAGCCAGGTCGATTCTTCAGAAAAAAGTATCGCAGTATTTAAGTGATACTAAAAAATCATTTACCAGGTAAGAATGCCAGTCTCATTACAAAATAAACTTCAGCAATTTGAAGTTGCGCCACCACCCGAAGTATGGGACAAGATATCCCGTCGCCTGGATGAAGAATTTGTTACTTCAGACAACCAGCTTGCTGCGAAGCTTGAAAACGCCTCAATAGCTGCACCGGCAGGAGTGTGGGATAATATAAGTGCTGAATTAACTGGCGGAGCTGACCAAGAAAAACAACCAGCGAAAGTTGTATTTATCTATAAAAGAATTGCCGTGGCAGCAATTGTGATAGGACTATTATTATTGGGCGGTTTGTACCTCTTAACGAGCAACAAACCTGAAAACAATTTAGTAAATACGGTGCCCCAAAAAACGACGCCGCCTTCTCCCGCTGTCAAACCCGAGCAGCCTAAGCTGCCCGATACCGGCAACAACGCACTTACTGCAAATAAGGAAGAACCAGCCCAGAAAGTTAGAAAAGACGTTAGCCGGTCTATTCCCAAGCCACGTATTCTTGCCGAAAATATACCGGCATCAAATGAGTACTCTCCAAACCCTGAACAGGCTCCCCTGTATGATCTGCATACCGTCTCTGCATTGCAGCCCGTTTCAGTATCGGCCCCGCCGTTGCGAGATAAAAAAGGCAACATCATTCTCGATGCTTCCCTCATTAGCAATCCCGATGATAAATACATCACTGTAACCGGACCAAACGGAAAACAAACTAAGATCTCGAGCAAATTCTTAAGCTGTCTTGGTTATATCAATGCAACACCTACGTCAAATGATATGGATATGCGGGCTATTCAATGCAAAACTCAATTTGAAGAATGGAGAAGGAAGATTCTTGCACAGCCGGCGTTTATTCCTACAGCAAATAATTTCTTCGATATTTTTGAACTGAAAGATCTAATTCAGGAAATGTAAAGATAATGGCAAGGATACGTATCGAACTTCCTGCAGCATTCAGTTTTACTACAACCATTCCCGTAAGGATCACCGATCTCAATTATGGCGGACATGTAGGCAACGACACGATTCTTTCTATCATTCATGAGGCGCGTGCGCAGTTCCTCAAAAGCTTCGGCTACTCTGAAATAGACCTTGGCGGTGTTGGAACGATCATGAATGATGTGGCGATCAATTATAAGAATGAATTGTTTTATGGTGATGTAGTGAGCGCTGCGGTCGCCGTGAAAGATGTTTCCAGGGTTTCTTTTGATCTTATATATTTATTGAAGAAAGGCGATGTTGTTGTTGCAGAGGCTAAAACAGGGATGGTTTGCTTTGATTATGACAAAAGGAAAGTAGCATTTTTACCTGAAACAGTTAAACAGCGTTTTATGTCTTAATGAGCGTTCCAGATCTTCCAGCTCTCTTCAGCCTGTATTTCCAGCATATCATATCCATTCTTGATAGTTGCTCCTTTCTCCTCCCCTTTTTTTAGAAAAAGTGTTTTATCCGGATTGTAAATCAGGTCGAACAAATAGTGATCTGAAGTTATCGCCTCATAAGGAATAGGCGCGCACCCGTCCACATTTGGATATGTACCTAAAGGTGTAGTATTGATAATTACGGGATGCTCTTTTATTACCGCAACTGAAACATCATTATAGGTAAGCGTCGAGCCATCATGCAGTCTTCTGCTCACAATTTCGAATTGGATGTTCAGTTTCTTCAAAACATATACGACTGCAGCAGTAGCCCCTCCATTGCCCAATACCAGCGCTTTGTTCTGGTGTGGCTTGAGCAGTTTTTTAAAACTTACCTCAAATCCAATTACGTCAGTATTGTTTCCGGTAAGCTTCCCGTTTTCAATTTTAATGCAGTTGCACGCCTCAACACCTTTCGGGATGTTGGAAGCATTAAGAAATTTCATGACCTGTTGCTTGTATGGAATCGTAACGTTCAGTCCAATCAGGTCTTTATGTTTCGCAAGCACTGAAGGCAGCTCTTCGATTGACGCGATTGGAAAAAGGTCATACACATGATCCTTTAATCCCTCCCTTTCAAATTTTTCAGTAAAATATTTTTTGGAGAATGAATGACTGAGCGGGTAACCGATCAGCCCGAAACGTTTAATATGCCGTTTCACTGAATGGTTTCTTTGTCGAGAAATAAGTGAAAGGTGTCACCCCGTAAGCCGAGGCGCATGGTTTCAAGGGGAATTACTTCGTTTGGCGCGATATTGCCGAGGTTAACGTTCGCGCCGACGAGTTCAATAAAATATAGTTGCTGCCCTTTCTGAGGAGCTTCCCATATGATTCGTTCTTCCGGAATCTGAGTAAGGATCTCCTGAACAAGGCCTTCTCTTACTTCGCCGCTGCCGCGGTAAATTCCTACGTTGCCTGCCTCCCGTGCTTCCGCAATCACGTAAGTAGAACCAGCTGCCAGTTCGGCCCTCATCAACTCGATCCATTTATAAGGAGGAATAATGTGCGCGGCATCTTTACTGCCTACCTCGCTTAATATAGTTCCGTACCTGGTGAGCTTTTCAATGTAACCGCATTTTTCTGCGTGGGGGATGTCGATCGAACCGTCGCTGACTTCCATATATTCTATTCCGTAATCTTTACAAACGCTCACATAATCATCAAACTGGTTACGTATCAGGAAAGCCTCAAATAGTGTTCCGCCGAAATAAACCGGTATACTATAAGACTTATATGCTTCTATCTTTTCGCGGAGGTGAGGAGTTACGAACGACGTGCCGAATCCAAGTTTAACAATGTCCACATGGGGACTTGCAACACTCATGAAATGATGAACCTCTGTAACACTGAGACCTTTATCCATCACCATCGTGATGCCATGGTTTCTTGGTTTAAGATTTCTCTCGGGTATCTGCAGAAGGTTAAAGTTCATTCACGCTTTTTTTGATTGCCGCCGCAAAAATAGGGAAGTGTTTCTATAGGTTTTAAATAGCCCTGTTTTTTTTATAACGGGCTACCAGATCTACTACCTGCTGATGCTGCAAAATCGATGGGTTCAAATCTATCAATTTTTTCAGTAGCCTCGGTGCTTTGCTCATTCCATTTTCCAATTGCACCAAACCTTCTTTTGATCGGCCCATCGCAAAATATATAGCGCTGAGATAAAATGTAAATATGGGTTTGTTGTCGGTGTGCCTGATTGCAGCATCTACCTGCTCAACTGCTTCGTCGTAATATTCGCCTATATACAAACAGCGGATAAGCGCCTCCCAGCTTGAAATGTTTTTCGGTCGCTGCGCTACGACATTGGAAAAATACTGAATAGCCTCTTTGAACTCACCCATCTGCATTTTGCATTCACCCATCGCAAGGTTATATTCAGGCTGCAGCCGGTGGATTTGCAATGCAGTCTGCAGTTGCTTCACGGCAGTGTTCCACTGGCCCTCATTGATATATGTACAGGCAATCTTAAAATACAGCTTGCTGTCTTCCTGGTTAAGATGAGATGCCTTTCTGTAATAGAATCTCGCCTGAGCGTAATTCTTCAATCTGTCGTAGCAATGGCCTATCGCTTCGTAAATCACATCTTCGGGACGTGATAATTCAAGCACCCTTTCAAGCGATTCTATGGCGTCCTTATATTTTCTCAGCCTTATATATGCATCGCCCATATTACGGTACGCGTAGTCGAATTTTTCGTCGATGGCTACGGCATACTTATAAGCGTCAATTGATTTTTCGTAAAGCTTGAGGCCCTGGAATCCTGCGCCCAGATTGAACCATGCCAGTTCACTGTATGGATGTTCTTCAATTATCTGCTGATGGAGCTTGATGCTTTCTTCGTTCCTGCCGGTGAAGTCGGTCCAGAAACAGATCTTATAAAGAGCTTCTTCATTTGTGGGCTCCTGTTCCAGGATGAGCTTGAGGCAATCGAATATTTTATCGAACTCTTCATAGTCGTCGTACACGTCGGCGAGTTCGAAGAGCATTTCTATTCTTTCCTGTCCGTCGAAAAGGGCCAAAGCATTTTCCAGGAGCGCTACTGCCTTTTCCTGTTGGTCGAGGGCCAGATATACGTCGGTTTTAAGAATGTAGAGATTAATATCGTTACTGTCGAGCAGTTCCGCATGATTCAGCACTTCGAGCGCATCGTGGTAGCGGCGGGTGGCAATGAGCAGGTCTGCCTTCTTAATATTAAGCATAGCGGAGTAGGGATATTGCTCAATTCCCATTTCAACGGCCTCCAATGCCTGTGGCAGGTCTTCTATATCATCAAAATAGTCTACGATTTTTTCAAATGCATCTTCCTCAAGGAAGGAATTGGCCCGGCCGGACCTTAAGTTCTGAAACTGCCTGATCAGTTCTCTAATCTCGTCTTTATCCTCACCAAACGAATTGTCTCTCATGTATTTAATGAAGGTTTACGTAAAGTAAGCCAATCGGCTCATTTAAACAATTTTATTTAGTACCAATCGTTTACACGCATATGGATGCAACCATATGGACTAATAAAGCGTATATATATTAATTAGAAGGTGAAGGATTTCCTAAATTTTTATAAAGACGGTTAAAGGAATCCTAAAAAAATATAATATCTTTGCCGACGATATGTATAAAATCTTTACGCTAAAACTAAACCACATGTTCAAGAAATCGCTTGTATGTGCTGCCATGCTTGGCTTAGTTATCATTGCGCTCGCAAGCAGTGGTGGCGGGAAGAAAAAATCGTCAGGTTCTACCCTGGGAATTATACCCATCCGTGCAAACGGCACATTTACACTAAAGTCTAAACCTACATATTCCGGCAGCTTTATTTATACTACCGCGAGCCTGAAAAATTCAACCATGTATCGTTCTGTTATTACGTACCAGAAGGGTAACACAACATTTATTGTTCCTAACCAGTACAGGTTGAATAATCAGCGAAAGCTGACGTTTAATTCGAATCAATTGCGTTCGAACCTGAATGTGGTGGATTTGAAGTTTAAATTGTGCAGGTAATCTGAAATTTTTTCACCCTTTGAAAGCCTTTGTAATGAAGGCTTTTTTTATTATCTATCTTATCTTCTTACTCTCTTCAAAAGTCATCTCACGATATCCACTCGCAGGAATATCAAACCTCGAAGCCTGCACAGGATTCAAATTAATCTTCGAAACAGTGTAACGAATCGTCAGGTTACGCTGCGTCAGCTCGTACTCCAGGGGAAGTCCATTGAGATTCTTAAAATGATAATCATACTCCTTATTCTCAGGAACGATATCGGGCGTATAATAAACAGTGAACGAAGAACCATCATTCATCTTGGCAACAGCCTTCACGCATTTATATCCAGCGATTTCTTTTGTTTCGCCGGTGTTCGTAAATGTAATTCCTTCATAACGTCCATTCTTCTCCTGCCAATCCTTGTTTGACATGCGTATCAGCAGCTTCTGTCCACTAACCTCCCGTAACACAACAGCGGTACCTGTTTTAGCGTCATGAATAGTTGTTGATGAAAACAACGCGCTCGACATTTCCGAGCGGCTGAGGTTGCCCTTAAGATATATAGTAGTAGTGGCGCCATCGAACGCATCAGCCATTTTCGGCTCTGCATTTCCGGTAGTTACCTTAGCATCATAAACAAGTGTTAATTCGGATAATTTCTTTTGTGCAGATAGCGAATATGCTGCAAAAAGAAAGAAGAATAAACTGAATAAGTTTTTCATATGGTTAAGACGACTAATTAAATTAAATAGTTGTCAGCTAACAATATACACAATAAAAAATCAATCTTACTTTCTGCCTCCCGGCTTCTTGGCCTCCTGCAGTTTCCTTTGCGTTTCCTGCATTTGCTCGAAGCGCTCCTGCCACTTAGGCTTCACCTTCGGCTTCTTACGGTTAGCCTCAATTTTCGCAAGTATTTTATCGTGGTCAATGATGTAGTTGTTAATAACCCACTGCAAAATCAGTGTAATAACATTCGACACCGTATAATACCATGTTAAAGCCGAAGGCAAACTGTTAAAAATAAATAACAATATGAATGGGAAAATATAAGGCATGTACTTGAGTGCCGGATTATTCTGATCCGGAGTCATGTTCATGTTATATATGGAGATGAGAAAGCTCGTAATTACTGCAAGTAACGTGAAGAGGCTGAGGTGATTTCCCAATCCCCATACATAAATCGGAAAACGCACGATTACGTCATAGCTTGACAGATCATCGGCCCACAAGAACGGCACCCCGCGTAATATAATATTCGAATTAAAAAAACTATACAGCGCAAAGAATATCGGTATCTGAAGTAGCGCGGGAATGCATCCTCCCAAAGGGTTAACTCCTGCTTCTCTAAACAACTTCATTTGCTCAACTCCTATCTGCTGCTGATCGTTTCCGAGTTTCTGTTTCAACTTTTCTATCTCAGGACGTAGCGCTCTCATCTTCGCGCCACTCAGGTAACTGGTATACACAAGCGGTGACGTAAGCAGCCTGATAAATAAAGTAAGAAACGCGATAACAAGTCCCAGGCTCCCAATAAAACTGTTAAACAACTGGAACACGGGCATAACAATGTATTTGTTGATTGGCCTTACGAATGCGTAGAAGTCACGTCCAAGGTTTACGATCTTGTCCATGTCGGGTGCCTGCTGCTTCAGGATCCGGTATTCATTGGGACCGTAATACAATTGCAAAGGAACAGTTGCCATGGCGCCTATCGGTAGTTTTGCCTGCAGGTTAGTTGTTGTCCGGGCAATAGACCGTACGCTGTCGGATTTTTCTTTAACCCAGCTCACGTCACCTGAAGTGAAATTATTTTTGTTGATAAGGGTTACATTGAAGAACTGCTGTGCGACGCTCACCCACATCACCGGTTTTTCAAACTGCTTCGAATTCTTCGACATTATGTAGTCGAAATCATCATCCTCATAAAAGCAGATGTTGGTATGTTGGCGCTCATACAGCACATCTTTTTCATACTGCATGGGTTCCGCCTGCCATGTTAAGTTGAACGCACCCTGCGTTAGAAGTTTGTCGGCACCGTTCATCTGAACGTTCCAGTCGATCATGTAATTGTTTGGCCGAACCGTGTACGAGTGAATGATGTTCCCACCGGCTACAGGTAGCTGGAAAGTTACGGTCTGACTGTTATCAGCATTTTTTGTAACGGTGCCGGGAGAAAAGAATAATTCACCTACCTGCGCAGATTGTCCCTGGCCTGTATTTATGGCGTAAGAAATTTTGTCAAATTCCTGACCCCCAAAAGTAACGGGCGTGCTATCGAATGATTTATAGTTCTTCAGTTCCACTTTACGCGGCTGACCTCCCTTGTTGGAAAAGCTTATTTTGAAAACCTCATTCTCAACGGTAACGAGTTGTTCGGTTGCAGGAGCAGCAACATGGCCTGAATCGCTGGGGAATCTTCCTGTGGTATCAGTGGCGATCGTTGCAGAATCGTGAACTCTTTTAATACGTGCTATGGAGTCGGCTTCAGCCTGTTTCTGACGTTGCAGATCCTGGCTGCTTTTGGTAGAGAGAAATAAATAAAGGAACAGTAATGCGGCCAGTAAAATAAAGCCTATCACCGTATTGCGATCCATACTACCCATTATTCAGAGATTTTTTTGGAGTGCAAAGATAGGGGTTAGCCACTCCTTTATATCATCTCGCTCTGAAGTGCAGGGTTTTTCACCTGATTTTTATGCTCTGAATAATTCTTCGCAGCTTTGATGAAATTAACAAACACGGGCTGTGGGTTTTCCACTGTGCTTTTAAGTTCCGGATGGTATTGAACACCAATGAAGAACGGGTGTGAGGGCAATTCAATAATTTCCACAAGGTTGCTTTCCGGATTTTTGCCACTGGCCATCATACCGGCAGACTCAAATCGCTCGAGATACTTATTGTTAAATTCCCAACGGTGACGGTGCCTTTCGTTGATAATCGGTTCGCCATCATATATCGCGCGGGCTAAAGAACCTTCCCTCAATTCGCATGGATATGAACCCAAACGCATGGTTCCGCCTTTGGCAGTGACTTTTTTCTGGTCTTCCATCAGGTCAATCACCGGATCGCAGGTTGCGGGATTCATTTCTGTAGAATGCGCTTCAGTAAGTCCGAGTACATTTTTAGCAAACTCAATCACGGCCATCTGCATTCCTAAACATATACCAAAGAAGGGCAGATTATTTTCGCGGGAATACTTCACAGCGATGATCTTTCCTTCAACGCCCCTGTGTCCGAATCCCGGTGCAACGAGCAATCCATCGAGGTTACCGAGCTTTTCGCCAACGTTTTGCTCGGTGATGAATTCGCTGTGTACATTTACTACCTGCACTTTACATTCATTCATTGCTCCTGCGTGCACAAATGCTTCGAGAATGGATTTATAGGCGTCCTGCAACTCGATGTATTTCCCGATAAGGCCGATGGTAACCTTGCTTTTCGGATATTTCAGCTTATCAAGAAATTCTTTCCATTTTGTTAGCTCGGGTTCGTTGTAATTCGTGATGTTTAGTTTTTTAAGGCAGATAAGATCGAGCTTTTCACGCATCATTGCCAGTGGCACTTCATAAATAGAAGGAGCATCCGCAGCTTCGATAACGGCTTCCTGCTTCACATTACAGAACAACGCGATTTTTCTTCTGATGTCCGGAGAAAGCGCTTCTTCGGTTCTGCACACGATTATGTCGGGATGAACGCCTTCCTGGCTAAGCATTTTTACGCTGTGCTGGGTAGGCTTAGTCTTGAGTTCCTTTGCAGCTTTCAGATAAGGAATTAATGTAAGATGAACCACAACAGTGTCTTCCTCGGGAAGTTCCCATTGCAACTGACGTAATGCTTCTATAAAAGGCAAGCTTTCAATGTCGCCGACGGTTCCGCCGAGTTCGGTAATGATGATATCATAATCTTTCCCCTGTCCGAGCAACAGCATTCTTCTTTTTATCTCATCGGTTATGTGTGGCACCACCTGTACGGTTTTTCCGAGATATGCACCGTCGCGTTCCTTATTTATAACGGTCTGGTATATACGACCTGTAGTTACATTGTTGGCCTGTGTGGTAAATATGTTCAGATATCGTTCGTAGTGGCCCAGATCCAGGTCGGTTTCGGCGCCGTCTTCAGTTACAAAACACTCGCCGTGCTCATATGGGTTCAGCGTTCCGGGGTCGATGTTTATATATGGGTCGAATTTCTGGATGGTTACCCTCAATCCCCTCGCCTGCAGCAATTTTGCCAGCGAGGCAGCAATAATTCCTTTACCCAGGGAAGATGTAACTCCTCCTGTTACAAAAATGTATTTCGCCATATAAAAAAGATTTTCGCCGACCTAAGGGAATAAACTCTGAAACAAGATCCTGAAGGTCATACAAAATTACACCGATTTTCCCGAATGGGAAAGGGTGTGTTATTAGGGTGTGGAAAAGTAACCCGCAACTTGCGCCAATTCCTGACCCAGCGGCCAGAAAACATTTATGATTTCAAAATCTTATCATAACTCGCCACTACCCCCTTGATCAGGGACGAGCTGAAGCCCCTGTGTTCCATTTCATTAAGTCCGGCTATAGTGCAGCCTTTAGGAGTAGTTACCTTATCAATCTCATATTCCGGATGCGAACCCTTCTCGAGAAGCAGCTGCGCCGCGCCCTTTACGGTCTGAGCCGCAATCAGACTGGCAGTTGATGCATCAAAACCAATCTCAATACCACCCTGGATATTTGCCCGGATATATCGCATAGCATAAGCGGTGCCACATGCACCGAGCACCGTTGCGGCGTCCATTAACTTTTCATCAATGGTCACCACCTTTCCAACAGTGCAAAACAGATCGTTAATATATTTTACCTGTTCATCGGTAGCATTCGATGCACTAAGACACGTCATGCTTTCACGGATAGCGATCGCAGTATTTGGCATTGCGCGAAAAACGGGCAGCTTCTTCTTAACTATTTCTTCGATGTCCCGGATTGTTATGCCAGTGAGTACCGACACGAGAATATGTGACCCGGTAAGATCTTTTCTAATTCCTTCGATCACTTCCTGAGCCTGGAACGGTTTCACCGCAATAATCACGATGCCCGATTTCTTCACCGCTTCGCTGTTATTGCTTGTAATGTTCACTCCTTTCTTCTCATACGGCTTAAGTGTTGAAGTATTCCTTTTCGTAATGATGATGTCCGCGGGTTTCGCAAACCTGCTGGCGATCAATCCTTCTGCGATTGCAGTTCCGAGATTGCCGCCACCGATAATGGCGATCTTTTCTTTCATTTTGTAAATATAGGTGGGAAACGCTTCACGAGGAATTGCTGCACGTAGTCGCGGATTCCATCCTCGAGTGAATAGAAGCTATCAGCATACCCGGCGTCGCGCAACTTTTTCATGTTTGCTTCAGTGAAATACTGGTACTTTTCGCGTATGTCTTCCGGCATGTCGATATACCTGATATTGGTTTTCAAGCCCAGCGCGGAAAATGTAGCACCAACAAGATCGGCGAATGTTCTCGCCTTGCCGGTACCCAGGTTATAAATAGCGGATGCAGGTTGGGTCTTCATCAGCCAGTAACACACTTTAAGCACATCAAACACATAAATGAAATCACGGAGCTGTTCGCCGTCTTTGAAATCCGGACGATGTGAACGGAACAACTTCACCTCACCGTTATTATTTATCTGATTATAGGCGTGCCATATCACACTTGCCATCCGTCCCTTGTGATATTCAAAAGGTCCATACACATTGAAGAACTTCAATCCGGCCCAGAAAGGAGGTTGCTGTTTCTGCTTAAGCACCCACTTGTCGAACTCGTTCTTTGATACACCATAGGGATTCAAAGGTTTCAGCTTTTCTACCACTTCGTGATCGTCGTTATATCCTAACTCACCTGCGCCATAAGTCGCGGCAGACGATGCATACACCAGTGGTACCTTATTCGCTGTGCAATACTCCCAAACATTCTGTGAATATTCAACATTCAGCTTCCTGTGAACCTCATAATCAAACTCGGTGGTATCTGTTCGTGCACCTATATGAAATATGAAGTTTACCGGTTTCTTATGTCGATCCAACCAATCGAAGAATTTATCACGGTCTACCTTATGCGAAAATTTTTTGCCCTCGAGATTGATGGCCTTGTCCGCCCTTGAAAAATCATCAACAACGATGATGTTCTCATACCCTTTATTGTTCAGGTAACCTACCAGACAGCTGCCGATGAAACCGGCGGCACCTGTAACTACTATCGCATCGTTAGTTGTTTGCATTCACTCCAAGCAACTTTTCTATTGCTGTATTGTATTCGTGTTTCCAATCAGATATTTTTCCCCATTCCTGTCCATCAACTTCTATAAATGATGAGGTTACCACGCCAAGCTCCTCGTACGGGTGTGATCCCATAGCTTTTTTGAATGCCAGTACTTTCCCGGGATTCACACTCACCACTACCCTGCTTTGCGCTTCACCGAACCAAAAACCATCTTTCCTGATCCTGTAATCTGAAGCCACCACATCAAACCCGAGATTATTTTTAAAAGATGACTCAAGCAAGGCAATAAACAATCCTCCTTCACTTACATCGTGTGCAGATTCGACTAGACCTTCCTTAATCAGCGATGCCAGTTTCTGCTGCATTGCAAATTCTGTCTCGAGTTCAAATTCCGGGGCAGGACTAAATTCAACACCTTGCACCTTCTGCAGGTATTCTGATGAGTTGATATCGCCGCTGCTTTTCCCGATTAAGAAAATAATGTCGTCTTCGCTTTTAAAGTTCATCGTCATCTTATCGTTCACATCTTCCAGCAGTCCGACCATTCCTATTGTTGGCGTGGGATAAACAGCGCCATCTGGATTCTGATTATAAAAACTTACGTTACCGCCGGTAACGGGTGTATCAAACTTTCTGCAAGCTTCACCCATTCCCTTTATTGCCTGTACAAACTGGTAATAAACTTCCGGATCATAAGGGTTACCAAAATTCAAGCAGTTTGTGATACCTAAAGGTTGACCACCACTGCATACGATGTTACGTGCGGCTTCGCTTACTGCGATCATCGCTCCTTTGTATGGATCCGCGAACACATAGCGGCTGTTGCAGTCTGTTGTTAATGCAAGTCCTTTCCCGGTGGGCTTTGCAACAACAATTGCTGCGTCGCTGGGATCATTTGTTGACGCGTTGCCGGTACCTACCATGCTGTCATACTGCGTGTAAATCCACCTCTTCGAAGCAATATTTGGCTGCGACACCAGTTTATGCGCTATCTTTTTCAGGTTATCGGGAACTTCTATCGCAGACGGATCAAAGCTTTTTACTTTTTTCAGGTACTCTGGCTCGCGGTATTCCCTTTCGTATTGCGGGGCGCCACCACCGAGCACAAGCTCATGTGCGGGGATTTCTGCTTCCAGTTGGCCGTGCATATAAAATTTAAGGAGCCCGTCGTCTGTCACCTCACCTATTTCAGAGCATGGAAGATCCCACTTATCGAAAATCTTCAACACTTCCTGTTCCCTTCCTTTCTGGACTACCATCAGCATGCGTTCCTGGCTTTCACTTAACAGAAGCTCCCATGTCTTCATGTTTTTCTGACGTGTAGGAACTTTATCAAGGTCGATCCTCATTCCCACTTCACCTTTTGCACTCATCTCTGCTGTGGAGCAGATAATACCGGCAGCGCCCATGTCCTGCATGCCTACAACAGCCTTTGTCTGCAGAACTTCGAGACAGGCTTCAAGCAACTTCTTTTCCTGGAACGGATCACCGACCTGTACTGCGGGAAGTTCTTCTGTGCTTTCTTCAGTGATATCGGCAGAAGCGAAGGATGCTCCTCCGATACCATCTTTTCCTGTTGCGCTTCCCACAAAAAACACGGGGTTGCCAATGCCTTTCGCTGTTGCAGAAACAGTTTCACCTTCTTTCAGGATGCCAACGCTCATCGCGTTCACCAGCGGGTTGGTATGATATTTCTCTTCAAAATATATTTCTCCTCCTACTGTAGGCACGCCGAAACAGTTGCCATAATGCCCAATGCCATGGACAACTCCTGCCAGCAGATGACGCGTTTTAGCCTCATCAAGTTTGCCGAAACGCAATGAATTTAGTGATGCGATTGGACGCGCTCCCATGGTGAAAATGTCGCGATGAATACCACCTACGCCGGTAGCTGCTCCCTGGAAGGGCTCAATCGCTGAGGGATGGTTGTGCGATTCTATTTTGAACACTACACCGTAGCCGTCGCCAATGTCCATCAAACCTGCATTTTCTTCCCCGGCTTTCACAAGCATGCGCCTTCCTTCACGTGGCAGTGTTTTAAGCCATTTAATTGAATTTTTATAGCTGCAATGCTCGCTCCACATGCCACTGAACGCGCAGAGCTCATTGAAGTTGGGGGTTCTTTTTAGTTTTTGCCTGATCAGTTCAAATTCTTCCGCGGTTATCCTGAGCTGCGCTGCTGTGTTGACTGTTACTTCCATGATTTTTTCATCCGGAATTATTCATATCAGGGGTCGGATGTAACTCCCCTGGAGTTTCAAAGGCCGAAATTAAGGTATTCGAATATTCCTCTATGATTTTACAGATGTCGAATTTTTTCAACACG
>Ga0075431_100001943_pt1 | contig 19709 bp, 21 predicted proteins | sample RhiMetdeltSRZDD5_FD_75297 | JGI IMG/M metagenome (GOLD analysis project Ga0075431, IMG submission 75297) | Populus rhizosphere microbial communities from Tennessee, USA - Rhizosphere MetaG P. deltoides SRZDD5 | ecosystem: Host-associated > Plants > Roots > Rhizosphere > Soil | place: USA... | reverse complement strand
GCGGCGGCGATCCTGGCTGGCGCCACCGAGCGCGGCGCCGCGCCGGCGGCGGTGACGGAGTTCCGCTCGCTCACTGGCCGCGGCGTCGTCGGCGTGGTTGCCGGCCGCCGCGTGGCGCTGGGCAATGCGCGCTTGCTCGAAGAGCTGGGCCTAAAGCCGGGTCCCCTCGGTGCCCAGGCCGAGTCGCAGCGTGGCGAGGGGCAGACGGTGATGTTCCTGGTCGCGGGCGATACAGTTGCCGGCATCCTCGGAGTGGCCGACCCCATCAAGGCGAGCACGCCCGAGGCCATCCATGCGCTTCGGGCGGAAGGGCTCCGTGTCGTCATGCTGACCGGCGACAGCCAGGTCACCGCCAAAGCAGTGGCGCGCACACTCGGCCTCGACGACGTGATCGCCGAGGTGCTTCCCGAGCAGAAGGTCGAGGTCGTGCGCCGCCTGCAGGGCGAGGGACACGTTGTGGCGATGGCGGGTGACGGCGTCAACGACGCGCCCGCCCTCGCCCAGGCCGGCGTGGGCATCGCCATGGGCACCGGCACCGACGTGGCGATGGAGAGCGCGGACGTGACCCTCGTGAAGGGCGACCTCCGCGGCATCGTGCGCGCCCGGCGGCTCTCGCGCGCAACCATGCGCAATATTCGACAGAATCTCGTCTGGGCCTTCATCTACAACGCGCTCGGGGTGCCCGTCGCTGCCGGTTTCCTCTACCCCTGGTTCGGTCTCCTGCTGAGCCCCATCATCGCGAGCGCGGCGATGAGCCTGAGCTCGGTGTCGGTGATCGCCAACGCACTGCGGCTGCGGCAGGTGCACCTGTCTGAGGGCACTAGAAACGCGCCGTCAAGTTGAACTCGGGAGGACGGAACGCACAGGAGGACCCTAGGCAATGATGATGGAACAGTGTGGAATCGGGATGATGCTCGTGGGGACACTCGCGGCGGTGCTTGGCCTCGGACTGCTGGCGAGTCTGATCGTCCTCGTGTGGATGGTGATCGCCCGGCTCCGTCGGGAGCCAGCCGCGCCGGCAGCCCGGCCGTAAGACCTCAGAATGTCGCTTGACCCTGCCCCACGGGGCAGGGTTTTCACTGGTTCGCGGGCAGCTCCAGGGACTGCTCTGGACATGGCGGTCCGCCGCCATCGTGCTGCCGCTGTCTGTCCCTACATCGAAGGTCTCTCAGCCGTCAAGGGGAGAAGGTGAGAAGGATGGACACATCCAAGGTGACACTGTGCCCGGCCGGTTGCGGGCAGTGCCCGACGTAGAGATGGTCGGCGACGAGGTGCGGACCGGCGAGCCGGGGAACCTCGCCGTGCTCAAGAGGGATGAGTGGAACCTGCTGGTGGAGTTGATCCACTCCGGTCAGCTCACGAAGATTGCCTGGACCTCGTCCACGGGCGTCGACTCATCTCGGTGCCCGTGGTGTCGGCGGGAGGCTACCTGATAGCCGATGAGCTCGGTCGACGGCATGACCCGTTTCAACGAGTCCGCGATCTCGTGCGCGGCGAGAAGTAGCTGGGTTGCCTGTCTCGGGTCGAGAAGTGTTTCAGGGAATACGGCTGGCGAGAATGTGGCCGAGGCTGGAACAACCGGCTCGAACCCCGTTGGGGCCACCAGATTGATTTGGTGGATCTGGTGGATGTTTTTTCGCCCCGAAGTTTAAGTGCTGTGGGGGGATGCGAATGCCTCTGCCCGTCGTCTTGTAGCGTGACACGAGGAGCGGCTCTATCCCCTTGCCTCGGCCTGCTCGCGAGTGACATATACTCCGCCAGGATGCCGCGTGCCACTATCGGCAACGGCACCGCCGCCTCGTAGCCACCCATTCCGAGTACCCGACGCAGCCCGAAGACCGGCGCGACATCACCGACATCGAGCGCGACGATCTCCGGGACTAGCGACTTCCCGAAACTTGACGAACGTCCGCGGGAAGACTATCGTCGAGGGCGACGTTAGGGAATGATGTGGGTCGCTAGCTCGATCCACGGGTTCGTGGGCTTCTAGGCCTGCGACTGTAAGGTCCCTCAAAGCGGTCGACAGGGGGACCTTGCCTTGGCGTCGAATCCCTTGAGCGTTCTTGCCGTCGTTTGCGTGCTTACGTTCCTCCACTACGCCGCGGCGCAGATGCGTGGTCCGATCCTACCCCTCTACGCTGTGGCCCACGGGGCCTCGGCCACGGGAGTGGGGTTGATCCTCGGCGCGCACATGATCGTGGCAGCGGTCGGCTCCATCCCGTTCGGCCGTGCCTCCGACGTGTGGGGTCGGCGCCGATTCTTGATAGGGGGAATGATCGTCAGCATCGGGACTTCGCTGCTCCTCCCTCTGGCCGAAGCGCCACTCGCCCTGATGGCAATCTATGGTCTCGCGGGTCTCGGAGTGGCGGCGTTTACACCGAGCGCTCTTTCGTTGGTGGGCGACGCAGCGGCTCCGGGCCGGGCTGGACACGCCTTCGCTTGGTACTCCACGGCGCACTACGGAGCGATCGGAGTTGGGCCGTACCTGGGAGGTCTTGCCGCCGAAGCGTGGGGTTACCGTACCGCATTCGTTGCGAGTGCCGTGGGCGTCGCCGTCGCTCTTATCGTTGGCTTCGTCCTACCGATTCGGGCCCCGGCTTTGTCGGCTTCTCATTCCAGCGCGACCTTTGCCGATATCAGAGGCAATGCCGCCGTCTGGGCCGGGTGGATCCTGTCGATCAGCGGCCTGCTTATTCAAGGCGTTGTGTTCAGCTTCTTTCCGCTTTTGGGGCATGATCGAGGCCTCTCGCCTGCGGCCATCGGCCTCGTGTTCCTCATCCTCGGGCTCGCCAACACGCTGGCGCGGCTGCCGGCGGGCTGGCTCGTGGACCGTACGGGACGGCCTGCTCCCTGGGCGGTCATCGGCGTGCTAGTAGCGTCTGTCGTGACCATCGTTCTGCCGCGCGTAGGTGGCCAGTTGCCTCTGTTCCTGCTCATGGCCGTCTTCGGTGGGATGAGCGGGATCGCGTTCGTCGCCGTCGGCGTAGGATTGGCGTCCGCCACGACGCCTGCGACCAGGGGCCTGGTCATGGGCGGGTATAGCACGTGTCTCTATCTGGGATTCGCGCTCGGTTCCTTCGGGCTGGGACCCGTCATCACGCAGCACGGCCATGCTGCCGGCTTCGCGGCAGGCGGCACGGCGGCCGTCGTCGGCACGCTCATCGCGGCAGCACTCTGGGCAGCGGTCGGGGAGCCGCGCCCCAAGCACTCGTAATATGCTGAGGGGCGAAAGGCAGGGATGGATTGGACGACAGCGCGCGGCTGTTTCAGCTCATGAGCGAGCTCGGGTTCGATCGGGCAACGACCCAGGTGTATGGGGCCGTGCTGACGTGCGGTCCGGTGCCCAAGCGAGCGATCGAGTCGATGTTGAGTGGGGTTTCGACGGAGGTGGGCCGTGCGCTCCTGCAGTTGGAGGAACGGGGCTTAGTCGGCAGCGTGGATCGGAGATTGCGACGTCATCAGTACTATGCGATCACCCCGAGCATCGCCTGGCGGGCCCTAGGTTCGGAATTGCGATGGCGCACCACCGACGTGATACCGGGGGGAGAGGTCCCGCCTAGCAGGTGCGATGAAATCGCCGTGATCAGCAGCAGGCTCTATCGTCCGTTCGCGGCGGCGCTGGCCCACCAGGAGTGGGACGCCGCGACCACGGATGAGTTCGCTCGGCTGATTTGTGAGGCGATGGGTCATGCTCGCCAGACCATCCTGGCGGTCAGTAAGTCTCCTCGGCTGCCGCACGTAGCGTCGTTCTGGGCGACCTTGAGAGAGCGACTCGGAGTCGGTGTGACCTACCGCAGGGTCGTCGACCTCGACGAGGTGATCGATCACGGCCTGAGGATCGTCAGGCGCGACCTCGAGGAACTCGGGATAGACCTGATGGTTCTCGATCGGCATTTGATCCAGCACAAGTTCTATGTGGTGGACGGGACATTCTTGGCGGTGTTTCACGGTCTGGAGCAAGCCGCGGGCGGGGGGGCGAGATGTGGGGTGGGCCGGATCACGACGCGCGGCACGATTCTCAGAAGGTACGCTCGGCGTTTTCGGGACTATGCGAAGGTCGCGATACCGGGCCGCTATGTGCTGCGTAGCATGGAGATGGCATCGGAGGAGCTTCTCCAGTCGGCGAGGGAACGGTTACGGGCCGAAGAGGTGGCTTGGGTGGAATCGCTTGTTCACTATGGGAAGTTCTCGCGCCTCCCCATGACGCGTGGATGGTCAAAGGAAGACAAGGCGAGAGCGGAGGAGCGAGGGATCGAAGTGGGAGTGGTCCGCCGTAATGCCGATGGGGATCTGGTACCGGCCTATCCACTGACGGAGAGCGAACTTCGAAGAAGCTATGAAACATTTCTACAGGGATGAAGTCCTCCGCTGGACCGTGGTGCCGTGGCGGAACGGCTGGAGCAGCAACCGGTCGAGTCGGAGATCGTTCCGCGTTCGAAACTGCGCAAGGCCGAGGACCATGCCTTCATGGCCGGCAGCCGGCTGGGCGCGGTAGGTACCGCAGAGTCGATCCCACCATGGGAGCGTGAATCCGAAGTTGCTGTTGGTCTCTTTCGAGTCGACGGAGTGGTGGACGCGATGCATGTCGGGGGTGACGACGAGCCAGCGGAGGACCCCGTCGGCCCGGGGCGGCAACCCGAGATTGGCATGATTGAAGAGTGAGCCGGCGCTGAGCACGACCTCGAACACGAGGACGGCCAGGGGTGGGGCGCCGAGAGCGACGATGACGCCAAACTTCAGGATCATCGAGAGGACGATCTCGATCGGATGGAATCGCGCGCCTGTGGTCACGTCGACGTCGAGATCGGCGTGATGCATCCGATGCAGGCGCCAGAGAAGCGGGACAGCATGGAAGAGCACATGCTGAAGGTAGATGGCGAGATCGAGCAAGACGACCGAGCTCAGGATGGCGAGCCAGACGGGAATGGGGGCGACGGCGTGAAAGAGGCCCCCGCCTCGCTCCTCGGCCAGCATGGCCACCCCGACCGCCGTGGCGGGCAGGAAGATGCGCACCAGCAGGGTGTTCAGCACGGGGACGGCGAGATTGTTCGGCCAGCGGATCCGGCGACTGACCGTGCGGGGGCGTCGCGGAGCCACTGTTTCGTAGATGGCGATCAGGCCGAAGAGGGCGACAAAGATCGTGAGCCGGACCACGGGTTCGTGCGCTACGACGTCCACGATGGGAACGTAGCGAGTCTATTGAATAAGCTCCAATCGCATGTTGTTATCGATCCGATAAGACTGAGGTTATGCAGGCCACTCTTCGGCAGCTCGAGGTATTCCTCGCGGTGGCGCGCGCCGGCAGCTTTCGTGCCGCCGCGGACACGCTGCATCTCAGCCAGCCCGCCCTCTCGCAGCACGTAGCCGAGCTAGAGCGAGCGCTGGGCGCTCGCCTCTTCGACCGGTTGGGCCGGCGGGTGGCCCTGACCGAGGCCGGGAGAATCCTCGAGGACCACGCCCAGCGCATTTTCGCGACGCTCACGAGCGCGCAAGAGAACGTCGCCGAGCTCGGAGGGCTGACGCGGGGTTCGCTGCTCATCGGAGCCAGCACCACCCCGGGGATCTATGTGCTCCCCCGCCTCGCGGCCAGATTTCAGGAGCTCTATCCGGGGATCACCTTGCGCGTGCGTATCGCGAATTCGGCGGCCATCGAGGAGCAGATCCGCGCCAACGAGCTCGATCTTGGCGTCGTAGGGGGCCACGGAGTCCGGCCCGGTGAAGAGTGTCTGTCCGCGGGCCTATCCGATGAATTGGTGCTCGTCGTGCCCTCGGGGCATGCGTGGGCCGAACGCCGAGAGATCGGGGTCGAGGTGCTCGCCGCCGAGCGACTTCTCATTCGGGAAGAGGGATCTGCCACCCGGCAGGTGACGGAACGGGCGCTCGACCTAGCTGGCGCTCGCATCGGACGCACCATGGAGCTGGGCCACACCGAGGCGATCAAGCAGGCGGTGATGGCGGGACTGGGGGTCGCCTTCCTGTCGATCCATTCGATCCGCGGTGAGCTCGAGACGAGGCGGCTGTCCGCGCTTCGCCTCCGCGGGCATCGTGTCCGCCGCCACTTCCATGTGATCCACAACGAAGCCCGAACCCTGGGGGCGAGCGCGCGCGCCTTTGTCAGGCTTGTCGAGCATGGAGGGGGCCGTGGTGCGGCGGGACGGTTTCAGCGTGCCCAGACGCAGAGCAAGGTCAAGCCGTGAGCCATCCGCGCTGGAAGCAATGCCAGAGGAGCAGGCTGGCCTAGCGTCGTCAGCGCGGGGCAACGTGACACCCTCCCTGGGAGGGGCTGGAAGAGCTGCGGGCGTCGGGTGCGCCCCGGCGTGCGGTGGTTCTTTGCGCGGCCCCCCGTGAGAAGGTAGAATCCCGGGCGATGACCCGGCGAGCGGTTCTCCTGGCCGTCCTCGTCTACTTGACCCTCGATGTCTCACTGCCGTGGGTGCCGGGGGTGTTCGTGTTCGAGGCCAGTGATTCGGTGGAGGGGGCCCAGGTCGTACGCGGCCGGTTGGCCACCGAGGTCGTGGCACTTCCCACCCTTACCGGCCCCTGGTCCGTACTGTGGCAGCCGCTGCCGCGACGCGATCTCCGACAACAGATGCCGCCCGTCAACGACATCGTACGTCTCGCGAGATCTGCGGCGCGGTGTATGCCCCGAGCCGTCTGCGCTCCCTCTCCGCTCTCTGAAGTCCCGCACTAGACCACCCTCCCGCTCTCGACGATGTGGGCTCCCTACCAGGGGACCCGTATGTTTCACATCCCACGAGATCCAGCAGGAGGAGGCGATATGAGGAGATCTGATTGGCTGGGGCTCGCCCTATGGGTGACACTCGTCGCTTGCGTCCTATTCGTCATCATCAATGTCCTATCTTGAGGAGGTCACCATGGCCAAGGTGGGATCGTTCGTCACAGACCCAAGAGCCGGCGCGTACTGCAAGGTCACGCTCGATAGCGGCGAGAAGATCATCGTCAATCACGACAAGGGCGGCTTCAAGGGAGGCATGTTGACCATCGAGGTCCAGAAGTTCATGGGCTTCAGCTCCGAGCGAGTCTTCTTCTGCAACCTCGACAGCGACGAGGGTCGGACTGCTCTCACCCAACTCACCCGGAACGTCCGCCCGGACAGCGTCGAAGCGACCCCGCTTGCCGCATTCGTCGAGTACTTCAAGGATTGCCGCTCGGTTTCGGAGATCAAGGCCAAATGCGACGCGCTGATGGCGAGTCGGGGACGATAGTCCGGCAGTGGAGATTCGCGAGCTCCTCCTCGGTCTCGTCCTCGTTTGGCTCGCCGCGAAGGTGGCCGGGGAGGGCATGGAACGTATTGGCCAGACCGCCGTCCTGGGCGAGCTTCTGGCCGGGGTCATCATTGGGCCGGGCGTCCTCGGCCTCGTCCATGAATCGGAAGTGCTGCACGCCCTCGCAGAGCTGGGCGTCCTGGTTCTTCTCTTCGAAGTTGGGCTGGAATCCGATCTCGGCGATCTCCTGCGGGCGGGCGTCCAGGCCGCACTGGTCGCCCTTGTCGGGGTCGCGATCCCCTTTGCTGTCGGGTTCGGCGTCATGCAGTGGCTGGGTCATCCCCCCCCCTCTTGGCGGTGTTCATCGGAGCGACCCTTACCGCCACCAGTGTGGGGGTCACGGCGCGAGTCCTCACCGATCTGGGGCGACTTCAGGACGCGGCAGCCAAGGTCGTCCTCGGCGCTGCGGTCGTCGACGACGTTCTCGGCCTCCTCATTCTTGCTGTGGTCACCGGGATTGCGGAGACAGGAAGTGTGTCGGCCACCTCCGTGGGCCTGCTCTCGATCAAGGCTGTCTTGTTCTTGGTCATCGCCATCCTGTTAGGAATTCGCCTAGCACCGCCAGTCGTTCGGTGGATCGGACAGATGCGGGGGCGTGGATCTCTCATTGTCTATCCCGTCGTCTTCGCAGTGAGCCTGGCCGCCGTCGCCGACATGATCGAGCTGGCAACGATCATCGGGGCCTTCGCGGCGGGGCTGGTGCTAGCCACCTCCGAGCGGCGTGAGCACATCAAGGACCAGGTCAAGCCGATCGCTGATTTGCTCGTGCCGATCTTCTTCGTCACCGTGGGGATGAAGGTCGATCCCAGCCTGCTCAATCCATTCGCAGCGAACGCACAGTTTGGGACCGCCGTCCTGCTGGCGGTCGTCGCCATCGTCTCGAAGCTCGCGACGGGGCTCGCCGTCTATCAGCGGGACGTACGACGGTGGCCGGTTGGGGTCGGCATGGTACCCCGCGGTGAAGTGGGACTGATCTTTGCTGGGGCCGGTTTGGCCGCCGGAGTCATCGCGCAGGACCTCTACTCGGTGCTGGTGATCGTGGTGATGCTCACCACGTTCGCCGCACCTCCCTGGTTGAAGGCGCTCTATCCGGACGCGCGTGAGCGAACTCCCGAGCGGCGAGGGGAGGATGGGGCGAGCCAGAAACGCCAGTAGGGAGCGGCTATCACGAGGCCAAGGCCCCACCGCGGCGCGGCGAATGCTAGGCTACGGCTATGCCGGCTAGGCAGAAGGCTTCGAAGTCGATTGATTCCAACGACGTCATCCTCAGGGGCGCCAAGCCCGGCGAGTTGCCGATCGTGCAGCCGACGCGATTCGAGCTAGTCGTGAACCTGACGACCGCGCGCGCGCTCGGAATCAAGATTCCGCAATCGATGCTGGCGCGGGCGGACCGCGTGATCGAGTGAGGCGCGAGGATGATCGATGAACTTCAATAGAGCTACGTGGGCCGCGATCCTCGCACTTGGCGCGTTCCTAGGTGTCACCACCTCGGAGGCGCAGCAGCCGGGGACGATGGCACGGGTAGGGTACCTCTGGCTTGGCCCTGCCCCGACGCCAGCGACGCCCAACGTCCCGTTTCAGGCGTTCCGTGACGGCCTGCGCGAACTCGCCTATGTCGAGGGCCGGAATATCGTCATCGAATCGCGCTGGGCGGACGGGCGAACCGACCGGCTCCCCGCCCTGGCTGCCGAGTTGCTCGGTCTCAAGGTGGACGTCCTCGTCGGAGTCGGCGCGGCGGTGGCTCGGGCGACGCGGGGTGCGACGACGACCACTCCCGTCGTCGTGGCGGTGGTGGTCGATCCCGTCGAAGGTGGCCTGGTCGCCGGTCTGGAGCGCCCAGGCGGCAATCTCACGGGGGTCACCACGTTCGACCCGCAGGAGGCGAGGAAGAAGCTCGAGCTCCTGAAGGAAGTGGTGCCGGGGCTGGCCCGCGTGGCGCTCCTCGGGGATCAGGCGCTTCAGGATCCAAAGGGCCATGCGGAGCACGCGCGCGCGCTGGGTCTGCAGCCGCAGAGACTTGCGATCGCTGGCGTTAGCCCGGCTCTGGAGGAGGTCTTCCAGGCGATGAGACGGGAGCGCGCGGATGCCCTCGTCGTCCTGGAGCAGCCCGCGACCGCTACTCATCGCCGACGCATTGCCGAGATGGCGGCGGCGCAACGGATACCGGCGCTGTTCCCCGCGCGGTCGGATGCGGATGGGCTGATCGGCTATGGCACGAACGTCGCCGAGCCATCGCGGCGCCTGGCAACGTATGTGGACAGGATTCTCAAGGGGGCGAAGCCAGCCGACCTGCCCTTCGAGGTCATCGTGCGCCCCGAGGTGATCGTCAACCTGAAGACAGCGCAGGAGATCGGCGTCACGATCCCGCCCGAGGTGCTCAAGCGGGCCGACCGGATCGTGCAGTGAAGTATTGCCGCCGTGATCGCTGAAGTGAGCTAGCACGCGCCCCGATGAGGAGGACATGACGGTGTCGCCAGACTTCAGGGTGGTCGAGGCCAATCGCCTCGGGTTCCGCGTGGCCGTGGCTGGCGAAGGGCCCCTCGTCGTACTGGTCCACGGGTGGCCGGAGAGCTGGTACTCCTGGCGGCACCAGATTGCCGCTCTCGCAGGGGCCGGCTACCGCGTGGCGGCCCCAGATGTGCGCGGCTATGGTGGCAGCGACAAGCCCGACGCCATCGAGGCGTACGCCATCAAGGAGATGTGCGCCGATATCGCCGGTCTGATCGCGGCGCTGGGCGAGGACCAGGCCATCCTGGTCGGTCACGACTGGGGCGCTCCGATCGTGTGGAATACGTCTCTGTTCCACCCGGAGCGAGTGCGGGCGGTGGCCGGCCTCAGCGTACCGCATCTCGGTCGCGGGCCGATGCCGCGCATCGAGCTGTTCCGGCAGCTCTACAAGGGCCGCTTCTTCTATCAGCTGTACTTCCAGGAGCCGGGCGTTGCCGAGGCCGAGCTGGAGGCCGACGTGCGGACCAGCCTGCGCAAGATCTACTACATGGCTTCGGGCGAGGCGAAGGGGGCCGGCCTCACCGCGGACAAGGCGGCCGACGCGCGGCTGCTCGACGGCCTGCTCGACCCGGACCCGTTCCCCGCCTGGCTGACGCCGACCGACCTCGACTACTACGTCGGCGAGTTCCAGCGGAGCGGCTTCCGCGGGCCGCTCAACCGATACCGCACGGCCGATCTCGACTTCGCCCAACAGGCCGAGCTGGTCGGGCGCCGTGTCGAGCAGCCCGCCGCCTTCATCGCCGGTAGCCGCGACCCGGTCCTCCGCTTCGTGCCCGGCGTGGACCTGATCGAACGCATGCGCGAACAAGTCGCCGATCTCCGGATCGTGCGCCTCATCGAAGGCGCGGGTCACTGGGTGCAGCAGGAGCGCCCGGCGGAGGTCAACGCCGCCCTGCTCGAGTTCCTGCGCAGCCTCGCGTAGCCGAAGGAACACCACCTCACGCGTTGCCCAGGGCGTGCAGCGCCGGGAATCCGGGGCCCCCGTAGAACGCGGCGGCGTTGCGTCCCATGACCTTGGCGAGCGCATCGACGCCCTTGGCTCTGAAGTAGTCGCGCGCAAGGTCCACGGTGCCGCGATAGTCGCCGGCGTTGAGGCACGGCGGCCAGTTGCTTCCGTAGGCTAGACGGTCGGGACCGAACACGGCCCACACCACATCGAACACGGGCGCATAGTACGCGGCGTCCAGCGGCGCCGGCTGGATCGCCGCCTGTTCGGTGAATCGGGACACCTTGCAAAAGACATTGGGCAGTCCCGAGAATCGCTCCATAGCGGCGACCCATCCGGCATCGGGCGGTTCACCGGTCACCTTCACGAACGCCAGGTGATTGAGCATGATGCGCAATCCCGGCACTTCAGCCGCCAAGTGGGCCAATCGCTCCAGGTCGGCGCCGCGCATGACGACTTCCATCGTGCATCGCATGGCGGCCAGCGCCTGTAAATTCCCTCGCAGCTGGGGATGATCGAACGCCAGTGGACGTCCTTGACGAATCCGAATTCCCCGGAACCGAGGGTTGCGCGCGAATCGTTCCAGCAGCACGGGAAACTCGGCCGCCTCCGGATCCAGGTTGCCAACCACAGCGCAGATGAACGGTTCGCTCGCCACGAGATCGAGCACCCAGTCGTTGTCCTCGATCCACGGGCTGGCCTCGACGAGCACCGCGCCACGCACGCCCGCCGGCTCGGCCACTTGCCGGAGATCAGCGGGCAGCATCGGACGATAGATCAGCCGATCCTCGGGTTTGGGGAACGGCACTCCCTGCGGGCGCTGGGTATCGTAGAGATGTACATGGGTGTCGATGGTCATCGGCTGTCGATCCTTTTGCGCCTGTGCTGCAGCTCCGGCGTTCGACGTGTTGACTGTCGATCCCCCGATCGCGGCTCAGCCATCCGCTGTCCCGTACCTGTGGCCCGGGCTCATTGCCTCCGGGTCGCCTGCTCCCGGTAGATCTGGCGCCTCACGAGCTCGCTCTGCCGGTACACGGCCAGCCGCGCGCGGCTCAAGCTGCCCAGCGGCTGATGCGCCTTGAGTCCGTGCCACGGGTTGTAGGCGAGCCCTTCGCAGGCCTGATCGGAGAGCGGCGCGGTGCCCCGCTTGATCCTGATCGTGCCTACGTCCTCGAAATCGGCACTCACGCGCACGGTTCCGTTGCGGGTCTGGAATTCCGCCGGAGCGTTGCCGTCCGGCCAGTACACCGTCGCATCCTCGATGGGGAACAGCTTCTCGAGCGGGTTGGCGCGCGGATCCTCGGGGGCGGGCGCCAGACTTCCGCCCGCCGATTGACCGGGAAGCTGGTCCGGGCGCACCTGAACACGCATCCGGTAGCACGCGTCGGCGGCCGCCAGGAACTGGGCGATCATCTTGACCTGATAGCGCGGGTCCTTGTGGTCGAACGGAAACTTCTCCGGATCGAACGCGTGGCAGGGGATGAACTTGAACTTGACGGCGTGGGCGTTCCACGCGTACGGCAGGATCCCCGAGAACTCCTTTTGCAGGAGCAGCGGGGCCGCGCTCTTCCCACGGAACTTGGGGGCGATCGTCCGGTCGTAGAGCACCTTCGGATGGGTCAGGATCTCTGGACGAAGTCCGTGAACCCCGGGTCCACGCGCTTCTCGAACAGCCAGCTGTAGTCCTTGATGTCGGGCGCCAGGAACGTCCGGCTGGTGCCGGTCAGGAAGTCCTGCTCCCGGGCACCCGGCGGCTGAGTCCCCGCCAAGAAGTCCGCGTCGGAGTAGCCGGCCCGCTGCAGGTCGATCTTCAGGGCGAGGCCGATGCTGGCCGACCGTAGGTCCTGCACGTCGGTCGTCTCCGAGTTGGAGAACCGCACAATGGCGGGGAAGGTCGTGCCGCGGTTCCGCTTGTCCGCGATTCCGCCCGCGGCCGGGCCCTGGGGATTCTGGGGCTGGACCGTGAACTCCGCGGGGAAGCAGCCGTGCGGTGTGCTGTGGTCACCCCGGCGATTGCCGGCGCCGATCCGGGTGGACTGGATATCCGCGTCCGTCAGCCGGAACTTGATGACCTTTTCGACCGACACGATCGCCTGCTGGACGTAGGCCTTCTCGTCTCGGATCAGGAACTCGCCGAGGTCCGTCCGCAGGGGGATCAGCGGGTACGGCTCGAGCGCCGTGACCGGCCCGGGACCGGCGGCCGATGGAGACATCGCCGTCGAGGGAGTTCCGTCGGTCTTCCCCGGGGTGTGGGTGCAAGCAGCCAGTCCCGCCAGGACGAGCAGCGCCACAGACGTGAGCCTGGAGGCGATGCGGTCGACGGGGCGCTCGCGGACGACCCAGTGGTTCATTGTTGTCCGGCCTCACTTCTCGCGGAATGCGGGGTCGTTCTCCGCTCCCTTCCGGGGTGTCCAGTCGAGCGAATAGTACTCGCCGCGGTCGCGCGCCCACGGATCAAAGGCGTTGACGACGTCGGCGAGCTCGGGCGCGAGCTCGGGGACCGTGCGCAGGAGGACGCGCTTGAGCGGCGAAACCTCCACCTCGTGGCCGTTTGGGCGCCCCTTCTCCATGACCTTGCCGTCGGGGCCGTTGTCGGTGACCCAGCGGACTCCAAGATGACCGTAGAACTCGGGCCGGAAGCTCGAGGTGAAGAACCGGTCGCTGAAGAGCCGGCGCGACGCGTTGAGGATGAACACCTGGAACTGCGTCTCGGAAATCGCGAAGCCGTGAGGCCGCGCGAACTCGGATAGCCAGCCCACCACGGTGTCGACGTCTTCCACGTTGTCTACGAGGCTGCCGTCGGGGCGCCCGAGGCAGTCGTTGATGGGGGTGCCGTCTGCGTTGAGCTGGGCGCTGGTAATGACCTTCGAAGCGTCGCAGCGGTGCTGGCCGTAAACCTCGCGGAGGATCCCGACTAGCCGCTCCTGCTCTGCGCGCTCCGCGGTGCCCTGGGCCAGGCGCGGGTCGATGAAGTCGTCGAACGAGGTGAGCTGCTTGAGCCCGTACTGGCGGCGGAACTCGTTGAAGCGCGGGACGCCGCGCTCGCGATCGCGGATGAGGTCGAGGGCGACGACGTCGATCTTCCCCGTCTGGCTGCCCAGGCGGGGCAGCTCCAGACTCTGGAGGAAGTGCGGATGGTTTTGCAGGGTGAGGAGCCCCAGGCGCTGGCGGCCCATGGACAGGGCCCAGTTCGCGAGGCCCTGCTCCCGCATCGCCGCGGTGGCCCGGCCGCGGAACGTGTCCACCACGGGCACCTTGTTGCGGATCGCGTTGGGATCGTCGTCCCAGCGCCGGAGCTCGATGAGATCCGGCACCATGGTGTGAAGCCGGTACACGGTGACGAACTCCTCCGGGAAGTTGAACGGCGATCCGAAGTGATTGATCCCGCCGTTGACGTGGTCGGGGTTCTCGAGGGTCCAGCGATCGACCTTCGTCGGGTCGTAGGCCGCGAAGATGGCGTCGCCGTCGTAGACGTGGCTGCCGAGGCCGAAGATGCCCGCCCCGGATGCGAAGACCGAGTACCACTGACCGGCCTTCTTGGCGTCGGTGGACGGCCCGAAGTTCTGGACGGTGATCTTCTCCATCACCGCCCGCAGCCGATCCTTGCCGCGGAACAGCCCGAACCAGTTGGCGTTCATGCCGAGGTAGAGCGGCTCGTCGTAGAGCAGCTGCGGCGTCCACTCGGTCGTATGGATCTTGGCGATCAGGGCGGAGACGACGAGCCGCGCGACCTCGAAGAGCTCGTCCGCCGTGACGTCGCGGTAGCGGATGACGTCGCGGGGCCGCGTCGGGTTCCGCAGGCCGGAGTCGGCGTCGGGCGTCGCCGCCGCCTGCGCCCGGAACGTGTCGACGAAGCGGTTGTGCTCGCGCGCAAACACGGTGTGGTAGAAGCTCATCCCGATCGACCAGTTGTCCGGGAACGCGGCCGCTTCCTGGCCGGCCCACTGGGGGTTCATCGGGTCCGACGCCTCGAGGGCGGGCAGGTAGCCGAAGCGCTCGCCCGCGCCTGCGCGCTGGCCGACGGGCGCCATCAGGAACTTCGCGGGATCGTCGGGCGCGCGCTTGACGCGCCGGCGCGACACCTCGTCGTATCCGTAGACCTGCGAGGCATCCCACCAGGCGGTCACGTTGTTGCTCGACGTCTTGTACGCGCGGGCCAGGTGCGTCTTGCCGCCGGCGGTGAACGTGGAGGGCGACGCATCTTGATCGACGAACGCGCGATCGATGCGGTCGTCGGGACGGCAGCCGAGCTGCGCGGCCGCAGTTGGCGGGCACCCGACCGCCATCATCGGGGGCGCGTTGGCGCCCTCCCGCAGGTGAGAGAACCAGTCATGGGTCATGAACTGGATCCAGAACGCGGCAAGCACGTTGAAGAACGGCGCCTTCTTGTAGTCGCACCGCGCATCGGCCGGGGCGCCGGGCAGGCCACGCCCGTCGCGACACGTGTCCGGCGCGGCCTGGGCGCGGGTGAAGAGCTTCCGGCTGATCACCTGCGGATCGGGAGCCAGCAGGCTCAGCCGATCGCCGTGCCGGTTGCGGGCGAGCTCGTCCTGACCGAGCTCGGGAAACGTTGCGCCGAAATCGACGTTGCGGGCGAACGGCATCCCTGACGAGCCCATCCGCGGGTTCTTGATGTCGTTGCAGATTCCCGTGAGTGTGCGAAAGCGGATCAGCTCGCCCTGGCAGCGCTGCTCACCGTCTCCGCCCACCGAGGCGTACTGCGGATGCGCGCTCGGCAGGCGCATCTCGCTCCACACCTTGAGGGCGCGGCCGTCTACACCGCCGCGGCCGCTCACGTAGTCGCGGTACGTCCCACTGTTGTCGAACAGGTTGAACTTGATCAGCTCGATCCGCTGGTACTCGAGGTCGAGCAGCGCGCCGTCGACGCCCCGGCCATTGGGGCCCAGGTGGCCGCCGCGCACGCTCCAGCCCGGCACGAGGCTCTTCGCGTCGGCCGTCCCCCAGTAGTTCTGCCAGTCGATCCACGGGGTGTTGCGCCATGCCACCGTGCGGTCGCCGCCGCGGCATTGCGCGGTCGGCTCCTGCACCTTCCCGAGGAAGCGCGCGGCCCGGTCGGTGGCGACGGGCCGGAGGCCGCCGGCCACCATGTCCACGCAGGCCGACTTATCGTCGAGCCCCGTGGTGGCGCAACCGAGGAGCAGGAAAACAACCATGGTTCCGAGGAGACACCGGCAGACGTGTGCCATGGGGCATCCTTTCCGCACAGGAGCGTGCGGCGCGGGATGGGTGACCGCGCGCCCGGACAAGGCTTCCGACATGAACCTTCGCCGTTCCATCGCCTGCGTCCTCTTACTCGGCGAGCTGCGCCGGCGGAGGCCCGAGTGCGGCGCCGCGGCGCGCCCTACCTTACCGCGGTCAGCAGTCGTCCGGGTACCTCTGCTTGCCCAGTGCCGCCTCGAGCGGAACCCGGATCTCGGCGTCGCGCTGCAGAAGAGAACATGCCGGGGCAGGTCATCTCGCCCGGCTAGGCACGGTGAACGTCAGGGTCACCACCTGTCCAGGGAAGACGTTGTGGTTAGCGTCAACCAACTCGATCTTCACTTTGTGCTGGCCTGGCGGCAGCCCGGCTATGTCGACGGTGTTATTGTCACTCGCCTCCGCCCACCACCAGGGCAGGTCGTCGACGGTTATGTGCAAATGCCCGACACGTGGAGATACGTGGAGGGCGCCCGCCCCGAACACGGGCAAGATGCGAACGTTCTCCACGCGGTACTGGGCCCAGAAGACGCCCTGAGCCAGCCCCTCGGGAAGCGGGGGATCCACGATCAGCTTGGGCGCGGGCTCCTTCGCGGTCGCGACGTACGGAGAAGCGCCCCGAATGTCCCTCGCGCTCTGGGCGAAGGCGATCGAGGCGAGGATGGTGCCAGCCGCGACTACGGCAAGCGTTTTGATGAGCATGGTCATTGCAGTGTTCCCTTTCGGGGACCGTGGAATACGCGTTGACAGTCCGAGCATAGTTCCCTCCCTGACCCTGCACTATCACCTGAGTCATCCGAGCCACTGCGCCGCTCACCAGATGATTATGGAACCGCGCTCGGTGTGCGATAAGCCTTTGGTCCCATACGTGACCTCTCTCACGCCCCCCCCGGCGCGACCGGTGAACGGAATCGCGATCCTCGTTCCGGTCGGGTTGGGGCCACCTAAAAAGTCGCGCATCCTCACTACTCGATCACCTGGTCAGCCCGCTGGAGCAGCGAGGGCGGAATGGACAGGCCGAGGGCCTTCGCGGTCTTGAGGTTGATCACAAGTTCGAATGTGGTCGGTTGCTCGATGGGCAGATCGCCAGGCTTGGCGCCCTTGAGGATCTTGTCGACGAAGACGGCCGCGCGTCTAAGCGCGACAACGTTGCTCGGGCCGTAGGACATTAAGCCTCCCGCCTCGACATTCTCTCTGTTCCCATGGATCGATGGGGACCGGTTCTTTACCGCGAGCGCGGCAAGCCGGGCTCGGTGGAGAACAAACATGCCGTCTGCGACGACGAAGAGAGCGTCCTCGCGACCCTTGGCCATCGCCGTGAAGACGTTGTCTAACTGACTGGGCTCGCGCGCCTCAAAGAGGCGAAGCTGCACTCCTAAGTGTCCCGCGACCGTCTGGACGTTGCTGGTGGCGGCCGCGTGGGCCGGGTTGGCGGGATTCGAGAGAAGAGCCACCCGCCGTGCCTTGGGAAGGGCTTCCTTGAGCAGCTCCAGCCCCTTGCCGAAGGTGTCGAGTCCCACGCTGTAGGACAACCCGGTGACATTCCCGCTTGGCCGGGCAAGACTGCTCACAAGCCCGAGGCCGACCGGATCTCCAGTGCCATAGATGACGATGGGGATCGTCGCGGTGGCGTTCTTGGCAGCCACGGCTGCGGGCGTCGCACCAGCTACGATTACGTCTACCTTCAACCGGACAAGCTCGGCCGCGAGGTCTGGCAGCCGCTCGAATCTGCCATCCGCAGATCGAAAGTCGATGACGATGTTCTGGCCCTCAACCCAGCCGAGATCGTGAAGTCCTTGCTTGAAAGCCTCGGCCGGACCGCCCGTAGGCGAGATGGCCGCGAGATAACCGAGCCGGTAGACCTTCCCCACCGCCTGTGCGTCGGCCGTGAGAGGCATGGCCAACACGCCGAGGGCGGCGAGGAAGGCACGGCGGTCCATCAAGGCCTCGCCCCTTGCGGCTGGAGACTTCTGCGAGGACCGAGGTCGGCGGAATCCTGATGGCGCATGGGCATGCCGGGCGCGAGTCTACCGCAGAGGGCGCTCCGCTCGCACGTACGGGCTGGTCGTCTACGGACTCGTCTCTGAGGGTCGGCGACCGGTGGCCGGTCGGGCTCCGGCGGAGGTCTCCCCGGCGGTTGACGACCCCGCGGCGGCTGGTCCTATGCGACCAGGATCTCCCCGGCCAGGGGGCGAGGCGCGACGGTGAAGAAACCCCTGGGGGCACCAAAACAAATCACTTAGTTACGACTTTTCGGTCCTTCCAGGGAAAGAAGGGGCTCACGGCGATGTTCGCTCACCGCTTCCCCCTTGTGCCCTGACCCGTACGGTTGCTTTTGGTGTCGAAGAGATCGACGCGGCCTCTCTTGTCGATGGTGCCGTAGCCGGTCCGGTTGCTCCGCCGGTCATAGAAATCCACCCGGTCGCCGGTTTTGTCGATGATGGCCGAGCCCGTGCGGTTACTGGACTTGTCGAAGAGATCGACGCGGGTCTCGGCGGGGCGCTCCTCAGCGGGCAGGGGCGCCGCGAGCAGCGCGAGCATGCACACCGTGCCGCCGAGAGCTGCGAGGATGATACCGCCCCGTCCGTCATTCATATGATGTTCTCCCCGGCGCCATTATAGTCGCCAGCTCCGTGCTTTCGGGCGCCTGCTCATGGCCGCCCATTCGGCAGCGCCGGAGCAGAAGGAGGGCCAACTCCGTCGCAGGTTGGACGTAAGGCCACGATGATCTGGCCGGTTCGCTTACCAAGCGGTGTCGCTCAATAGTGACCACATGACTAGAAGTGACCGCGGGTCAGACTAGACGGGAAGGATGGTGCCTACTCTCCGTAGACGATGGTAGTGTACTGGGCCCAGATGCCCAGGATGTTCAACGTCTCGTGGTCGACGTGATGAATCCGCGTGATGCCGCCGTTCGCCATCGCGGCCGAGATGCTCGCATCGCCCGTGGAGAACACCAGGATTCCCCACGCCTCCGACCTGCCGACCTTGGGGCTGGTGGGCGCCGGACCGGCCGAGACCGGGCCCTTCATGTTGACCGTTATCGGCGCTAAGACGGGACCGTGACTGATCGCGCAACCAGCCAGCAATGCCGCACACAATAAGGTGAGGATCAGATGATGCCCGACTCTTCTCATGATTTCCTCCGGCACTTGGGTGGACGCACCGTTTCGCCTGACCCGCGGTGCCATCCACCATAGGAGGGCCGCGCCGAAAGTGTCAACGGGACTTCAGGCGCCGTCCACCATCGCCTGCGCTGCGCGCACGCTGGCTTCGAGGTGCGCCTCGCCCGTGAAGCTCTCCACGTAAATCTTGTAGATGTTCTCCGTCCCCGAGGGCCGGCCCACGAACCAGCATAGGCTCCCGACCGTGGTCTCATTCAGGGAGTTCGTGGAGAGGGGGGCGTGCTTGTCATATGGAGCTGACCTCGCCGACCTGCACGGCCGCGCCGCGGTATACGTCGAGCGACCCCGGATGGCGTACGTGCGCCTGCTAGAGCCCCGTGCTAGCCTCCCGGACGTGCCCGGTGTGCAGCACGGCCCCGATCCACGCCCGCCAGGAGGTCTGCTCCGGCAAGTGCCGGGCGGCCCGGAGTCGGCAGCGGAAGGCCGAGGCTCGGCGCGCGCGGGACGGGGAGATCCGGGCGCTGCTCGAGGCGGCACTGGAGAAGCTGCAGGAGAGCGTGCCATGAATCGGCGAGTGGCTCCTGTGGAACGGTAAGGAGATCCCGATGCGTCGGGGTGCAAAGCCTG
>Ga0075431_100001942_pt1 | contig 19711 bp, 16 predicted proteins | sample RhiMetdeltSRZDD5_FD_75297 | JGI IMG/M metagenome (GOLD analysis project Ga0075431, IMG submission 75297) | Populus rhizosphere microbial communities from Tennessee, USA - Rhizosphere MetaG P. deltoides SRZDD5 | ecosystem: Host-associated > Plants > Roots > Rhizosphere > Soil | place: USA... | reverse complement strand
AATAATTTTTCCCGCAACCGGCATGCGCTTGCGCATGGAATTAACGGTATGGCAGCCCTTGTCCGCGGCTTGGGCAACCTTGATCACGTTCTCGAGCGGTGACTGGCTTTTGACCTTGAAGACGTAACTGATTCCTTGCGCAGCATCGGAAAAGTTTTTGATCGGGAACTTGCCGCTCAAGTCATAGGTCATGCGTAGATCCATCTCAAGATCGTCGATGGCCACTTCGGCTCTCGCGGCCAGCCGTTTGAACTGGCTGAACATGCAGAAACCGATCGACGCGATAAAATATTGCAGCGCCGACGGGCGCTTGCCCGCCTGCCTTTTGAAGTTTTCGTCGTCGCAGTAAACCGTGTAGTCTTCCGGCTGCTCGATCTTGACCAGCGCTTCGTTCAGGCGAATGATCGCGCGCTGCTGCAGCAGATAACCGTCCGGGTCGCCGGAACCCTGCTCGCGCTCTTCTTCGTAGACGACCCGAAACTTTCCGAGATCGATGGTTCCCGGAACAGTCGGCATGATTCACTTCGCGCCGTGCAGCGCTTGGTAAATCTTTTCCGCCGTGATCGGCAAGCTTTTAATGCGCACGCCGCACGCGTCTTCGACGGCATTGGCAATCGCCGCAGCGGTGGGGATATTGCCGGTCTCGCCGATCGGCATGCTGTCGTAAGGCCCGGCGCCGTGCGGCGCTTCGGTCACGGAGCCTTTGAATGCCGGAACATCCTTGATCGTCGGGATCTTGTATTCGCCGAAGTGAGTCGTCGCGACTTTACCGTCGTTGATGATCACTTCCTCCATCAGCGTGTAGCCGATCCCCGTCATGCTGGCGCCCTCGATCTGCCCCTGATGCATGAGCGGATTGAGCACCGTGCCGGTGTTATGCGTCGAAGTGAATTTCTTGAGCTCGACCTGTCCGGTTTCCGGGTCGACTTCCACTTCCGCCACCTGGACGCACATGGACGCCGCGTGAATCTTCGAATTATCGTTGAACGTCGCATCGACCACGATCGGCGCGCCCTTGGCTTTGACGATTTCACCGTAGGTCAAACGCCGCTCCATGCGCGGGTGCAGCGCCGCTCCTTTCGCGAGTGTGATTTGATCCGGCGCCGCGCCCATTTGCTCCGCCGCCGCTTGCTTGATCGCCTCGACGGCCTTGAGCGCTGCCGCATAACCGGCGTTACCGTAGACGCGCGTCGCCCGGCTGCCGCCGACGCCGGTATCTTTAATCCCTGTCTGGGTGTCCAATTGCTGAATCCTGATCTGACTGAGAGGGATCTTGAGCTCTTCCGCGACGATTTCGGTCAGAATAGTGTAAGTCCCCGCGCCTTGATCCGCCATCGCCGAGGAAATCGTCGCCACGCCTTTTTCATCCAGCGAGATCGCCACGGTTCCAATACCCCCGGCGGGAGTCCATTGCACCAGGGCGACGCCGCGCCCGACATTTTTCGGCTTGGGTTTCTGGTAGCCCGAATCGTCCAGCGCCTTTTTTAAGGTCTCGTCGGTTTTGATGTAGCTGTACTCCTCGCCCGTCGGGTCGATATCGCCGTCGTGCATGAAGTTTTTCTGCCGCAGTTTGATCGGGTCCATGCCCAACCGCTTGGCGATCATGTCCAACTGGCTCTCATTGGCAAAAAATCCCTGAGGATCGCCGGGCGAGCGCATATGGCCGCAGGGAATTTTATTGGTGTAAACCATATGTTCTTCGAGAAACACGTGGGGGATCTTGTAAGGTCCGGCCGAGAGATGCGGGCCGTTGAGGAAGGCGTTGGGCTTGAAAGCGCCGTAAGCGCCGCTGTCAAAGATGAAATTCATGTGATGCGCCACCAGCGTACCGTCCTTCTTCACGCCGGTTTTCACCCGTATAATTGATGCGTGGCGCGGATTGCCGGCGGTGAATTCTTCCTCGTAATCCATCACTAACTTTACCGGACGGCCGGCTTTTTTGGAAAGAAGATAAACGACGGCAAGATCCATGAAATCGCCTTTACCGCCAAAATCTCCCCCGATGTAAACGGGATTGAAGTTGAGCTTCTCCTGAGGCAGTTTGAGCGCGTTGGCGACTTGCTCGCGCACGCCATAAGGGACCTTGCTGCACGACCAAAACTCCGCCGAGCCGTCCGCCGCCGCGCTGACCACGCAGGAATGCGGTTCGATGTAGCTCTGATGAACCACCGGCGTGGTAAACGTGTTCTCGACGACGATATCCGCCTGGCGAAAGCCGGTCTCGAGATCGCCCTTGCCCCAGGTGACGTAGACAAAATCGTTGGTAGGCTCCTTCAAGGGTTTAGGTAAGCCCTTGTAGTTCACGACATCGGGATGAAGTAGTTTCGCGCCGGGCTTGAGAGCTTCGACCGGATCGAGCAACGGCTCGGTTTCCTCGTATTCGACTTCGACGAGATTGACCGCCTCTTCGGCGATCAGCTCGTCGTCCGCCGCCACCGCCGCCACTTTTTCGCCGATGAAGCGCACTTCGCCGTCCGCCAGGATCGGCATGTCGTAGAGGCGCCGGCCGATCTTCAAGCCCGTGCAATCTGCACCGGTGACCACCGCGCGCACCCCGGCAAGCGCTGCTGCCTTGCTCGTATCGATCCGTTTAATCTTGCCCGCCGCGATCGGGCTCCGCAGCAATTTACCCCACACCATTCCGGGCACCGTGATATCAACGGCATACTTCGCTTGCCCGCTGACTTTCAACTCGCCTTCGACCCTCGGAGTTGGATTTCCTACGAATTGTTTCGTCGATGCCATCAGAAGACCTCCTGCCGCCGCAAATTGTGTTGTTTAGGGTGATGCACTGCGCTACGTCGCGGCCGGATTAGGGCGGTCCGAAGCGCAGTGAAAAGCTGGCTCCCCGGGAGGGATTCGAACCCCCGACCAATTGGTTAACAGCCAACTGCTCTACCGACTGAGCTACCGGGGAACATGTGTTTTCTTTCACGCCTTAACCCTCAGACAGATCCGCCTTCGACTGAACTGCTGAGCCTTGGCTGACAGCGGATCAGGCCTTGGGCTAAAGCCCAGGTTACAAGCAGCCTTTTTTTCTAACATACGTGCGCAGCGAATTCTAGTTTAGTGGAAGACCCAAGTTTTTCAGCTCTTCAATCATTTTTTGATGGTGCGTTGCCGGCCAGTAAATCCGCCCGCAGGTTGGACACGAGAAGAATTTTTCTTGCGATGAAAAAACATAAAGCGGCACGACGGTCGTCAACGCTTCTTTAGGTCTGGACTGGAGCACGGTGTTGCATTTTATGCAGCGGGTTAACAGGTCGGCTGCCAACTTGAGGGCGCACTGACCGACGACCTGCCGCAACTGGTCGCGATAATGGTCGCTTTCGATAAATAAAAATGGCGGCGGCTGCTTTTGTTTCAAGCCGCGGTCGCGCGTGAGTATCAGGCGATTCTCGGCGCGCGCTGCTCGAATTAGACCGTAGCCCGTGAGATGCGGTCCGTAGATCACGTCCTGGCCGATGATGCGGAGCCACTTCACAAGCCTGCCGAGCATGCGATCGGCGGCGAATTTCATTTCGATTGCCGGCAATTTATTCTCATTTTGATTGATCCGCTCGATCTAAGCCTTTACCATAATGGCCTACAGCATGTTTGTGAAACAATCCATCAGCATAGCCATCGTGCTCTTTTGGTGCGCGATGACGGGCCTCCTCATCAAGCGCCAGAGCGGCGCGCCGCCGCCGGTCATCACATTGAGCGGAAGCGAGACAATCACCGAGCATAGAGAAGAATGGTGGGGTGTTTTTTACCGTGGCGAAAAGATCGGTTACGCCTCCCAAACCATCACGCCCAAGCCAAAAGGCTACACGCTCCGCGACCAGTCCGTACTGAATTTGAACTTGCTTGGCGCCATCCAGCCGGCGACAACGCGGCTCGACATGGAAGCCAACGAAGAATGGATCCTGGAACGATTCGACTTCGAGCTCAAATCGAATGAAATCCGCTTCGGCGCGCGCGGCTCAGTGCGGGACAATAAGCTCTCGCTGGAAGTCGACTCCGGGGGCCACAAGTCCGCTCATGAAATAACCCTTGCCCAAGCACCGTATCTGCTCGCCGCCCTCAAACCCTACGTCGTGACCCAGCAATTAGAGACCGGCAAGAAATTTTTCTTTTCCACCTTCGATCCGTCGACGTTATCCCAGCAAGTGACGACCATCGTGGTCGAGGGGCGGGAGCAGGTTCGCGTCGGCGATCGCACCGAACCCGCGATCAAACTACGCCAAAGCTATGGGGGCATCTCAGTGGTTTCCTGGGTCGACGGCCAGGGACGGACCCTGAAGGAAGAGTCGCCCGCGGGTTTATCGATCGTGCGCCAGAGCCTGCAGGAAGCCAGGAATCTACCCTCGCGCGGGATGTCTTTGGATATCATCGCGCAAACCGCCATTCCGGTGGCGACGCCGATCGCGAATGCGCCGACGAAACAAACCCTTCGGTTAAGACTCAGCGGCGTCCGTCTCGGCAACTTCCAGCTCACCGGCGGCCGCCAGCGCCTCAATACCGATCGATTGGAAATCCGCCGCGAAGAACTAAAGCAAGTCGGCCTGCACAAGATTCCGATCAGGGAAGCGCGTTTACAATCTTACTTGCAGCCGACGCCATTTCTGCAATCAGATCACCCGAGCATCCGAGCGCTGAGCGCGCAAATCTTGCAGGGAGAAACCAATGCCCTAAGGGCCGTGCTGAAAATCAAAGATTGGGTGTATAAAGAAATCGCCAAAGAGCCGACGGTGAGCATCCCCAATGCGCTCGAAGTGCTCCGAACCAAAAAGGGCGACTGCAACGAACACACCGTGCTCTTCAATGCCTTGGCTCGCGCCGCGGGAATCCCCGCGAAAACCGTCGTCGGCGTCGTTTATCTGCGCGGCGCGTTTTACTACCACGCCTGGTCCGAAGTCTGGCTCGGTGACTGGGTGTCGCTCGACTCGGTTTTGAATCAATTCCCTGCCGACGTGACCCACGTGAAGTTCCTCGAAGGCGGGATCGACCGCCAGGTCGACATCCTGCAACTGATCGGCCATCTAAAAATAGAAGTCCTGTGATCCAAGAGATGCTTCATTACAACTCGAAACCCGAAACGCGGAACACGAGACTGCGCCGCGCATGATTCAACTCATCAACCTGACCAAACACTACGGCAAGCTCGCCGCGGTAGACGGGCTTGATCTTGAAGTGCCGGCCGGTGAAATCTTCGGCTTTCTCGGCCCTAATGGCGCCGGCAAGACGACCACCATCCGCGTCATGATGGGAATCCTCAAGGCCACCTCGGGCCAGGTTTTGCTCGACGGCCATAACGTCGTGACCGACGCGCAAAAGGCCAAAGCGATCACCGGATTTATTCCTGATCGGCCGTTCATGTATGAAAAGCTCAGCGGCTGCGAGTTTTTGGAGTTCGTTGGCAAGCTGCATGGCGTCGAGCCGGCGCGGCTTAAACCTCGAATCGCCGAGCTGCTCGAACAACTGGAACTGACGCCGTGGAAAGATGAGCTTATCGAAAGTTATTCCCATGGCATGAAGCAACGCCTGATCATCTGCGCGTCGCTGGTCCACAAACCGCGCATCCTGATCGTCGACGAGCCGATGGTCGGCATGGACCCCAAGGGCGCGCGCACGCTCAAGGATCTCTTTTCCGATCTTGCCAGAAACGGCACCACTATTTTTATGTCGACCCATAGCATTGGTGTGGCCGAGGAAATTTGCCACCGCATCGGCATCATCCAAAAAGGCCGGCTGATCGCCTGCGGCTCGATGGCCGAGCTTTACCGTCTGGCCGCCGGCAATCCCGACAACCTCGAAGGCGTCTTTCTGGAACTCACCCGCGAGCAGGAATTTGAGAGTATGGCGGCAAGGCAAAGGTTATGACCTCCGTGCCGCTGCTGCTTTCGCCGCTCTGGCTAACGTGGAAAAATAGTTTTTTCCGCGACGGCGGATCGTGGACGCGCCGGCTCCTTCTGGCCGCACTCGCCATATTGTTTTGGCTCGGCACCTTTCTCGTGATCCGGCGGGTGCTGCGCTACTTCGAAACCGTTTACGAACTTGGACCGGAATTGGCTTATCAGCTTTTGCTGATTATTCTGCTGACCTTCTTATCGATGCTGCTGTTCAGCAACCTGGTGGCGTCCCTATCGACCTATTTCATGGCGCGCGATCTCGATCTGCTCCGTTCGGCGCCGGTTTCGAGCAACTCGTTTTTCTACGCCCGCCTGATCAACACCACGGTCAATTCGTCCTGGATGGTGCTCTTCTTTACCGTGCCGATATTTGCCGCTTACGAATCGGTTTTCGGCGGCGGCTGGCGCCTCTATCTTTGGGTTGCCCTCATCTTGCCGCTATTTCTCATCATCCCGGCCGCGCTAGGGACCTTGGTCACCCATCTTTTGGTTTATTTTCTACCGGCAAAACGCATTCGCGACATTCTGTTTTTCATTGGTTTGTTCGCTTTTCTCATCATGTATTTGCTGTTTCGCTTCTCGCAGCCGGAGCGGCTCATGCAGCCGGAGTCCTTCGGGAGTTTCATGCAATTCTTGTCCGCCATGGAAACGCCCTCCTCACCCTTCTTGCCCAGCAGCTGGTCCGCGGAAATCTTTGCCGGCACTTTGTTCAAGCGCGACACCGACTCGATTTTCTTTTTTGCGTTGCTCGCCAGCTATGCATTATTTCTGCCGCTGGTAACCTCTTGGATCTCCGGCGCCGTCTATCTCGATGGTTGGTCCAAAGCCCAGGAGTCGCGCCAGGGCCGGCGCAAGCTCGCCTGGCTCGATAACACTCTGGAATGGATAACCCGGCCGTTCCCGGAGTTTACCCGCGCTATCATGCTCAAAGACATCAAGACCTTCCTCCGCGACACCACCCAATGGTCCCAGCTGTTTCTCTTGCTCGCGCTGATCGTCGTCTATCTGTACAACTTCAAAGTGTTGCCGCTCGACCGTTCGCCCATGGCCGCGGGAACCCTTCGCGCCATCGTTTCTTTCGCCAACCTCGGCTTGGCGGGCTTTGTCCTAAGCGCGATCGCCATTCGTTTCGCCTTTCCAGCCATCAGCCTTGAAGGCAAAGCCTTCTGGATTTTACAAACCTCGCCCATCTCCCTGCGCTCCCTGCTCTGGAGCAAGTTCTGGTTGAACTTCGTGCCGCTGCTCGTGCTCGGCGAGGTGCTCGTGTTTCTCAGTAATCTTCTCTTGCGCGTGCCGTCCTGGATGATGTTCCTGTCGCTGATCACGATATTTCTTATGACCATCGGCATCGCCGCCATCGGCGTCGGCGTCGGCGCCATGTATCCAAAATTTGAATTCGACAACGCCGCGGAGATTCCCACCAGCTTCGGCGGCGCCGTCTGCATGATGGTCAGCATCGCCTTCGTCGGCGTCATGGTCATGATCGAAGCCTGGCCGATCTACCAGCTCACGCTGGCCTCGCTACGCCCGGGACGCGTGATGGCGCCGACCTTCTGGGTCGTCGCGCCGTCCCTGGCGATCATTACCGCATTGACAGCCGCGGCAGTTGTTTTCTCACTGCAGCTCGGGATAAGGCGGCTGGAGCAGTTGAGAGAATAGTCCCCGATTCCGCCTCCGTTCTTCCCTAAAAGGCATTTCGGAGACCTTCTAAGACTCTCGACTACTCGACTCAACAGCCACTTGTCAGTGTGCCTCATATTCGCTTAGTATCGCCACCATTGAGAGCCCGTTGGGAAGCAATTCAACGTCTTGCCGTCTGGAGTCTGTTAATGGAGATTATAATCGACTCCCACACGCTAAAACGCGCACAGGAGCGAGGAGCAACGGAAGAAGAAATCTCCGGCTTCTCGATTCCCGCGAAGCATGCCCGGCTGGGGAAGGCAAAGATTTTCCCATTCGACCGAATCAGGTTAGGAAATTACTATGACCAGAAAAGAGTCGAAGTGTTCTACATCACCGAACGTGATATTATTGTGACTGTGACCGTTTATGTGTTTTACGGGAGATGGGAGACCTGACATGGAAATCCTTTATAACAGCAAAACAGACCTGCTTTACCTTCGTCTCGACGACCGCAAGCAGGAAGTTCTTAACAAACGCATTTCCGACGACATCGTCATCGACATCGGGGACGACAACCGAATCGTGGGAATAGAGATCATTGATGCGTCCAGAAATTTAAATCTCGAAAAGCTTTTGCCTTTAAAATCCGAGGTCTCTCCCTGACCGCACGAGCGGCTTCTGCATTTGATGAATCTCATACACGCCATTTACCAACCCATCGGCGACGGACCGCACCCGACGATTTTAACCCTGCACGGCCGCGGCGCTAACGCTTTCGACTTACTCGGTCTTGCACCCTATGTCTGCGGCGGCAAATTCATGATGATCTGCCCGCAGGCTCCGCTGGAAACACCGATCGGCCCAGACGCGGTCGGTTACGCCTGGTATCCGATGGGCAATGGCGGCGCGCCCGATGTCGAGGCGATATTGAGCTCCCGAAAAATGCTCCTATCGTTTCTCGACGAGTGTTTAAAATCCTACCCGATCGATCCTGAAAGTTTGGTCGTGCTCGGCTTCAGCCAGGGCGGCGTAATGGCGTATAGCCTCGCGTTGGCCAACCCAGAGCGCTTTGCCGCGCTCGCGGTTTTGAGTAGCTGGCTGCCGAAGGAATTGCTGCCGCGCCTTAACGTGAAGGACTCGGTTCAATCGTTACCGACTTTGGTGCAACACGGCAGCCAAGACCCGATGATCCAAGTCGACCGCGCTAGAAGCTCCATCGAGATGCTGCGCCAATTGCGCCTGCCGCTGACTTTCCGGGAATACCCGATGGGACATGAAATAGGCGCGAGAAGTCTTTCGGATCTGTCGGCGTGGCTGGAAAAAATCGTGAGTGGGCGCAGCGCATCGACAACATAGCGTTGCCGTCGCCTATCGTACTGCTTCGGAAATCAGTTCAAATCGAAAAAACCGAGAACACTTTTGAATCTCTCGGCTTGGGCGGAAGAAAAGGGCGACCAGCCCGGTCGCCCCTACGTGGATGAAAAATCTGTTCCGGATTCAGTCCTTGAACTTCGAACCCTCGAACCTTGAACACCGCCGAATCGCGGGAATTTAGGCCCTCATGTAGCTCATATTCTTCGCCATCGCTTCGAGGCGGGCGATGCGCTCTTCCATGGCGGGATGCGTGCTGAAGAGCGACGCCAAGCCCTTTCCGGTGAGCGGATTGACGATGAACATGTGCGCCGTCGAATTGGCGGTCGCGTCGCTCACCTGGAGCGGGATGTTCTGCGCGCCCATGTGGAGCTTGCGCAGCGCGCTCGCCAAGGCGAGCGGATCGCCGGTCACCTTCGCGCCGCCTTCATCCGCCATGTATTCGCGCGAGCGCGACACCGCCATCTGAATCAACATCGCCGCCAACGGCGCCACGATGATCATGAAGAGCAGCCCGAAGATATTGCTGCCGCCTTCTTCCCGGTCGCGGCTGCCGCCGCCGAAGATCGCCGCCCACTGCGCCATGTGCGCCAGATAACTGATCGCGCCGGCGAGCGTCGCCGCAATACTGCTGATGAGGATGTCGCGATGCTTGACGTGGCTGAGCTCGTGGCCCAAAACTCCGGCGAGCTCCCGTTTGTTGAGAATGCGGCGGATACCGTGGGTGACCGCAACTGCGGCGTGCTCCGGATTGCGGCCGGTGGCGAACGCGTTCGGCGCCTCTTCCGGTATCACGTACACCTTGGGCATCGGCAACCCGGCCCTCGCAGCCAAGTCCTGGACCAGACCATGGAGCTCGGGGTCCTCGTTGGCGCTGACCTCTTGGCCGCCGTACATTTTGAGAACAATCTTATCGCTGAACCAGTAACTGAAGAAATTCATCCCGCCGGCCAGAACCAACGCCAGCACGGCGCCATTCGGCCCGCCGAACGTATGCCCGATCCAGACGACGAGCCCCGTTAACGCCGCTAGGAGAATCGTGGTTCGAAAACCATTCATTTGATTTCCCCCCTTTTGAGGTATCCTATGTATGTTAAAGCTTAAGTCAAGTTAGTTCTTAGCTTACTGCTGGTAAATGTGCGTACGGTTCGACCGGAAATCAAGGCCCTGGAAAACGGCCGAAATCGTTGGAAATTTGCCGGACATTGGGTGCTAGGAGAAGCTTATGAGAATCGGAGTGGTTTTCCCGCAAACTGAAATCGGTCACGATCCGGCCGTTATCAAAGACTACGCCCGGACGGCGGAAGAACTCGGTTTTCTGCATGTGCTCGCCTACGATCATGTGATCGGCGCCAATCCTGCGAGCCGCGCCGGTTGGCGGCCGCCCTACACCCACTTAGATTCGTTTCATGAGCCTTTGGTTCTGTTCGGCTATTTGGCGGGTTTGACGAAAAAAATCGAGCTCGTTACCGGCGTCATCATTTTGCCGCAGCGACAAACCGTCTTGGTGGCAAAGCAGGCGGCGCATGTCGACGTTCTCAGCGGCGGACGGCTTCGTTTCGGCATCGGCATCGGCTGGAATCCCGTGGAATACGAAGCGCTCGGCGAAAACTTCAAAAATCGCGGCGCTCGCTGCGAGGAGCAAGTCGAAGTACTGCGAAAGTTATGGACCGAAGAGCTGGTCACCTTTACCGGCCGCTGGCACACAATCACCGATGCGGGCCTCAATCCGCTGCCGGTGCAGCGGCCGATCCCGATCTGGTTCGGCGGCAGCGACGACCGCGCGCTGCGCCGCCTGGCGCGGCTTGGCGACGGCTGGTTTCCTCTGTTGGGTCCCGATGAAAAATGCCGCGCCATGGTCGAGACGATTGGCAAATACGCGCGAGAAGCCGGGCGCGATCCGAGCGCCATCGGCATCGAAGGAAGGATCTCTTACGGCCAGGGATCGCCGGATGCGTGGCTCAGGGAGCTCGACGCGTGGCGAACGCTCGGCGCCACCCATGTGAGCTTCAACACGATGAAAGCAGGATTAGCATCGCCGCCGGCCCACATCGACGCAGTCCGCCGCTTTCAGGCCGCCACTGCGAGCGCATGGTAACGACTGATCGGCATATAAATTGTCGCCGGGAAATCGAATTCTATGACCGACGTTGCGGGAATCCAGGCTCCTTGGTGTCGAAAAGAAACAACCTGGACGCCGGCCCCCGGCGTGACGAATTTCACTTCACTTGAAGGCGGCGAAATGAACCATTTCCGGTAGAGACATTAGCGCAGCGCCGTGGCGCGATCACCGGTCTTGTCGAGCCACGCGCGCAACGCTTCGAAGGGCTCGCCTTTTTTCGCCACGGCGTCGCGCATGACGTCGATCGTGCGGCGAAGATTGCGCTCGCATGCGACGTAGAGCGCCTCGAACATATCGAGGTCTTTCAGATACACCACGTAATGCATCAACACCGCATTATTAAGCGGCTGGTGGCTAAACCCGCGGAAGCGGTGCAGCGGACGGTCGGCGATGCGCCGGGACCACTCGGCCTTGCTGCGCGCGAACACTTCCTCGCGTAGCCGAAGCTTATCCTCGCGCGACAGGTCGCGGCCATAAAGCGCGCTCAACTCGCGGGCGACTTCGCCGATGAACGCGCCGAATTCCCGTTCTTCATCCCACAACAGGATAGCGCGCTGGTGTTCAGCGCTGGCGTCGCCAAACTTTTCGCGGAAAAAATCGATGGCGGCGCGATGGCCGACAAAGTTGGCCGAGCTTTCGTTAAATGCGCCCGCGCCTTTGATGTAAAGCGTGTTGTGAAATAATTCGTGAAAGACAATTTCGCTCAGCAACACTTTGTCGTACTTGAGCAGGTGCGACAGCAGCGGATCGTCGAACCAGCCAAGCGTGCTGAAGGCGGCCGACGTGCGCAGATTGGTATCGTATCCCTTCGCCTTGAGCCGCTCGATCTCCGCCTCCGCATCCGCCTTCGAAAAATAACCTTTGTAAGGCACGCTGCCGACGATCAAAAACCACCAGGTGTACGGCCTGAGCTCGGTTTTCGGCGCCGCCAGAACGACGTACGTGAGATCGGGGCGATCGACGTAGGAATAACTCGCATAACTCCCGCCGACATTGAAATCGAGCTGATCGTGCGCATAGTCGCGCGCGGCCAGCACCAGACGGAGTTTCTCCTGCGTGTCGGTGGCGACATCGGGTCGTTCAATAAAATTCGCGATCGGCTCGCGCCGCCAGAGAATTTTTCCCTCTTCGTAAGCCGCGCGCATGATGTAAAGCGGCGAACAGGCGGATAGCAGGGCTGCCATCAGCGCCGCAATGAATCCAAGTTTCATATATCGGCGTAGCTTTCTTCGAGACAGGCGGATCATTCGTGAGAGAGCCGCCGGCGCCCGTCTTCCCGTCATGCTAGGCATTCACCTTGAGCGCGGTATCCTGAGCAACCAACTGCAATTCCTCGCGCTCGTATTGCAACTGGTACAGGCGGTGATAGATGCCGCCCTTTTCCATGAGCTCGGCGTGCGAACCAACCTCTCTCACTTCGCCGTGATGCAGCACGATGATGCGATCGGCATTTCGAATGGTGGAAAGCCGGTGCGCGATCAACAGACAGGTTCGATTGCGCATCACTTTCTCCAGCGCGTCCTGGATCAGCGCTTCGGTCTCGGAATCGATGCTGGAAGTCGCCTCGTCCATGACGAGAATCTCCGGCTGATAGACCAGCACGCGCGCCATCGCGAGGAGCTGGCGTTGACCGCCGGAAAAGTTGCTGCCGCGCTCGCGCACGTGCGCCGAATACCCGTCGGGCAGCCTGCGAATAAAACCGTCGGCGTTGGCAACGCGCGCCGCTTCTTGAATGCGTTCGAGCGGAATCGTCGGATCGCCAAGGGCGAGATTACTGCGCACCTCGCCGGAAAATAAAAACACATCCTGCAAAACCACGCCGATATGCCGCCGGAGCGCGCGCAAATCCCAGTCGCGCACGTCGACGCCACCCACTTTGATAGAGCCTTGCTCGATGTCGTAGGAACGATTGAGCAGCTTGATGGTCGTGGTCTTGCCCGAGCCCGTGGCGCCCACCACCGCCACCCTTTCGCCCGGCTCGATGCGGAAAGAAACACCCTTCAACACCGGCGCCTCGGCTTTATAGCGAAACCAGACATTGTCAAAAACCACCTCGCCGCGAAACGGCTTCGGCACCGACGCCTTCGCTGGCGTGCGAATATCGACCGGCGTGTCGAGCAACTGAAAAATTCGCTCGGCCGAGGCCATGGCCGACTGCATCACGGCGTATTTCTGGCTGAAGTCGCGCAGCGGCACGAAGAAGCGGTGCAGGTATTCTTTGAACGCCACCAGGGTGCCGATGCCAATGGCGCCGTGCAGCACTTCGCCGCCGCCGTACCAGAGCAGCAGACCGACACTCACTGCGCCGGCGGCTTCGACCATGGAATAAAGCGCCGCTTCATACATGTTGGACAAATGATACGCGTCGCGGTGATCGGCGTTAAGCGCGTCGAACTCGCGAAAGGTTTTTTCCTCGCGGGCAAACAATTGGATGACCGCCATGCCGGAAATCGCCTCGCCTAGGTAGGCGTTGATGCGCGCGATTCGTTCGCGAATCTGGCGATAGGTCTGGCGCGCCTTGACGCGAAAAAAATTGATCGCTATGGCCATCGGCGGGATCAGGGCCAACGAGACAAGCGCCAGGTCGACGTGGAGATAAAACATGATGCTGATGATCCAAATCACCATGGTAAAGTCGGCGACCAACGTGACCACGCCCGAGGAAAACATCTCCTGCAGCACGTCGACGTCGGTGGTCATGCGCGTCACTAAACGGCCGACCGGATTGCGATCGAAGTAGCTCGTCTGCAACTTCTGCACGTGCGAAAAGACCGCCACGCGCAAATCGGCGAGGCAGCGCTGCGCTACCAGCATGGCCAAATAGTAATGCGCGAAAGCCGCCAGAGTCTCGCCGATGAGCGCGCCCAGAAACAGCAGCATGACCATCTGCAAGCCCCAGAGATCCTTTCCGGCGATGTACTGATCGATGCCGACCTTCATCAAATACGGCTGCGCCAACCCGAAGGCCTGCTGAAACGGCAACACGAGCAGGCTCAGAAAGAACAGGCGCCTGTAGGGGAGAATGAACTGCCACAGGCGCTTGATCAGGCGGAAATCGTAGGCTCTGCCGAGTATTTCTTCTGCGTGGGGTGCTTGCGCCATCTAGATTTGTTCGAGCTCCTCGCTCAGCCGTTGCTGCTGATAAAGTTCGGCGTAAAGCCCGCCGCGCCGCGCCAGCTCGTCATGGCTGCCGCGCTCGATGATCTTGCCGTTATCGACGACGAGAATTTCGTCGGCTTCTTTCACCGCAGAGATCCGATGCGACACGATCAAACACGTTTTTTCCTTGAGGATCGCGCGCAGCTCGTGGAGAATCTCGGCTTCGGTTTGCGCATCAACGCTCGACAGACAATCGTCGAGGATCAATACCGGCGGATCGGTGATCAGCGCCCGCGCCAGGGTGGCGCGCTGCTTCTGCCCGCCCGAGAGCGTCACACCGCGCTCCCCGACGACCGTATCCATGCCCTGCGGGAAGACTTCCAGGTCGCGGTCGAGCTTGGCGATCTTGACGGCGCAAGCGAGTTCCTCGCTACTGCACGAGTCGCGGCCAAATGCCATATTGCCCTTGAGCGAAGTGGAAAACAGAAACGGCTCCTGCGGCACATAACCGATCATTTTGCGCAGATCGCCGAGCGGCAGCTTGCGAATATCCTGCCCGTCCATCAAGATGACGCCCGATGAAGCATCGAAGAGCCGCGGCACGAGCTGCGCGATGGTGCTCTTGCCCGAGCCGACGCGGCCTACCAAACCCACCGAGCGTCCAACCGGGAGCTTAAAATCGACGCCTTGGAGCGCGCCGTGGCCGTTTTTCTGACGCTCGTAAGCGAAGGAAACGTCGCGGAATTCGATTCCCTCTTTCAGAGTAGGACCCGTCCCGCGCGGCGCAGCACCGACAATCTCCGGTTTGCTCTCGAGAATCTCCTCGAGACGGCGCATGGCCGCTCGTCCGCGCTCGACCAGAGAAAGCATCCAGCCGAAGGCCGCCGTCGGCCACGCAAGCACATTGAGATAGGCGATAAAGGCAACGATATCGGCCACAAGCAAATCGCCGCGCAACACGCGCACGCCACCGTACCAGACGACGATCAGCACGGTCAGCGCGCTGATACCCTGCATGACCGGGTTGACGATGCCGCGCATCTTCGCCATTTCCATGCTTTTGACTTCGTAGTCTTTGTTGAGCGCGATAAATTGCTGGGTTTGGAAGTCTTCCTGGGCATATGCTTTGACGACGTGCATGCCGCTCAAATTTTCCTGGACATGACTGCTCAAAACCGACATCTGCTGCTGCACTTCGAGCGAGCTTTTGAAGATTCGACCGCGGAATTTACGCGCCACGTACATCAGCAATGGAAACGGCGCCAATGCCGCCAGGGTCATGCGCACGTCCATCGACAGCATCAACGCCACTGCGTAGACGTAATAGAGCGGCGCGTTGACAAAGTTGAGCACGCCCGGTCCGAGCATCACGCGCACGGCGGAAATGTCATTGATCACCCGCGACATCAGATCGCCGGTCCTTTGCCTGTGATAAAAGGAGGGTGAGAGCTTTTGCAGATGCGCGAAAAGATCGTTGCGCAGATCGTATTCGATGTTACGCCCGGCGTTGAAAATCAGCGCCCGCGAATAGGTGCGCACCGCCCCCTGCACAATCGCGGCAGCGATGATCAGCATGGCGTAATAGGTCACGTCGCCCAGCGAACCGCCGTGTTCGATGGTCCGCACGGCCTCGCGGATCCACCAGGGAATCCACATGACCAGGGTCGCCGTGCCGAGGAGGCACAATCCGCCGAGCAAATACTGCCGCCAGTAACGCCTTACGTAACCGAACAATCGCCCCATGTGTGTTGTTAAGATACTCTACGCTGTTCCGGGTCGCAACAAACGCTGGTCGCATCCCGCGAACCCGTGAAAAAACCTGTCGCTTGACATCACTCAAACGCTCCCTAATAACAATAGGGCATGACTCAAACGACCATTACCCGACGCGATGACATCCGTAACATCGCCATCATCGCGCACGTCGATCACGGCAAGACAACTCTCGTCGATGGACTATTGCACCAAAGCGGTATCTTTCGCGCCAACGAACACGTGGCGGAACGGGTCATGGACTCGATGGACCTCGAACGCGAGCGCGGCATCACGATCATGGCCAAAAACACCTCCATCCGCTACGGCGACGTGAAGATCAATATTGTCGACACGCCCGGCCACGCCGATTTCGGCGGCGAAGTGGAACGCACGCTGGCGATGGTGGACGGCGTCATGTTGCTGGTCGATGCTTCCGAAGGCCCGTTGCCGCAAACCCGCTTCGTTCTCAAGAAAGCGCTCGAAGCCAAACTGACACCGATCGTCTGTATCAACAAAATCGACCGGCCCGACGCCCGCGTCGCCGCCGTCTTGGACGAGATCTACGATCTTTTTATCGATCTCGATGCCAGCGAAGATCAACTCGATTTCCCGGTCGTTTATACCAATGCCCGCGCCGGCACCGCGACGCTCGACTTAAAAGCGCCGGGTGAGAATCTCAAGCCGATGTTCGAGCTTATCGTGCAGACGTTGTCCGGTCCGATCGTCGACCCCGCGGCGCCGACGCAGTTTCAAGCGAACAACCTCGACTACAACGACTATGTCGGCCGGCTCGCCGTCGGGCGGGTTAAAAATGGCACGCTGGCGCCGGGACAGTACACGCTGTGCCGGTCGGACGGCAGCCAGCAACTGGTCAAAATCACGCAGATCTATGGCTGGCGGGGATTGAAACGAGTGGAAGTTTTGTCGGCGGGCGCCGGCGATATCGCCGCCGTCGCCGGCATCGAGGACATCGGCATCGGCGACACGATCGCCGACCGTGAACAGCCCCAGGCGCTGCCGCCGCTGCGCATCGACGAACCGACCATCGCCATGCTCTTCTGCGCCAATAATTCGCCCTGGGCCGGCCGCGAAGGGGAGTTCGTCACCTCGCGCAAGTTGCGTGAACGGCTGCTCTTCGAACAGCGGCGCAACGTCAGCCTGCGCGTCGAGGAGACCGAGCAACCCGATATCTTTCAAGTCACCGGCCGCGGCGAATTCGCCTTAGCGATCGTGATCGAGACCATGCGGCGCGAAGGGTATGAGCTGATGGTCTCAAAACCCACCGTCATCACGCGCGAGATCGCCGGCGCGATCAACGAACCGATGGAATTGCTCGTGATCGATATTCCCGAAGATTTTATCGGCGTCGTGTCGCAGCTGTTGGCGATGCGCAAGGGTAAGATGACCAAGATGATCCACGCCGGATCGAGCCGGGTGCGCTTGGAATTTGCCGTGCCTTCGCGCGGCCTGATCGGCTTTCGTTCGCGCTTTCTCACCGACACCCGCGGCAACGGCATCATGAACGCTCTGTTCAACGGTTGGGAGCCCTGGCATGGAATGATTCAATCGCGGACCAACGCCGCGATGGTCGCCGACCGTGAAGGCCAAACCACGCCCTATGCGATTTTCCATTTGCAGGAGCGCGGCGTGCTCTTCATCGCCCCGGGAACGAAGGTTTACGAGGGCATGGTGGTCGGCGAGTATTCACGCGAAAACGATCTGAATGTGAACATTTGCAAGGAGAAAAAACTCACCAACGTGCGCGCCGCCGGCAAAGACGAAAACATCATCATCTCGCCGCACCGGGAAATGGGCCTCGAAGAAGGCATCGAGTGGATCGCCGACGATGAGTTGGTGGAGGTCACGCCGGAGTCGATTCGATTGCGCAAGAAGATCTTGAAGCAACAGGACCGCCCGCGACGGCGTCACGAAGACGACGAGTAGGCCGCTATTTTTTCTTCTCCGGACCCGGCCCGATCTTGTCGCAGAATTCTTTTTTGACGAACATGACCGCAAGCCCCGCGGACGGGGCTTTGACCTCGACGGCGGGGCGCGTGCCCACCTTGAATTCCTTCATCTCGGCCTTGTGTCCGGCCGCCTGCAACTTTTCTACTAACTGTTGCGGGGTTTGGATATCATTGTACTCCGGGCCCTTTCTTCCGAGGATCGAAGGCGGCGCGCACCCTCCTTCACGGCCGGCGAGAAACCAGGGCCCCGGATCTTCCTTCGCGAAGGGAGGCGGCTTCGTCGTTTTGCTTTTATCGTGCTGGGCCGCTTCAGCAGGCAAAGCGCTACTCGCGAGCAAGCACAGCATTAGGAATCCGGTAATTTTTCCAGGTGTCGAGTCGATCATGCCGAATCGCCGCACAAGGCGAAATCTAGTCTGAATGCAACGCGATGCGATTGCTCTCGCTGTCGAAGACGATCGCGAAAACCGAACGGACCGATCTGGTGTTTCGGCTGGACGATCTTCCCGCCGTTGAGCATCAATTGCGCCGACAAGTCTTTATCGGATGCTATGCGATCAAAACCAAAGGCGCTGCGGCGCGCACGCAATGCTTGTGCGGACTCCACGACGCATTCACCGGCCCAAAGAATGCAGTTTTCTCCTCAGCGAAATAGAATCAAGCATCATCGTGGAGTAACTCCGACCCAAAGTTTATCCAGGAACCCACTCTTCTCCATCTCGTCCAAATAGCGTCGATCATATAAATCCTGGGGCTTAAATTTTTTCGCCCGCGGGTCAGCCGGCGCGACGTCGTCGAGGATTGCCTGCACGGCTTCCATTCTTAGCTCCATGCGCGGCTCCAGCGCCTTGATCTCAGCATTGTAGGCCTGGTCGAGAACCTTGCGGTCTTCGATGCGCAGGTACTTGGCCAGCACCTTGAAAACGACTTCCTTATCGGTATGCAAAATTTTTGCGGCCTCCGCCATGGCGCGCATGAATCGTCCGACCAGCGGTGAATTCTGCGCGATAAACGAGCGTCGCGTGATCAGCGAAACCGCGACCTGCGGGATGCGCAGATCCGGACCGTAGACGACATAGCCGTACCCCTGGGAAATGGCGCGCGCGTCCCACGGCGCCGACATGGTACCGGCATCGATGGATCCCGCAAGCAGCGCCGCGAGCATTTCCGGCGCGCCGCCGGTTTGAATCATCTGGTAATCCCGTCCGGCCTCCATGTTGCGCCGCTTGAAGGCTTGCACCGCAAAGTAATGGGTCGTGGCGCCGATTCGTGTTACGCCGATCTTTTTACCGCGCAGATCCTCCAACTGTTTGATTCCCGGCTTTGCAAGAATGCTCTGGGTAAGATGATTTTTGATGCCCGCGATAAACACCAGATCACTGTTGCCGGCCACGACCGTGCGCACGACGCCGACGCCGCCGTCGATCATGAGTTGCGCGTCGCCGCCGAGCATCGCCGCCGTCGCCAGTGGCGAGGTGCCGATGTAAACCAGCGGAAACTCCAAATTATATTTGCGAAAGGTGCCCGTTTCCTCGGCAATCCAAGGCATCGACTGCGACATGACGCGCGCGGATTGCACGCCGAGTAGCCGATCGGCGGCCCAACCTAACTCAGCATGGAACATCGAGAGCGCCAGGGCCGCCATCGTCAATCTTTTACACATCGCTACGCTCCTCTCTTGACCGCCAGCCGCGTCCAAAGCCTGCCGCGGCTGACCCGCTTCCCCAACTCCTTTGCCGTGACTTTGTACTTGAACGCTTTCCTGCCGTCGATGAACAGTACCGGCACTTCGTCGCCGAACCGCTCTTTTAGCGGCGCGGCGCTGTCGACGTCGATCTCTTCCAAGTCGAGCGGAACTTTCGCGGCGACTTGCCGGATCG
>Ga0075431_100001938_pt1 | contig 19719 bp, 17 predicted proteins | sample RhiMetdeltSRZDD5_FD_75297 | JGI IMG/M metagenome (GOLD analysis project Ga0075431, IMG submission 75297) | Populus rhizosphere microbial communities from Tennessee, USA - Rhizosphere MetaG P. deltoides SRZDD5 | ecosystem: Host-associated > Plants > Roots > Rhizosphere > Soil | place: USA... | reverse complement strand
CGCTGGTATTGTTTCACCAGCGCGTTCTTCGGCTCGGTCAGGATCTTCTTGAGCGCCGCTTCGTCGAGATCCTCGAGCGTCGCCACCACCGGCAGTCGGCCGACGAATTCCGGGATCAAGCCGTACTTGAGCAGATCTTCCGGCTCGACCTCACGGAAGATCTCGCCGGTCTTGCGGTCCTCCGGAGCGATGACTTTGGCCCCGAAGCCGATCGAGGTCGAGCGTCCGCGCGCCGAAATGATCTTGTCGAGACCGGAAAAAGCTCCGCCGCATACGAACAGGATGTTGGTGGTGTCGACCTGCAGGAATTCCTGCTGCGGGTGCTTGCGGCCGCCCTGCGGGGGCACCGACGCGATCGTGCCCTCCATGATCTTCAGCAGCGCCTGCTGCACGCCCTCGCCGGAGACGTCGCGCGTGATCGACGGATTGTCGGACTTGCGCGAGATCTTGTCGATCTCATCGATATAGACGATGCCGCGCTGCGCGCGCTCGACGTTGTAGTCGGCGGATTGCAGCAGCTTGAGAATGATGTTCTCGACATCCTCGCCGACATAGCCGGCCTCGGTCAGCGTGGTGGCATCCGCCATCGTAAACGGCACGTCGAGGATACGCGCCAGCGTTTGCGCCAGCAGCGTCTTGCCCGAGCCGGTTGGGCCGATCAACAGAATGTTCGACTTCGCCAGCTCGACGTCGTTGTGCTTGGTCTGGTGGTTGAGGCGCTTGTAGTGATTGTGGACGGCGACCGACAGGACCTTTTTGGCGTGGTCCTGGCCGATCACGTAGTCGTCGAGCACCTTGCGGATTTCGCGTGGTGTCGGAATCCCGTCGCGCGACTTCACCAGCGAGGATTTGTTCTCCTCGCGGATGATGTCCATGCACAGTTCGACGCATTCGTCGCAGATAAAGACGGTCGGGCCGGCGATCAGCTTGCGGACTTCGTGCTGGCTCTTGCCGCAGAACGAGCAATAGAGCGTGTTCTTGGACTCGCCGCCACCGACCTTGCTCATCCCATTCTCCGTCACTTCCTACGCAGCGGACCTTCGTCCGGCCGCGCGTCACAGCTTCGTCATATCGCGGTCGTGCCAAGTACTCGGTAGCGCGACCAGCCCGTCCGCTGGAACCGATTCATACACCCGCCTCCATAGCGAACCATGGTAGGGGCCCGACAATCAAGAAAACATTAACGATAAATCCTCCCGCTCGCGCCTGGCTTTTTCGAGGCCTCCGGACGCTCCGCGCCGGCGGCCCTCGCAAGAGCCGCGCCACTTTCAGATGTGCCGGCTCAGGATTTGACCAGAACGGGCTCTTCGAACCGCTTGTCGATCACCTTGTCGACGAGCCCGAAATCGCGCGCCGCCTCGGCCGTCATGAAGTAATCGCGCTCAAGCGCATCTTCAATCTTCTTAAGGGGTTGGCCGGTGTGCTTCACGTAAATTTCGTTCAGCCGCTTCTTCAGGGCGAGAATTTCCTGGGCGTGCAGCATGATGTCGGTCGCCTGACCCTGAAAGCCACCGGATGGCTGATGGACCATGATTCGGGCATTCGGCAGCGCGAACCGCAGGTCCTTGGCCCCGGCCGCCAGCAGAAGCGAGCCGGCGGAAGCCGCCTGCCCGACGCACAGGGTCGAGACCGGGGGCCGCACGAACTGCATCGTGTCGTAGATCGCCATCCCTGATGTCACCACGCCGCCCGGCGAGTTGATGTACATGCTGATCTCTTTCTTCGGGTTCTCCGCTTCCAGGAACAGCAGCTGGGCGACGACGAGGGTCGCCATCCCGTCCTCGATCGGGCCGGTGATGAATACGATCCGCTCCTTCAGCAGCCGAGAGAAGATGTCATAGGCCCGCTCGCCGCGGTTGGTCTGCTCGACCACCATCGGGACGAGATTCATGTAGGTTTCAACGGGGTCTCGCATCAGTCACCTGGCTTGGCGTGGTCCCGGCTGGCGAGCCGTCGGCGGCCCCAACCCAACACTTGTCCTGAAGCAGAAATCGCAACGCAATCCCGAGTGCCGATATCACAGATATGGACTGCAGTTGCCACCACAAGACGGTCACCAACTCGTGTCGTCGCGGCGGCCTCCAGCCACCAGTGCCGCATGGGTCTCGGCCTTCGTCCGGGCGTGGCAGCGCGGCTGGCGATCCGGCGGCTACGAAGCAGGCTTTGCCTCCTCGCCCTCGTCTTCCTTAAGGAGCTCCTCGGGCGACACCTGCCGCTCGGTCACATCCGCCAGTTCCAGCAGGTAGTCGACGACCTTCTCCTCGAAGATCGGGGCGCGCAGGGACGCAAGCGCCTGCGGATTCTTTCGATAGTAGTCCCAGACCTGCTGCTCCTGCCCGGCGAACTGGCGGGCATGTTCGGCGGCCGCCCGGCTCGTCTCCTCGTCGGTCACCTTGATCCCGTTCTTGTCGCCGATCTCCGCCAGAACCAGCCCCAGGCGCACTCGGCGCTCGGCGACGGCGCGGTATTCGCTCTTGGCCTCTTCCTCGCTCGTGCCTTCATCCGCAAGCGTACGGTTCTGGGATTGGAGATCGGTCATGACCGTGCTCCAAACCGCTTTGAACTCCTGCTCGACCAGCGTCGACGGCACTTCGAATTTGTGCGTCTTGTCGAGCGCGTCGAGCAGCGCGCGCTTGACCTTGCGGCGCGTCACGGCGGCGTGCTCGCGCTGGAGCCGATCCTTGATGGCGTCCTTGAGCCGCGCCAGCGATTCCATCCCGATCGTCTTCGCGAACTCGTCATCGACCGCGATGGTGTCGGGAGCGCGAACCGATTTGGCGGTGACCTCGAATACCGCCGGCTTTCCGGCGAGCGCCTCGTTCATGTAGTTGCTCGGGAACGTGACGTTGACCGTGCGCTGGTCGCCTTCAGCCATGCCGATCAACTGCTCCTCGAAGCCCGGAATAAACGATTTCGATCCGATCTCCACAGTGACATCGTCGGCTGTTCCGCCCTCGAACGGCTTGCCGTCGAGCGAGCCGACGAAGGACACGACCACGCGGTCGCCGTTGTCCGCCTTGGCGCCCTCGCCTTTGGGAGCGAACGGCCGGTTCTGCTTGGCCAGACGATCGATCGCCTCGTCGACCTCCGCGTCCGTAACAGATGCCGTGGGCCTCTCGAGCTTGACGCCGCGGATGTCGGCGAGCTCGATCTTGGGCAGGATCTCAAACGCAATCGTATAGGTGAGGTCGGCGCGGCCCTCGATCAGCGCCTTGACCTCTCCCTCCTCGGTCGGGAGGGTGACTTTCGGCTCGGTAGCGACGCGCTCGCCCTTCTTGGCAACGTGCTCCTCGACGATGCTGGCGTTCGCCTCCTGCACCGTCGCGTCGATGGTCTCCGCCATCACCGACTTGCCGTAGACCCGCTTCAGGTGCGCGACCGGGACCTTGCCGGGACGAAAGCCGCGGATCTGCACGCGGCCCTTGAGCTCGGTCAGCCGCTGATCGACCTTGGCGTCGAGCTCGGAGGCCGCCACCACGACGCGGAACTCCCGCTTCAGCCCATCGGTAAGGGTTTCTTGCACCTGCATGATCGAAACTGCCGTCTGTCGTCCGTTGCCAAGTTCGTACGCTTGCGCCCGCGCGAGACCGGGTTGTCCTGGAATGTCGTGGTGCGGGCGGAGGGATTTGAACCCCCACGACTTTCGTCACTGGAACCTAAATCCAGCGCGTCTACCAGTTCCGCCACGCCCGCCACTGGACAATCGCTCGACGCGTTGAAGCTGCGGCCGGGCGGCGGGGCTTATACCACGCTCCAAATGAGCTGCACGAAAAAAATGGCGCGAGCCGAGGCGTGAAGCACACCCGATGAAGAGCCGAAGAAGTGGCGCGCAGCCGACCCGCGCTCCCTCGCCGCTGGCGCTCCGAGCGCATGCTTGCGGTCGCCGAGCAGGCAGCCCATGGTGACGGGCATGACCGAGCCGCGACCGGCCGTCCTCTCCATGGCTGTGGCGCGCCGCCGAGTTCTCGGCGGCGTCGGCGCCACGCTGATCGCGCTCGGCTTGCCGCGGCGCGGATACGCCCAAGCGGCCGCGGCCGAAACCGCCCCTGATGGGTTCCGCATCCTGCGTGCACGGCCGGGCACCGCGCTGCTGCGCGGAGAGGCGCAGCCCGCGACCGCGATCTGGGGCTATGACGGCACCGTGCCCGGCCCGACCCTACGGGTGAAGCGCGGCGAGGAACTCAAGATCCGGCTGGTCAATGAGCTGCCGGAGCCGACCCTGGTGCACTGGCATGGGCTGCGCATTCCCAACGCCATGGATGGCGTGCCGCATCTCACCCAGGAACCGATCGCGTCCGGCAAGACCTTCGACTACCGCTTCAAGGTCCCGGACGCGGGGACGTTCTGGTACCATTCCCACCTGCACGCTTCGGAGCAGATCGAGCGCGGGCTCGCGGGCGTCGTGATCGTGGATGAGCCGCAACCCGTCGACGTCGACCGCGACATCGTCTTGGTGCTCGACGACTGGCGGCTCAAGCCCGACGGCGCGCTGCACGAAGAAAGCTTTCGCTCCATGCACGACGCCGCCCATCAAGGGCGCATCGGCGAGCACCTGACCGTCAACGGCCGGCCCGCGCTCGACATCCCTGTACGCACCAACGAGCGCCTGCGGCTGCGGCTGATCAACGGTGCCAACGCCCGCCTGATGCCGTTGCGCCTGGATGGCCACCGCGCGACCGTGATGGCGATCGACGGCCAGCCGGCGGAGCCGTTTGCGGCGCGCGACGGTCGCGTTGCGCTCGGGCCGGGCAATCGCGTCGATCTGTTCGTTGACGCGGTGCAGGGGCAGGACGCAGTGGCGCAGCTCCTCCTCGAGACCGACGCGGCGGCGGTGCCGATCGCACGCCTGACTTACGGCTCAGGACCCCCGGCGCGCAGCGAGCCGCGTCCCGAACCAAAGCCGCTGCCACCCAATCCACTGCCGGAACGGATGGATTTCAGCCGCGCGCTGCGCGTCGATGTGCCGCTGCAGGGTGGCGCGAAGCGGATGCACGAGCGTCCGCAGCAGGGCGGTGCAGTTCCCGGCCACGGCATCGACCCGCACGCCCGGTTCTGGACGATGGCGGGACAGGCGGCATCTGGACACCATGGGCCGCCGCTGTTCTCGGTCAAGCGCGGGCGAACCGTGATGCTGGCGTTCGCCAACCGGACCGCATTCCCGCACGCCATGCATCTGCACGGCCATCATTTCCGGCTGCTCGACAGCTTGGACGACGGCTGGAAGCCGTTCTGGCTCGACACCGTGGTGGTGCCAGCGGATCGCACCTGGCGCATCGCCTTCGTGGCCGACAATCCGGGCAAGTGGATGCTCCATTGCCATATGCTGGAGCATGGCGAGACCGGCATGGCTGCGTGGTTCGAAGTGACCTGAAGGCGCAGCCCGCGGTTCGAGGCCAACCTTACTTGCTGCGGCCGCCACGGGCCGCAAGCAGCCGGCGGTAAACTGCCGGCAAAACCTCCGGCAGGTCTTCGGAAATCAGGCCCGGGCCGGCCTCGTTGCCGGCCTCGCCATGCAGCCATACGCCCGCGCACGCCGCCTCGAAAGCGGGCATGCGCTGCGCCAACAGCCCCACGATCAGGCCGGCGAGAACATCGCCGGACCCCGCGGTCGCCAACCAGGGTGGCGCGTTGTCGGCGATCGCGGCCCGGCCATGCGGGCAGGCAACTGCGGTATCCGGACCCTTCAGTAGGACAACCGCGCCGGCGCACATCGCGGCCGTCATAACTTTTTCTAATTTAGACGGCACGTCAATTACGTCCACGGTGTTCTTAAATAGCCGTGAGAACTCCCCGTCGTGCGGGGTTAGCACGGTCGATCCGGCTCCGCGTTCCTTGATGACCGCGAACAAAGCCTCCGGGTCGTCCTCGAAACTGGTCAGCGCGTCGGCATCGAGCACGACGGCGCGATCGCCGGCGAGCGCCGCGCCGACCTGCCCCCGCATGGCCGTGCCCACCCCCCCGCCTGGCCCAACCACCACGGCATTGATCCGGCGGTCTGCCAGCAGGGCGCTCAACTCCACAGCCCCGTCGATTGCTCGCACCATGATGGCGAGCGCCCCGGCGGCGTGAACGGCCAGCGACTCGCGGGGCGCGGCGATCGTCACCAAGCCCGCCCCTGCCCGCAGGGCGCCGCGCGCGGCGAGGCGGGCGGCGCCGGTCGAGGCAAGGCCGCCGGACACGGCGACCGCATGGCCGCGCGCGTATTTGTGGGCGGCCGGATGCGGAACCGGAAAGACTGATCCCCACAGGTCGGGCGTATTGGCAAAGGTGTTCGGCCGAATGGCCTCAAGGGCGGCCGCCGGAATGCCGATGTCCGCCAGCTTGATTGACCCGCAGTGCAACCGCCCCGGCAACAGCAGGTGGCCCGGCTTGCGACGGAAGAAGGTAACCGTCTCCGTCGCCCTGACCGCCATACCCATGACGGCGCCGGTGGCCCCGGAAATTCCGCTCGGCAGGTCGACGGCGACGACCGGCACGCCGGAGGCGTTGATGGCCGCGATCAGGTCGGCGGCGACGCCTTCGACCGGGCGGGAAAGACCGGCGCCGAACAGGGCATCGACGACCAAGTCGGCCCCGGCGATCGCGGCGGGCTTGGCCCGCTCTACCTCACCCTCCCAGCGTCGTGCCGCTTCCGCCGCGTCGCCCCGCAAGTCGTCAGGAGCTCCAAGCAGCAGCACGCGCACCCCGTAGCCACGCTCGCGCAGGATCCGCGCAGCAACGAACCCGTCGCCGCCGTTGTTGCCAGGCCCGGCGACCACGACCGCGCGGCTGCCCGCCAGTATCGCCGCCATTGCGGCATCCGCGACCGCGTGGCCCGCACGCTCCATCAGCGCCATGCCCGGCGTCCCGGCGGCGATCGCGAAGCGGTCGGCCTGTGCCATCTGCTCCGGGGTCAAAAGCTCGATCATCGAGACCCGCGAACGTTGGCTGGTGTTACCCTAACGAGAAGCGGATGCGCTCCACCGTCGAAGTCGTCTGTATTGCCCTCAAAATAGGCTATTTGCCTATTTCTTTAGCAGTCGGGTTACATCTCGTGCGACACCTTCGCGCCTGGGCGCAAAAAAGAGCGGCAAACGGGCCGCTCGCACGGCGCTTGCTTGGCACGGGACCTGCAAACACCCGCACGCCTTCAACGGGGTGCCGCGGGACATTGGAAACACGATGAAGAAGATCGAGGCCATCATCAAACCATTCAAACTCGACGAGGTGAAGGAGGCACTGCAGGAAATCGGGTTGCAGGGGATCACGGTCACCGAGGCCAAGGGGTTCGGGCGCCAGAAGGGCCATACCGAACTCTACCGCGGCGCGGAGTACGTCGTGGATTTCCTGCCCAAGGTCAAAATCGAGATTGTGATCGGCGACGACATCTTGGACAAAGCCGTCGAGGCGATCCGCCGCTCGGCCCAGACAGGGCGGATCGGCGACGGCAAGATCTTCGTCTCCAACATCGAAGAAGCGATTCGCATCCGCACCGGCGAGTCCGGCCTGGATGCAATCTAGGCACGTTCTCTCCCGCTCCTTCGGTCCCTCACGCCCTTACACGTCCAATCCAAACCAGGGAAGCACTGCGATGACCACGGCTAAAGATGCCCTCAAGATGATCAAGGACAACGACGTGAAATACGTCGACTTCCGCTTCACCGACCCGCGCGGCAAGTGGCAGCACGTCACGGTCGATGTCTCGACCGTCGATGAGGACACCTTCGCCGAAGGCATCATGTTCGACGGCTCTTCGATCGCCGGTTGGAAGGCGATCCACGAGTCCGACATGAACCTGATGCCCGACCCGGCCTCCGCCTGCATCGATCCGTTCTATGCCGAGACCACGATGGTTTTGGTCTGCGACGTGCTCGAGCCGCTCACCGGGGAAGCCTACAACCGCGACCCGCGCGGCATCGCCAAACGCGCCGAGGGGCTGGTGAAGTCCTGGGGGATCGGCGACACCGCCTATTTCGGTCCGGAGGCCGAGTTCTTCATCTTCGACGACGTCAAGTACAGCGCCGAACCTTACAAGTGCGGCTTCAAGCTCGACTCGATCGAATTCCCGACCAGCTCGGATCGCGACTACGAGGGCGGCAACCTCGGCCACCATATCGGCTTCAAGAAGGGCTATTTCCCGGTGCCGCCGCAGGACACCGCGCAGGACATGCGCTCAGAGATGCTGGCCGCGATGGCGCGCATGGGCGTCGCCGTCGAGAAGCATCACCACGAGGTCGGCTCCGCCCAGCACGAGCTCGGCATCAAGTTCTCGCCGCTCACCGTGATGGCCGACCGGCTGCAGATCTATAAATATTGCATCCAGCAGGTCGCCCAGATCTACGGCAAGACCGCGACCTTCATGCCGAAGCCGATCTACGGCGACAACGGCTCCGGCATGCATTGCCACCAGTCGATCTGGAAGGGCGGCAAGCCGACCTTCGCCGGCAACAAGTACGCCGACCTTTCCGACACCTGCCTCTGGTACATTGGCGGTATCCTCAAGCACGCGCGCACCATCAACGCCTTCACCAATCCGACCACCAACTCGTACAAGCGGCTGGTTCCGGGCTTCGAGGCGCCGGTGCTGCTCGCCTATTCGGCCCGCAACCGCTCGGCCGGGTGCCGCATCCCGCTCGGCTCGTCGCCAAAAGCCAAGCGGGTCGAGGTGCGTTACCCGGATCCGCTGTGCAATCCCTATCTTGGGTTCGCCGCAATGCTGATGGCCGGCCTCGACGGCATCAAGAACAAGATTGATCCGGGCCCGGCGATCGACAAGGACCTCTATGACCTGCCGCCGCGCGAGCTCAAGAAGATCCCAACCGTGTGCGGTTCCCTGCGGGAGGCGCTGCAGAACCTCGACAAGGACCGGGCGTTCCTCAAGGCCGGCGACGTGTTCGACGACGACTTCATCGACTCCTACATCGAGCTCAAGATGCAGGAGGTGATCCGCTTCGAGCACACCCCGCACCCGGTCGAGTTCGAGATGTATTATTCGGGCTAATCCAAGTCGGCCGGACGTTGCAACGAGGCGCCTCCGGGCGTCTCGTTCGCTCTGCCGGTGTTGGCATTTGCACGATCAGCATGGCAGCGGAACCGTCAGGGCCGATCGCCGCCCGTTTGTCCGTGGCTGGCAGCGATGTCGAGGATCTGCACCCCGCCTGGCAGCTCGATCAGAAATTCGGCGTCGCGCTCCAGGTGGTGGATGCGACGCGGGTTGTCCCCCGCAAAGCGGGTCATGGCTTCCACGCTCTCCCAGTACGATATCGTCACGAACTCGCTTTCGTTTGCACGATCCTCGCGCAGCATCTGCACGCCCAGTGCCTTCTCGGCCAGTGGCTTGATGCCGTGCTCATGAAGATACCGGTGGTATTCGTCGGCCTTGGCAGCGGTGGTGCGGCCACGCCAGATGCGGGCGATGGCGGGACGCGGGTGGTTGCGCGATGGATCCATGGTTTTCTCCTGGCGATGCGCCGGATCGATCCGGGGCACCTGCGCCCAGGTCGGTGCATCCTGCGGATATGCGCCAACCGGGCCTCCCGTTCCGGCCCTGAGACCTTCGGCCGGTTGCCGAGCGTTTGCTGAAGTGGCATCTCCTGGCGGCGAGGGCTGGAAGCATTGCATCGGTGCGGGGCACGAGGGCGGCCATGGCGCACATCGCCATCGACGAGCACGACGTTCTGCTGGTGGTGGACGTGCAGAACGATTTCTGTCCGGACGGTGCCCTGCAGGTGTCGAACGGCCATGAAGTGGTGCCGCTGGTCAATCGCCTGGCGCACGGCTTGACGCACGTCATCCTCACCCAGGATTGGCATCCGCGCGGACATCACTCCTTCGCAAGCAGTCATCCCGGCCGCCAGCCGTTCGAGACCATCGAGGTCGCCTACGGCGGTCAGGTGCTATGGCCCGACCATTGCATCCAAGGCACGCCCGGCGCCGAATTCCATCCGGATCTCGGCATCCCAAATGCCGAGCTGGTGCTGCGAAAGGGGTACCATCGCGCTATCGACTCCTACTCGGCGTTTTATGAGAACGACCGCACGACGCCGACGGGGCTAGCCGGATATTTGCGCGAGCGCGGCCTCAAGCGCGTCTTCCTCGCCGGCCTCGCATTCGACTTCTGCGTACGCTACTCGGCAGAGGATGCGCACCGTGAAGGGTTCGACGTGGTCGTGATCGAGGACGCCTGCCGCGCCATCGACCTCTCGGGCTCGGCCGCCGACACGCGACGACTTTTCGCAGAGCTCAACATCCCGTGTATCTCCGAGGCGGACGTGGCGCCCATGCGAGCGCGGGCGAGATAGGGCACAGGATCCGCCAAAGCGACGAACAAGGGCGGCGCCCGCGCGCCGCTCGCTTCCGGAGGTTGCCTATGGACGGCCCGATCTACGCCCTCAACCTGTTCAACGTTGCCAACCGTGAGGAATACCTTGCCTACTCGCGGCGTTCCGCACGCGAAGTCGCGGCCCACGGCGGCAAAGTCGTAGCGCTTGGCAAATTCCGCGAGGCGGCGGCCGGCGAGATTGAACCGCGGCAAGTCCTGATCCTAGTCGAGTGGGCGTCCAAGGCCGCGTTCGACAGCTATTGCAACGATCCAGCGCTGCCCGACCTGCATCGCCATCGCGAGCGCGGCGCCGCCGGCTACGTGTGGCATCTGTTCGACAAGCTCGACGATCTGCGGCCGATCCTCAAATATTAAGAATGCAACGGCTCGGCGCGCCGAACGCATCCGCAGGCAGGCGAGCGTCTGCAGCTAGGCGCCGATGTTCGTGCTCTCGGGCCCGGCGCCCCGCAGCCGCGCCTCGCGCAGATCGAGCTCCCGTTCGATGCGCCGACGCGCTTCGTCGTGCAGCCGGCCCCGGCGCAGCAGGTCGTAGACGTATTCGCGCTCGGCTTCAATCAGCATCAGCTCGAGCTGGTCCCAGCATTCCGCCAGCGCCGTATGCTCGTCGCTGTCGTCCATGCGATGGTCGATCTGGCGCAGTCGTGCCTCATGCCGGGCGCGCAACGGTTTGACCACATCATGCGACAACCCCTGCGCGGCGGCGATCGCTTCGAGCTTGCGCAACACCGCATCGATCGCCTCGCGGCGGGCGGCCATTTCGGTCGCTTCCTCCGCGGCCTGCTCGGCGCGTCCAGCCTTGTCCAGGCCGAGCCAGCACACCACCCAGGGGAACAGCAACCCCTGCCCGACCAGCGTCACGAGGATGACCGAAAAGGTCAGGAACAGGATCAGATCGCGCTCGGGGAACGGCTGCCCGGATGCGGTGGTCAGTGGAATGGCGAGAGCAGCCGCGAGCGATACGATCCCGCGCACGCCGGTGAAGGCGATCGCAAACGGCAACTGCCAAGTGGGTGAAGGGTCGCGGCGCGCGAGCGCCGGGTTGAGCCACCTCGGCAGGTAGGTCGCCGGGAACACCCAGACGAACCGCGCCACGATCACCACGGCACTGGTCACCAGGGCGGCGAACGCGAGCTGGCGCAAGGAAAAGTCGGCGATGCGATCCAGCAGGGTGCGCGCCTGCAACCCGGTGAGCAGGAACACGAGACCTTCGATGATGTAGATGAGCAAGTCCCAGAAGAAGATGCCTTGCAGCCGCGTGGCCGAGGGGATCAGCAGCGGCCCCTTCCAGCTCACGGTCAGGCCTGCCGCGACGGTCGCCAGCACCCCCGAGCCGCCAAGCTCCTCCGGCACCCAGTAGGCCAGATAGGGCGTCAGCAGCGCCAGCACGATTTCGACCCGTGGCTCCTGCACCAGGCGACGCAGATGCAGCGTCGCCCATCCGACCGCGATGCCGTAGACGATCTCGCCGACCAGGATCAGTGCAAACGTGCCGGCAGCGCGCGGCAGGGAGAACGCGCCGGTGCTCACCGCCACCACGGCAAACCGGTAGAGGATGAGCGCGGTCGCATCGTTCGCGAGCCCCTCGCCCTCCAGAATGACCAGCAGCCGCCGCGGCAGCTTGAGCCTGCGCGCGATCGCGAGCGGCGCAACCACGTCGGGCGGCGACACGATCGCGCCGAGCACGAAGGCGACCGGCCAGCCAAGGCCGAGCAGCCAGTGCGCCACCGCCGCGACCGCCACGGTCGTGAACGCAACGCAGCCGATCGCCAGCAGCGCGATCGGGCGCAGATTGAACCTGAACTCGCGCCAACTCATCGCCACGCCCGCCGAATAGATTAGCGGTGGCAGAACGATCAGCAGCACAAGCTCCGGAACGAGCTCGACGCGCGGCAGGCCGGGCAGCAGCGCGAGCACGACGCCGGCCAGGACCAGCAGGATTGCCGGTGGCACCTTCAGCCGCCGCGCGGCAACCGCGACTGCGGCGACGACGAGCAGCAGGATCAGCGAAAGCTGGACGGCGGCAATCATGCGCCTGGCTTAGCGCATTTGCGCGCCCGCTGTCGCGAGCTGGATGCGCATGGGGCCGGAGCGGCCGTCCCTAGGTGCGCCTTGCGTTCAATCGAGGAGGCCCGTCACCCGCGGCAGCCATAGGATGATGTCGGGGAACGCAATGCACAGGAGAAGACCGAGCACCTGGATCGCAATGAACGGATACATGCCGCGGTAGATGTCGGTCATGGTCACGCCGGCGGGCACAGTGCCGCGCAGGTAGAACAACGTCGCCCCGAACGGCGGCGTCATGAACGAGGTCTGCAGGTTGACTGCCACGAGGGTGCCGAACCAGCACATGAACGCGCCGGATTGGCCGAGATGGTCGTCGAAGTTGTACTTCAGTAGGATAGGGGCGAACACCGGGAGCACGATCAGGCAGATCTCGATCCACTCGAACGGAAACCCGAGCAGGAAGATCAACACCATGATGAACGCCAGCATCTCCCAGCGCGTGTCGATGCCGAAAGCCTTGAGCGTGGCGATCATCACGTCGTCGCCGCCGAGGGTGCGGAACACGTAAGAAAACCCGGTCGCGCCGAGAAAGATCAGGAACACCATGGCGTTGGCGCGGCAAGCCGAGCGCATGGCGTCGTTGGCCATCTCGAGCTTGAGCCGTCCGTTGAGCCAGGCGATGACGAAGGAGCCGAGCACCCCCACGCCGGCGCTCTCGGTCGCGGTGGCCCAGCCGGCGAAGATCGAGCCCAGCACCACGACCATCAGGAAGGTCATGGGAAAGAGGCCGCGCCACATCGTGCGCCAGAAGTCGGCGCGGGTTTGCGGCCCATAGTCGTCCGGGAGCTTGGGCGCCCATTTCGGCTTCACCATTGCCGCGGCGATGATGTAGACGAGGTACAGTCCCGAGAGCAGGAACCCGGGCATGGTCGCCGCCGCGAACAGCGCGCCGGCCGAGGTGTTGAGCATCTCGGCCATGACCACCAGCATGATCGCGGGCGGGATCAGGATGCCGAGCGTGCCGGCGGAGGCGACGGTGCCGACCGCCAGCTGCTTGTTGTAGCCGGATGCCAGCATCTGCGGCAGTGCGATCAGTGACAGCAGCACCACGGCGGCGCCGACCACGCCGATCGGCGCCGCCAGGATCGTGCCCATCACCATGACCGCGACCGCGAGCCCGCCCGGCACGCGCTTGAGCAGGATTTCAGTCGCCAGCAGCATGTCTTTCGCCGATCCGGACCGTTCCAGGATCGACCCCATGAAGATGAACATCGGGATCGAGACCAGTACCGGATCGACCGCGACGCCGCCCCACATGCGCAACAGGATGTTCGACAGGCTCCCCATCGGGAACACGCCCAGCATCCAGCCGATGCCGGCGAACACCAGCGCCGAGCCCCCCATCACGAACGCGACCGGATAGCCGCAGAAGATGATGAAGAACATCGTGATGAACATGATCAGCGGCAGATTGTCGGTCAGCCAGTCGACCATCGCCGCGCCTCACACTTCGAGCTCGGCATGGCCGATCCGCAGATCGACCTCGGCGGCCGGACGGCGGCCGAACAGGAACACGATCACGCGGAGCATGACGCAGACCACGCCGGCGAGCAGCAGCCACAGGCCGATGTAGAACACGCCTTTGATCAGCCAGCGGTGTTCGAGGCCGATCGCGTTCTCGGAGCGCTCGTTCTGCCAGAACGAGGTCCAGAAGAATTCCCAGCCGTGATAGACCAGCAGGTAGCAGTAGGGCAGCGCGAACAGCAGGCAGCCCCAGAACTCGATCCAGGCCCTGACGCGGAACCTCAGCGTCTCGGTATAGGAGTCGACGCGCGGGTGGGCGTTGATGACGTAATTGTAGCCCATCCACATCGAGAACAGCGCCGTGTGCATGTACCATTCCAACTCCTGGAACTTGGTCAGGGGAATGGGGATGCCGAGCTTGCGCCCGACCACGTCGGTGCAGGTGATGCACATCAGCACGATCAAGAGCCACGCCGAAGCGAAGGCCACCACCTCCAGCACGTTCTTGATGGCGTCGCTGATGGCGAGCAGGAGGCGCATGGGCCGGGCCCTGCCTTTCGGCGTGTTGCTTTTGGAGGTGACGGGGGCGCTGCGTCAGGCCTGGCGCGGCGCTCCCGTTCGCGTGGTCACTTAAGGTAGCCGTACTCGCGCCAGGTCTTGTAGTCCTCGCGGAACTTCGAATACGAGTCCCAGGCCTTGGCGAATTCGGGGCTCTTGGCCTTCTGCTCCTCGATCACCTCGCCCCAGGTCTTGCGGTAGGCGTCTAGGATCTCCTTTGGCCAGTAGTGCACGGTCACGCCCTTCGACTGGATCTCCTTGATCGCCTTGCTCTGCGCCGATTCGCCTTCCGCGTAGTTGGCGAGCATGGTCGAGTCGCACGCCACCTTGATGATTTCCTTTTGCGTGTCCGATAGCTCCGCCCACTTGGCCTTGCTGACGATCAGGTGCAGGAAGGTGGACATCTGATGCCAGCCCGGGAAGTAGTAGTGCTTGGCGACCTGATGGAAGCCGAGCGTCAGGTCCATGGCCGGCATCGAGAATTCGGTCGCGTCGATGGTGCCAAGCTGCAACGCCTGGAAGATTTCACCGGCTTGCAGCAGCTGGGTGGCGACGCCGAGCTTCTGCATCACGATCGCGCCGAGCCCGAAGAACCGCATCTTGAGGCCCTTGAGGTCGTCCAGCGTCTTGATCTCCTTGCGGAACCAGCCGGACGCTTCCGGCGCGATCGAGCCGCACAGCATGACCTCGACGTTGTACTTGCGGGCGAGCTCCTGCATCATCTGCTCGCCGCCGCCATGGCGCATCCAGCCGAGATACTCGCCCATTTCCGGACCGAATGGCACGGATGAAAACATCGCGAACGCGACGTCTTTGCCGGTGAAGAAGCCGAGGCTGGTCCAGGCGGAATCGAGCGAGCCACCCGCGACCGCGTCGAAATATTGACTCGCCGGCACCAGCGCGCCCGGCTCGAAGAAGCGCATGTCGATCGAGCCGTTGGACATTTTCTTGACTTTTTCGGCGAACGCCATCTGCGCCGGCCCGAGCAGCGCCATCGTGCCCGGAAAAGCGCCCGGCATGTTGACGCGCACGCGCTTGTCCTGCGCGCTCGCCTGGCCGAACGATAGCGAAAGCCATATGGCCGCAGCGCCGACCGCCACGGCAAGTTTGTCGAGTTTCATGAATTCCTCCCGTTGGATCTGCTGTTGTTCTTGGAGGAGCGGGCCTGCCCTCGTGAGCTACGATAGCGTGGGAGGTGTTGGGGGCGCAACGACGGGCTTGATCCGCACGGCCGCCCGACCGCCGGGAGACGGTCAAGCCCCCTATTCGATGAAGCCTGCCAGCCTCGGTAGCCATAGGCTGATCCCGGGGTAGTAGACGCACAGCAGCAGCCCGACCACCTGCAGGGCGACGAACGGATACATCGCCTTGAACACGTCGCTCATGGTCACGCCCGGCGGCGCGGTGCCTTTCATGTAGAACAGCGTCGCGCCGAACGGCGGCGTCATGAAAGCGGTCTGCAGGTTGACCGCCACGAGCGTTCCGAACCAGGTCATCAAGGCCGCGTTGTTGCCGAGATGATCGGAGAAGTCGTATTTGAGCAGGATGGGGCCGAACACCGGCAGCACGATCAGGCAGATCTCGATCCACTCGAACGGAAAGCCGAGCAGGAAGATCAGCACCATCACGAAGGTCAGCATCTCCCACTTGGTGTCGATGCCGAAATAGGCCAGGGTCGAGATCATCAGATCGTCGCCGCCCAGCACCCGGAACACGTAAGAGAAACCGGTCGCGCCGAGGAAGATCATGAACACCAGGCCGTTGGCGCGGCAGGAATCGTAGATCGCCTCGTTGAGCATCTTGAGGGTCAGCCGGCTGTTCAGCGCCGCGATCAGCATCGAGCCGATCACGCCGACCGCGCCGCTTTCCGTCGGGGTCGCCCAGCCGGCAAAAATGGAGCCGAGCACGACCACGAGCAGCGCCGTCATCGGAAACAACCCGCGCCAGATCGCCCACCAGAACTCCGCACGGGTCTGCGGACCGTATTCGGGCGGCAGCCTGGGGGCGGCATCCGGCCGCGCGATCGCGACTGCGACGATGTAGAGGAGGTAGAGCCCGGACAGCAGGAAGCCTGGCATGATGGCGGCAAGAAAGAGATTCGCGGCCGAGGTTTGCAGCATCTCCGCCATCACCACCAGCATGATCGCCGGGGGAATGAGGATGCCGAGCGTACCAGCCGATGCGATGGTGCCGATGGCGAGGCGCTTGTCGTAACCTTGAGCCAGCATTTGCGGCAGCGCGATCACCGATAGCGTGATCACCGCCGCGCCGACGACGCCGATCGGCGCGGCCAGAATCGTACCCATCACCATTACGGCGACCGCCAGCGCGCCGGGGCACCATTTGAGCAGAACCTCGGTGGCGCTCAGCATGGCCTTGGCCGACCCCGATCGCTCCAGGATCGCACCCATGAAGATGAACATCGGGATCGATGCCAGCACGGGATCGTTGGCGACGCCGCCCCACATGCGCAGCACGATGTCGGAGAGCCCGATCAACCTGAACACGCCCAGCCAAGCGCCCAAAAGCGCGAAAATGAGCGACAGGCCTCCCATGATGAAAGCGACCGGATAGCCAATGAAAATGCAAAAGAACATCGACACGAACATGATCAAGGCGAGATGGTCGGCCAGCCAGTCGAGCACGTCGAGCTTTCCCTTCGACTAGACGTCCACGGTCACATGGCCGATTTGCAAATTGACTTCCTCGCGTGGCTTGTTGCCGAACAGGAAAACGATCACGCGGAAAAGCACGCTCAAGATGCCGAGCACCACCAGCCATAGACCCGCCGCGTAGACGCCCTTGATGATCCACCGATGGGTCAATCCGACGGTGCTGTCGGACCTTTCGCCGAGCAGATAGGACTGCTGAACAAAATCCAGGCTGTGGTATGCGACCAGGGCGACGTAGGGCAGCGCCAGCACGAGGCAGCCGCCCAGCTCGATCCAAGCGCGGCCGCGATAGGTCAGCCGCTCAGTGAATGAATCGACGCGCGGATGCGCGTTGATGGTGTAACAGTAGCCCATCCACAGCGAGAAAATGGCGGCATGGAAATGCCACTCCAGCTCCTGCAGCTTGGTATAGGGCAGCTGCGCCCCGAGTTTGCGCGCGACCACGTCGAAGGTGGTCACGCACGCCATGACCACCAGCAGCCAGCCGGATGCCAGCGCAATGCGCTCAAGCAGCCGGCGGATGCTCTCTGAGAGCTTCAGCAGCGCTTCTATCATGTCGGTCTATCGCCCCGCCGTTCCGGGGGCCGTGCGCTGCCCTTGCGGCTTCGACCGCAGGGCTCGACCGGACGCGAGGGCCCGCGGGCAGCGGAAAAAATACCGCTGCCCCATGTGGTGGCACTTGCCGAACGGAAACAACCGCGACGGGACCCGGGCGCAGCGCTGCGCCGGGCGACACGTTCAGTTCCCGGCGTAGTTCGGCTTCATCACCTGCGAATCGCCCCAGATCGCGTACTTCTTGCGGAAGTCGAGATAGTGGTCGGCGACTTTCTTGAACAGCCCGTCCTTTGCCGACTCTTCCGCCAGCACCTCGAGCCAGGCTTTCTCGAACGCGGCGAGCGTCTTGTCATCCCAGCGCTTGACCTGCACTTTGTGCTTGTCGCGCATCTCGGCCATCACGTCGAACTGCTGCGCCTCGGTCTCTGCAAAGGTGACAGCGACCTGGGCCTGGGCCGCGACCTCGATCATCGCCTTGTACTGGTCGGATAGCGCGTCATAGGCCTTCTTGTTCATCAGGAGCTCGCTGCACGAGACCTGCTGATGCCAGCCGGGGAAGTAGTTGAACTTGGCGACCTGATGGAAGCCGAGGTTGATGTCCATCTTGGGCATCGAGAATTCAGTCGCATCGATCACGCCGCGCTCGAGCGCGGGATAGATATCGGCCGCCGCCAGGAGCTGGGTCGACACGCCGAGCTTCTGCATGACTTGCGCCCCGAGCCCGAAGAAACGCATCTTGAGGCCCTTGAGCTCATCGATCGATTTGATCTCCTTGCGGAACCAGCCGGAGGTCTCCGGGCCGATGCAGAAGCAATCGACCGCAATGAGGCCGTGCTTGGCATAGATCTCGTCGCGCAGTTTGTTGCCGCCGCCGAACCACTTCCAGGCGAGGAACTCGCCGAACCCGGGACCGAAGGGAACCGTTGTGAAGAACGCCAAGGAGGGATACTTGCCGGTGTGATAGCCGGGCGTGGTCCAGCAGGCTTCGATCGATCCCTTTGAGACCGCGTCGAAACACTCGAGCGGCGGAATTAGCGCGCCCGGCTCGAAAAACTTCACTTCAAACTTGCCGCCCGATATGCGCTCGATGTCCTTCGAGAAGCGCACCCCCGATGCGCCGAGGTGGGGCAGCGAGCTCGCGAACGCGCTCTGCATTTTCCAGCGTACGCGCTCCTGAGCATTCGCCGTGTCGAGCACGGCCGCGAGCGTCAGGGCGGATAGACACCCGACTCCGAGCTTGAGCAAATATTTCGACATGTGCAGTCCTCCCTGGTGGCCCCAATAGGCGCTGGCGGAGCGCGCTTCGCGGGCTCCGCGACCGTTCAGACCGGCGACTTCAGCGGCACGTATTTTTTGGGCCGTGTGCGCGTTCTTGCTGCCGTAAGCGGCCGGCACCACGACTTCCCATTCCCCAATATCAGACCGTGACATCGGGTCCCGGCACTGTCAAAGGGTTTGGCGCCCGTAAGCCGAAGGGGTGGTCAAAGCAGCAGAAAGGCAACCACCAGCAGGGCGGTGAGGATTGCGATGCCGACCACGCAGCGCCGGCGCGGCGCTGCGCGATACGCGCCTTTGGCGCGACGCTCGCGGATCAGGTCCGCCTCGAACTCGGCGGAAGACGAGAACGCGCACGCCAGCGCCGCGCGCGCGCGGTCGGCGGCAGACTTCAGGGCCGCCATGTCGGCTTCCGGGGTCGGGTTGCGAGCGCGCGTCATGTGCCTGATATTACGCGGTTATCATTAACGACCCGTGTTCCCGCCGGTAGTCGCCGCCGGCGAAACCGGCGGTGTCACGGGACCTTAGCGAAGTTTTCCTACAAGCGTTACCGCCAGGCCACAGGGAGTCGACGATGAGGATTCAGCGAGCGGCGTTGACGGCGGGTGCGTTGGTTCTGACCGCGATAAGTTCAGCGGACGCGCAAACGATCTACCCGTTGAACTGGGCGGAGATCCTGGCGGGCGCCAAGTTCGACCTCAAGGTCGAGTTTCCCGGCGCGCCGGCCGAAGCGGCAGTGCGCGTCACCATCAACGGCCAGGACGCCGCAGTGGTGATCGGCAAGACCGCGTCCTTCATCGAGCGCGAAGA
>Ga0075431_100001936_pt1 | contig 19722 bp, 19 predicted proteins | sample RhiMetdeltSRZDD5_FD_75297 | JGI IMG/M metagenome (GOLD analysis project Ga0075431, IMG submission 75297) | Populus rhizosphere microbial communities from Tennessee, USA - Rhizosphere MetaG P. deltoides SRZDD5 | ecosystem: Host-associated > Plants > Roots > Rhizosphere > Soil | place: USA... | reverse complement strand
CGCTCGGCGGCCGCCCAGAAGACGTAGAGCTTGGCCCAGAAGCCGGCGACGAACGGGATCCCACCCAGCGAGAGCAGGAACAGCAGCATGGCCAGCGCCAGCAGGGGGGAGCGCTGCGACAGGCCACGGAAGGCCGACGTCGACTCGGAGTTCTCCGAGCGCGCGACCGCCTCGACCACGAGGAAGGCTCCCATGTTCCCGAACACGTAGGCGACCAGATAGAAGAGCACCATGGCGGTCCCCGACGCCGACGCGGCGGCGATGCCGACCAGCATGTAGCCGATCTGGGCGACCCCGGAGTAGGCGAGCAGTCGCTTGGCATTCTTCTGAGGCAGGGCCATCAGATTGCCGGCGAGCATGGTGGCGGTGGCCAGCGCGGCCGCCACCGGGCCCCACACGCCTGCGCGATCGCCGGCACCCTCGAAATAGATCCGGAACAGCGCGACGAAGCCGGCCGCCTTCGGGGCGACGCTGAGCCAGGCGACGAACGGCGTCGACGCCGCCTCGTAGGTGTCGGGCACCCACATGTGGAAGGGGAAGGCGGCGATCTTGAACGCGACGCCCGTGAGCACGGCCAGCAGCCCGAGCGTCAGCCAGGGATCGGGCGGCGCCTTTGCGATGACGGCCAGCCTCGTGCTGCCGGTGGCGCCGTACACGAACGACAGGCCATAGGCCATCACCGCCGACGAGACCGAGCCGACGAGGAAGAATTTCAGTGACGCCTCGAGGGCTTCGGGCGCGCGCTTGGCGAAGCCGGTCAGGACGTAGAGCGGGATCGACATCAGCTCGAAGGCCAGGAACAGCAGGATGATGTCGCGCGCGGACGCCAGGGTGAGCATGCCGAGCAGCGAGGTCAGGATGAGCAGGTGGTACTCGGCGCTTCGACGCGCGAACTGCGGCGAGCCGAGCGACGCGAGCAGCCCGATGAACGTCGCGGCAAGGAAGAGGCGCTTGACGAAGATCGCCAGACCGTCCTGCACGAACATCCCGCCGAGGGCTGCGCCGGATGGGGCCAGGAACATCGCCAGCACACCGAGGGCGAACGCGCCGGTGGTGGCCACGACGCCGACGAGGCGGCGATCGTGCGTGGGCCCGAAGAGGCCGAGGCCGAAGACGGCCAGCATCAGCGCGCCGGTGCCGATCTCCAGCACGAGCGGCGAAACGATCACGGCTCGAGGATCCGCGACAGCAGCGGGACGGTCGCGGTGTCGACGGGTGCGAGCGCGATACCGGGGGCGACGCCGAACAGCACCAGGACGAAGACGAGGACGACGATGGCCACCCACTCGGTGCCGCGGGCGTCCTCGAGGTGGTGGAAGTGCGGCGACGGCGGGCCCCAGAAAATCTGCTTGGTGACGCGGAGCACGTAGACGGCGGTGAGAAACGTCCCTGCCACCGCGGGCACGAGCCACCATCGGTACGCCGATCGCCACGCGCCCATGAAGGTGAGGATCTCGGCCACGAATCCGGAGGTGGCGGGCAGGCCGAGCGAGGAAAGGCCGCCGATGGTGAAGGCCGTGGCCACGCCCGGCATCACGCGGCCGAAGCCGCCCATCTTGCCGATCTCTCGCGAGTGCGCCTTCTCGTAGACCAGACCGACGAGGGCGAAGAAGAGCCCCGTCATCACGCCGTGCGCGAACATCTGGAACACCGAGCCGTTCAGACCGGCCTCGGTCAGGGTCGCCGCGCCGAGCATGACCAGCCCCATGTGCGAGACGGAGGAGTACGCGATGACGTACTTGAGGTCGACCTGCGCCATCGCCGACAGCGCACCGTACACGACGTTGATGCACGCCACCCCGCCCACCAGCCACGCCAGATCGGCGGCGCCCTCGGGCAACAGCCCCATGCCGAGCCGCACGACGCCGTAGGCGCCCAGCTTCATGAGGACGCCCGCGTGCAGCATCGACACCGCCGTCGGCGCCGACGCGTGGCCGTCGGGCGACCAGGTATGGAGCGGCCAGATGCCGGCCAGGATGCCGAAGCCGATGTAGAACGCCAGGAACACCCAGCGCTGGAAGGTCGGATCGAAGGCCGCGCCCTCGAAATCGAGGAACGAGAACGACGCCGTGCCGGCATTGACGTAGAGCGCAAAGATGCCCACCAGGATGAATGCGGACCCGAACAGCAGATACAGGGTCAGCTTCATGGCCGCATACTCCTTCGAGCCCACGCCCGTCTCGCGGAACGCCCAGCCGAAGACCCCGCGCGGCCGCACCTCGCCGCTCGAGCCCCAGATGCCGATGAGCAGGTACATCGGCAGCACGGCCAGCTCGTAGAAGAGGAAGAACACGAAGAGATCGAGCGAGACGAACACGCCGTAGACGCCGGTGACGAGGGCGAGCAGCAGCGCGTAGAACTCCTGGCTCCGCGAGGCGACCGTCCACGAGGCGAACACGCCGGCGAAGATGATGATGGAGGTCAGCAGCACCATGAGCAGGCTGATGCCGTCGACGCCGAGCTCGTAGTTGATCCCGAGCGGCGGCACCAGCGAGACCTTCTCGTAGAACTGGAAGGTCGTCCCCTGCAGCGCGGCGTCGCGATCGTACGCCGCGTAGAGCCACAGCGAGAGCGCGGCGGAGATGCTGGTGGTGACGGTGGCGATCACGCGCACCGCCAGCGGTCGATGGCGCGCGAGGAACATGATGAGGACGGCGCCGACGAACGGCATCCAGGTGATCACGGAGAGCACCGGAAAGCGGATCATGATGTCAGGTGCGCCCAGACGAGCAAGAGGAGGACGCCCACGGCGACGCCGTAGACGTAGTCCTGGGGCTGGCCGGTCTGCAGGCGGCGGAGTCCGTCGCCGGCCCGGAGGGCAGCCGCGCTCAGCACGTTGAGCACGCCGTCAACGAGATAGCGGTCCACCCAGCCGACAGCGCGGGAGACCCCGAGCAGCACGATCCGATAGAGGCCGGCATAGAGGGCGTCGAGGCCGTACCGGCGACGCGCCAGGTAATCGATCGGCGCCAGCGCCGCGGACAGCCGCGAGGGTGCGATCATCTCGCGCTGGTAGGTCGCCCACGCGAGCGCGATGCCGGCGCCGGCCACGAGCATCGATACCCACGGCAGCCACGCCGGCGCCTCACCATGATGAGCACCGAACGCGAGCACGAGGCCATAGATCACCGTGACCGCGGCCAGCAGGCGGCAGACGCCGTCCATCGCGAGGGGCACGCCATGCGCCTCGGCGTGGCCATGCGCGCGGCCGAAGAAGACGAGGAACACCGCGCGGAACATGTAGAACGCCGTCAGCAGCGACGTCAGCGCGAGCATGACGAACGGCAGCTTGAACCCCCCGTTCAGGACGGCCGCCAGGATGGTCTCCTTCGAGAAGAACCCCGGAAACGGCGGAATCCCGGCCAGCGCCAGCGTGCCCACCAGGAAGGCGACCCCGGTCCACGGCAGGCGGGCGAACAGTCCGCCCATGCGGAACATGTCGTTCGTGTGGAAGACGTGGATGATCACGCCCGCGCCCAGGAACAGCAGCGCCTTGAAGACGCCATGGGTCAGCAGGTGACCGACGCTCGCGTGATAATCGCCGGCGCCGGCGGCCGCCATCATGTAGCCGAGCTGCGACACCGTCGAGTACGCGAGGACACGCTTGATGTCCGACTCCACGCACGCCATCGTCGCCGCCAGCAGCGCCGTGAAGGCGCCGACCCAGGCGATCAGCGACAGCACGTCCGGCGTGAGCGCGAACAGCGGAAACGCCCGGGCGACCATGTAGACGCCCGCCGTCACCATGGTCGCCGCGTGGATCAGCGCGGACACCGGCGTCGGTCCCTCCATGGCGTCGGGCAGCCACACGTGCAGCGGGAACTGCGCGGACTTGCCGACCGCGCCGAGGTAGATGAGGAACATGATGGTCGACAGCCCGGGGACGGCGGCCAGCACGCCCGTGTCGGCGAGCCCGAAGAGCGTCCAGAAGTCGAACGTCCCCGTGGCGGCCCAGAGCATCACGATGCCGGCCACGAAGCCCAGGTCGCCGAGCTTGGTGATCCAGAACGCCTTGACCGCCGCGCGCGCCGCCGAGGGCCTGTCGTACCAGAAGCCGATCAAGAGGTAGGAGCAGACGCCGACGAGCTCCCAGAAGATGAACATCTGCAAGAATCCCGGCGCGAGCACCAGGCCCAGCATCGAGAACGCGAAGAGCGACTGGTAGGCGTAGTAACGGCCGAGGGCGGGTGGCGCCTCGTCGTGCAGATAGGCGTACGAGTACACCTGCACGACAAACGAGATGAAGGTCACCAGCACGCACATCGGCATGGCGAGCTCGTCCACCATGACCCCGACCGTGGCCATGGGCCCGCCGTCGGCGGGAATCCACGACCAGGTCGCGGAGGGATTCCGCGGCGGCCCATCGAGGATCGCCCGCGCCGCCTGCCACATGATGACGGCGGCCGTCAGCGCACCGCCCATGGCCGCCACGGACACGGCGGCGGCGACGCGGCCAGCCCGACGCAGCGGCGGCAAAAGGCCGATGACGAGAAAGCTCGCCGCCGGCAGCGCGAGGACGAGCAGGGCGAGCGCCGGCGAGCCCGTGCGCATCGGCTAGCCCCGTAGCAGATCGAGGTGGTCGGCCTCGATCGTCCGGCGCACGCGGAAGATGGCGATGACGATGGCCAGTCCCACCGCCACCTCGGCCACCGTGATGGCGATGGTCAGCATGGTGAAGACAAGTCCGCCGATGTCGGCGCGGAACCGTGCGAAGGCGACCAGATTGATGTTGACGGCGTTCAGCATCAGCTCGATGCCGAGCAGGATGCCGACGGCGTTGCGCCGGGTCAGAACGCCGAAGAGACCGATGGCGAACACGAGCGCCGCCAGTATGAGGTACGCCTGCAGCGGCACCCTAATCTTCCGCTCGCGCGAAGTAGAGCGCGCCGAGCAAGGCGACCACGAGCAGCACGGCGAGCAGCTGCAGGGCCGCGCCAAAGGGTCCGACGAGAGCGCGTCCGAGGGCGACCATCTGCTCGCCGGCCGGCGCCGGCGGCGCGGGCGGGACTGCGCGCTGGACGACGAAGCCGAGAAGGCCGACGAACACGGCGGCGGCGAGGACGGCGCCGTTGAAGACGTAGCGGCTGGACTGGCGGATGGACTCGCCGACCAGGCGCTCGGTGAGCATGATGGCGAAGACCACGATGGTGACCACGCCGCCGGCATAGAGCAGCAGCTGGACACCGAACAGGAACGGCGACTCCAGGAGCCAGAAGATGGCGCCCGTGGCCACCAGCGCGGCCGGCAAATAGAGGACGGCGGCGTGGAACAGGTTGGGACTGAGGACCACGCCGAGGCTCCCGCCCACCAGCACGACGGCCATCACCCAGAAGCCGACGGTCTCGGCCATTATGGATTTGCCGATTGTGGATTCGCCGTCGAAGCGCCCTGGGAGGCCTCGGGCCCTCGACGATCAGGCGTCGGTTGCGCCGTCGGCTTGGCGGGCTTCGGCGGCGCCTGCATGTCGCGCAGGCGGTTGCCGGTGGCCCACGACGGCTCGAACTGGAGCCCGAGCGCGTGCAGGCGGTCCTTGTCGAGCAGGAGCTCGCGGCGGTCGGCGGTGGCGAGATCGAACGAGCGCATCATCACGATGGCGTCGGTCGGGCACACCTGCACGCAGAGCTCGCAGAACTCGCACGAATACAGCTCGAGGGTGAAGGTCTTCGCCCAGTTGCGCTTCTCGGCCTTGAGCATCTCGACCTTGATCACCTGGGGCGGACAGATGTACTCGCAGAGCCGACAGCCGATGCAGTTCTCCTCGCCGGTCTGCGGGTCGTACGTGAGCGCGAGGATCCCACGGAACCGCTCGGGATAGACGCGCTTCACCGTGGGATACCGCACCGTGATCGGCCGCCGCAGCAGGTTCTTGAAGGTCACGCCCATGGCGCGACCGACCGCGCGCACGAGCTGCGTCGTCTCCGTCCAGAAGCCCGGCCGCGCCTCACCCGGCATGCGGCCCCCGCAGGGCGACCCAGAAGCCCGTGGCCAGGAGAAGCACGATGGTGGCGGGCAGCAGCAGCTTCCACGACACGGCCAGGATGTGGTCGACGCGAATGCGCACGAAGCTCCACCGCACCCACGTCACCACCAGGAAGATCAGCATCGCCTTCAGCAGGAACCACAGGGCGCCCACCAGCGGCGTGTCCGAGCCCGGACCGAGCCAGCCGCCGAGGAAGAGCAGCGCGCCCAGGAACGACGTGCCGATCATGTGAGCGTACTCGCCCAGCTGGATCAGGGCGAACTTCATCCCGCTGTACTCGACACGGAAGCCGGCCACCAGTTCCGACTCGGCTTCCAGGATGTCGAAGGGCACGCGGTTCTCCGCGGCCAGCGTGGCGATGAGGAACATCACGAACGCCAGCTGACCGATGAGGGGATAGGCGACGAACCAGAGCCCGCGCTGCGCCTCCACGATCGTGGACATCTGCAGCGAGCCGGCCAGGAGAACGGGCACGAAGGCCGCGAACACGAACGGCAGATCGTAAGAGATGATCTGGTTCACCGCGCGCATGGCCGACAGCAGCGCGTACTTGTTGTTGCTGCCCCACCCGCCCATGAACAGGCCGACGATCTCGAGCGAGGAGACGGCCAGGAAGAACAGAACCCCGATGTTCAAATCCGCCACCCCGAGCCCCGGGGCGAACGGCAGCGTCGCGAAGATGAGGATGCACGGGATCAGGAAGACGATCGGCGCGAGATTGTAGATCCAGCGGTCGGCGCTGGTCGGCACGATGTCTTCCTTCAGCATCAGCTTCAGCGCGTCGGCGATCGGCTGCAGCAGCCCGCGGGGCCCCACGTAATACGGACCGATGCGCGACTGCATGCGCGCGGCAAACTTTCGCTCGAGCAGCGTGACGTACGTCACCATCCCGATCACCACGTTGAGCACGATGAAGCCCACCAGCGCGTGATAGGCGAGCGTCATGTCGTCATCGGTCGACTTCTCCGAAGACGGGGTCCACGGAGCCCATGATGGCGACGACATCGGCGACCTTGTGGCCGGGAATGATGTGCGGCAGCACGGCGAGATTCGAGAACGAGGCGCCGCGCCACTTCAGCCGGTAGGGTTTCGGGCCGCCGTCGGCGACGAGGTAACAACCGACCTCGCCGCGCGCACCCTCGATGCGCGAATACCCCTCGCCCTTGGCGACACGCACCTGGCCGACGGACTTCACCCCGGGCCGGGACGAGATCGGCCCCTCGGGGAGTCCGTCGAGGGCGGCGTGGACGATCCGCATCGACTCGCGGAATTCCGCCATCCGGACGCGATAGCGCGCGTAGCAATCGCCCGCCGTCTCCACCGGCACCCGCACGCCGAAGTCCTCGTACGACGAGTACGGCGCGGCCGTCCGCAGGTCGTAGGCGACGCCGGAGCCGCGCAGCAACGGGCCGGCCACGCCCACGTCCTCCGCGAGCTCGCGGGAGACGACGCCGACGCCCTGCGTGCGCACGAGAAAGAACGCGTTGTCCTCGAGCATCGCCTCGTATTCGCCGAGACGCTGCGCGATGACAGCCAGCGTCTCCCGACACTTCTGCGTCCAGCCGGCGGGAAGGTCGTAGCGGGTACCGCCAACCTGGTGAAATCCGTAGAGCAGTCGGGCGCCGGTCAGCGTCTCGAACAGGTCGAGGATGAGCTCCCGCTCCCGGATCGTGTACAGGAAGATGGTGGCGCCGCCGCCCAGCGCCCCGCCCATGTCCATGCACCAGGTGCCGAGCCAGAGACAGTGCGAGGCGATGCGCTGGAGCTCCGCGCAGAGCACCCGCAGGTACTGCGCGCGCTTCGGTACCTCGATCTTGCCGACGAGCTCGACGGCGGCCACGTAGGCGAGCTCGGCGGTCATGGCCGAGACATAATCGGTCTTCGAGGCGATGGTCGGGTACTGGACGTACGTCAGCGTTTCCGCGAGCTTCTCGTGGCAACGATGGAGATATCCGATCACCGCGTCCACGCCGACCACCGTCTCGCCCTCGAGGGTCAGGATCGCGCGGAACACGCCGTGGGCGGACGGATGCTGCGGCCCCATGTTCATGGTGAGCCGCTCGCTGCCTCCGTAGCCGATCTCGACGGTGGTCCGCGGGAGCGTGGCCAAGTTATTTCAGCGGCGAGTGGGGAACCGGGATCAGCACGATCGACTGCATCTGCTGCAGGAGCGCCGGCGACTTCGCGATGAACGCCTGCCAGGCCGGGTCGCCCGCCATCTTCGCGCGGGACGCCGCACGGTCGTTGAGGTCCTTGTACACCCACATGTGCACGACCTCGTTGAGCTGGCCGCTCTCCGTCTGCCACAGCCCCACGCGCCGCGTGTACTTGTCGCGGGTGGGCAGCACGGCCTTGAACATCTCGAGCCACTCCGCCGCCTTGCCGACGTGCGCGCGGTACCACCGCAGCTCGTAGATGTTGCCCGCGTCCGAGGGCGGCGTCAGCGGCACCACCGGCTTGAGCAGCTTGTTCTCCTGGGCCAGCATCATCGGCCGCGAGATGGGCAGGTACTCCTTGTTCCACGCCTCGTTCTTCGCCAGCTCGCCACGCAGCCGCTCGCGCTCGTTCAGATCGGCGAAGCCCCACAGGTGCACGTACTGATTGAGCGTGCCGAACTCGGTGGTCCAGCCGCCCTCGAACTTGCCGTAGCTGTCGCCGCGGATCTTGCGACCGACCTCGGCCGACTGCTTGATGTACTGCGCCTGGGTGCCGGGCTGCAGCGTGTAGGTGCGCAACTCGTAGATCATCGCTCGACTCCTATCGGTACGGCGTGTGCGGCGTGTCGACAGCGTAGTCCTTGCGCAGCGGATGGCCTTCCCAGTCGTCGCCGAGGAGGATGCGGCGATGATCGGGATGCCCGTCGAAGGTGATGCCGAACATGTCGTAGCACTCGCGCTCCATCCAGTCGGCCCCGCGCCACACTCCGGTCAGGGTGGAACAGCGGTCGTCGGGCACACGAGCGCGCATGAGCACGGTCAGCCGCGCGTCCAGGTTGTCGGCGCGGCAGAGGACCTCTCGCCCTTGCTCCTTCCAGTCGATGGCCGTCAAGAAATTGAAGAAGCGGCAGCCGAGCGTCTCGCGCGCGAAGCGTCCGAAGGCCTGCCAGCGGTCGACCGGGAGTGTCACGGTGAGGCTCTGGGCCTCGACGCTCGGCTCGAGACCAAACTCCTGACGGATCCGGGCAGCGGCGTCGGTGGCGGCGAGCGCGGTCACTTCGCGCCGGTCTTCTGGAATTCGGCGACCTTCTCCTGCAGCTTCAAGAGCCCGTACATCAGGGAGTCGGGCGTGGGCGGACACCCCGGAACGTAGACGTCGACGGGCACCACGCGGTCGACGCCCTTCACGACGTGATAGCCGTGGCGAAACGGTCCACCGGAGTTGGCGCACGAGCCCATCGAGACCACCCACTTCGGATCGGGCATCTGGTCATAGATGCGCTTGAGCATCGGCGCCATCTTGATGGTGACGGTGCCGGACACGATCATGAGGTCGGAGTGACGGGGCGACGCCCACGGCACCATGCCGAACCGCTCGACGTCGAAGCGCGAGGCGAAGGTGGCCATCATCTCGATCGCGCAGCAAGCGAGACCGAACGTCACCGGCCAGATCGACGACTTGCGAGCCCAGTTGAAGATCTTGTCAGTGGAGGTGGTGACGATCCAGCCGCCCGGCATGTGATGGATGGCGTCCGCGATCGAGGCCAGCGTGTTGGACGTCTTGTCGTCATCGGCGCGGTGCTGGCCGTACTTCTCGAACTCCTGGAGGTCCTTGAACTCGCTCCACACAGGCGGCGGCACCTGCGGCACCGGCGGCTTCACTTCCACTCCAGCACTCCTTCCCGGTAGGCGTAGAGCCAGCCGAGCGCGATGATCGCCACGAAGGCGGCCATGGGCCAGAACGCCGGCAGGCCCAGCGGCCGCACCACGAGCAGCCACGGAAGGAGGAAGACGGCCAGGGCGTCGAAGACGATGAAGATCAGCGCCACCAGGTAGAACCCGACCGGGAACTGGATCCACGCCGAGCCGATCGGCTCGGCGCCACACTCGTAATTCATCAGCTTCACGATCTCGGGTCGGCTCGGCCGCAAAAGTTGCGCGGTAGCAAGAGAGACCACACCAAAACCGACGATGAGCACCGCGAAGATGGCCACCGGGACGTACCCGGACACCATGGAACCTCCTTCGAGAAATCGACCCAAGCCGTGAGTATAACACGCGATTTTGGGCAGAAATGTTTGCCTCATTCCCGGAAGCGGCGTGCGCCGTCCGCCGCTCCGGCGGGCATGGACAGCGGTCGTGACGCCGGGCACGCGCCTTGCCTTTCAAGAGGGCATGAGCCCCGGCGGACACCTTGTCACGACCGCGATCGCGTGCGGGACTGCGGCCGCCATCACCGGCGACGTCGTCCTCACGGCGGCCGTCGCCGTGGGCGGCTTCCTCATCGACGTCGACCACGCCCTCGACTACGTCGTCTTCGAGCGTCAGCGGGACCTCCGCCCGGGGGCGTTCCTGCGCTACTACCTCGAAGGACGGACGCGCAAGGTCGTGCTCGCCTTGCACTCGTACGAGCTGTTCGCGCTGATCGCGGCGGCGGCGTGGTGGAGCGACGCCGCCTGGCTGTGGGGCTATCTGCTCGGCGGGCTCATGCATCTGGCGCTCGACCTGACCTTCAACGGCGAGCTGACGCCGCGATCCATCGTGCCGTTCTACAGTTTCCTCTACCGTCTCGCCCATCGCTTCGAGGCACGCGCGATGCTCGGCGACACGAAGGTGGCGCCGCCGCCCCGGCAGTTCTGGGCGGCCTTTTTCCAGGGTGCCAAGCCCGCGGACGGGGAGGTCGCGTCGCCCTCCAGCCTCGTCCGACCATGGCCGCCCTCATGCTAGACTCCCGGGCGATGCGCGTCCTGGTGGTCGAGGACGAGGAAGTTCTCAGCGAAGTCTTTCGCGACTTCCTGACCGAGCTGGGCCACCAGGCGGTGCTCGTGCGCAGCGCCGAGGCCGCGCTCGGCACGCTCGCGACGGAGCGCCCCGACGCCATCATCCTCGACATCCACCTGCCCGGCATGAGCGGTCTCGACTTCCTGCAGCTCCGCCCGGTCCGGGAGTCCGGACTGCCGATCGTGGCCGTCTCCGGCATCGTCACCGAGAGTCAGGCGCGCGAGTGCCTGCGGCTCGGCGCCCTCGACTTCGTGGGCAAGCCCGTCCCCCTCGAGCGCCTGCAGGATGTGCTGACCTATCTCGAGCCGCACGCGATCCACCGCACGCGCGAGTCGACGGCGCAGCGGGTCGAGCGCCGCCAGGCGCCGCGCGTCCGCGCCAGCATGCCCGTTTCGCTGCGCGAGTACCGGGGCGCGGCGTGGGACGGCACCTGCATCGAGATCTCGATCAGCGGCATGAAGATCCGCACGGACGCGGCGCTGGCGGCCGGCACCGCGGTGAAGTGCGGCTTCACGCCCGGCGACGGCGGCGAGCCGATCGACGTGATCTCCATCGTCGTTCGCCGCGACGCCAGCGGCACCGTGCTGTCATTCGTCAACCTGCCGGCTCACGAGCAGCGCCGTCTCGGCGACGTCGTGCGCCGGACTCGCTGAGGCCGCGATGGAAAGCGCTTGGACATTGTCGCGACGAATTTTCCCTCCTTACCATGGTGTCGACACGTCGACACGGCGGGCGACGCGGGCGTACTGCATTTGTGCGGCGGCGGCGTGGCAGGGGAAATGCTGTTTGCTTCCGGGCGGAGGCTCCGTATGAGGTTCTTTCGACCTGAAGTGGAAGCGGCTCTGAAGATGGTGGGGGCCGCAGGACTGATCACGCTGATCGTCCTGCCCGTGGCCTGGGGGTACGAGCAGCGCAAGCAGGCGCGCACCTGGCACAACGTCGCCTGCGCGTACCGGATGAAGGAGGTCGCCCGCCAGACGCCGATGATCGCGACGCTGGACCAGCGTCGCGACGCGTGCGTGGCGCTCGAGCGACTCGGCCTCGACCTCCACGTCCCGCGCTGACGCGCGCTACGCGGTCACGAGCGCGCGGGCTCCGGCCAGGTCGTCGGCCGCCAGACGGTCGCGTACCGCGGCCGCCAGCGTCTCGGCCCGCGCTTCGCCGTCCGGACCCTCGAGCACCAGCGCGCGCAGCCGCGCGACCGCCGCCGTGGCGAACGCGGCATCCGCGTCGGCTGCGCGCAGCGCCGTCGCCAGAATGAGGTCGAAGATGGCGAGCAGGCGCCGGCGAACGTCACCATAGCCCTTCACGAGCTGAGCGAGGCCGGCGACCTCGCACGCGAGAGCTTCGTCACGGGCAGCCGCCACGCCGGCGAGCCAGCGCTCCATCCGCGCGTGCTCCTCGTGCGCTCGCCACGAGATGGGCCGCAGCGGTCTCAGCCATGTGAGCATCCACACGCGGAGAAAGCCGGTGACCGTCGTCGTGCGCACGTGCTGACCGACCGTCGGTCGCCCGTGCGGCCAGCGGTGCAGAGCCCAGCGCGCGAACGGCGCCACCAGGCGGTGCGGAAGCACGCCCCAGATCTCGTCGAGGTCGGGTTTCAGATAATCGGTGATCTCGATCTCGGCCTGCGGCGCCCGGCTCTCCGCGCGGATGCGGGCGAACCGGCTCGCCCGTGTCTTCGCCTGGGCGACGCGGATGGCGTCCTCGTACGTCATCCACACCGCGAGGTGCCGCGCGACCAGCGTCGCCACGCGCGGGCGCCCCAGAAAGGGCCGGAGCCGCTCGAGGTACCGGCGGGCGTACGTCTCGTCCTGGTAATCGACGAGCCGCGGGATCGCGAGCGCGACCACGTCGCGAGCCGCGTTCGGTAGCGCCGAGACATCGCCGGCAAACGCTGGCGGCACCGGGGCCGACGGACGGGAGACAGGCGCGGCGGCTGCCGGGGCTCGCCGCTCGGCCAGCGCCAGACCGACCTCGAAGCCGGCGACGTTGGCGGCGACTGCGACGCCCCGGGATTCGATCGCCTTGCGAAACGCGTCCGGCGCCACCGGCAGCGCGCCGCTGCCGGCAAGCGCCCCCAGCAGGACGGCGTTCACTTCCGTCCCGCGCTCGCGGGCGATGGCCAGCGCGTCGAATGCCACCAGCCGCCGGGCGGCCGTGCGCGCCAGCGTCTCGAGATCTTCGCTCGGGTAGATCGCGCGCCCGGTGGCGATCTTCTCGTGGATCGAGTAGAGCCGGTGCGTGCTGCAGACCACGGTCGTGCGCGCGGGCGAGACGAACCCGGCTTCGGCCATCCGGCCGACCTCGAGAAACTCCGGCGCCACCAGGACGTCCAGCGCCCCGGGCACCGGGTACAGCGAGAACGCCGGCTCATCCGCGGACGTCCGATCGGTGGCAAGCTCCACGTAATACGTGGTCGAGCCCGTCCGCTGCGCGACGCCAGGAATCGACGTGCCATGCACGCGGTACCCATCGAGCGACGCCGCCTCGACGATCCACTCCGACAGCACCCCGCCCCCCTGCCCTCCGACAGCGGGAATCAGAACGGAGAGAATGCCGGGCTCCCGGCCAGCGAGCGCCGTCGCCGCGATCACGACGCGAGCGCGCCGATGATCCGTCGGCGAATCCGCGCGATCAGGCGCTGCCATCGGCCCGGGTTCGTGATGACGCGCACCTGATAGAAGGAGGGGCACAGCACCGCCGCGTGGGCGACCTCGCCGCAGACGCCACAGCCGACGCACGTCTCGTCGACGTGGGCGATGGGGTCCTCGCGCAGCGGATCGGGACTCTCGCGCAGGGTCAGCGACGGACAGCCGTTGACGCGCATGCACGAATGGTCGCCGGTGCACACGTCGGGGTCGATGCCGAAGCGCGGCTGGACGACCGTTTCGCCGGCCGCCGCCCGGCGGCGGACTTCCGGACGCAGACGCCGCTGGCGCTCGAGCTGACATTCCCCGCGCGCGATGATGACCTTCAAGCCGCGCGCCCGGGTGGTGAGGGCGTCGCGCAGCGTGCGCAGCATGGCGCCGATATCGTACGAATCGACCGTGCGGATCCACTGCACGCCCACGCCGCGCAGCGCGGCGGGGATCGTCATCCCGGTCGGCTGCTTGCGGGCGTTGGTGCCCGTGGAGGGATTGTGGTGCTGCCCCGTCGCCGACGTGTAGAAGTTGTCCAGGATGACCAGCACGGAGTCCTGCTTGTTATACATCGCGTTCGCGACGCCGTTGGTGAGGCCGTTGTGCCAGAAGCCGCCATCACCCATGACCGACACGACGCGCTTGCCGAACAACGGCGCCACCGCGCTCGACGAGGCGAGCCCCATACCGTACCCGAGCACGGAGTTGCCGACATTGAACGGCGCCTGCGTCGAGAAGGTATGACACCCGATATCCGCCGAGACATGGGTGTCGCCGATCTCCGGTGACCTCGCCCGCAAGATCTTCATGGCGCTGAACACCGGCCGCTCGGGACAGCCCGTGCAGAAGGACGGCGGCCGCCTGGAGATGGGCTGTCGGATCGCCGCCCGCACCGTGTCGAGATGGCCGACGAGCGCGGCGTAGCGATCCTCGATGGCCGTCACCGACTGCGCCGTGGGCCGGGCGGAGGCGAGGAACTTGCGGAGCCCGCCGGTGACGAGGGCGGGCACGTACTCGCCGTGCGGGGACAGGAGCTCCTTGCCCTGGATCTCCACGTCGAGCCGCGCCTCGTGCGCGAGCGCCTTCAGCTCGCGCTCGATGTAGTTCGGCATTCCTTCCTCGACGACGAGCACGCGCCTCTTCCCGCGCAGGAACGCCACGAGCTCCTCGGGCACGAGCGGGTGGATGGCGTTCAGCACCAGCAACGGCACCGGGGTGCAGCCGTGGATGTCCGCCATGCCGAGCAGGTGCAGTCCGCGCACGGTGGTGTTCCAGAGACCGCCCTGCATGACGATGCCCAGGTGGGACTCGGTGCCCGGCAGATGCTCGTTCAGCCGCCGGTCGAGGATGAAGCGCTGCGCCGCCGGCAGCCGCTGCTCGAACTTCTTCGCCTCCATGGCATAGGTGAACGGCGGCAGGTTGATGCGCTCGAGACTGAACGACGGCGCGCCCAGCGGCGCCCGCATGCTGATGGCCGGCCGCACGTTGTCCTTACAGAGGAGGGTCCCGCGCATGTGACAGGCGCGGATGCGGATCGAGAAGAACACCGGCTCGTTGCACGCCTCCGACAGCGCGAAGCCCTCCTCGACGAAGCGCGCGAACGACTGCAGGCTGTTGCGTGGATCGAGCAGCGGCATCGACGACTTCAGCGCCGCCGAGTGCGTGCGCTCCTGGAGAATCGAGGCGCCCTCACCGTAGTCCTCGCCGATGACCACCAGCGCGCCTCCGGTCACGCCGGCCGAGGCCACGTGCGACAGGGCGTCCGACGCCACGTTCGTGCCGACCACGGATTTCCAGGTCACCGCGCCGCGCAGTGGATAGTTGATGGAGGCGCCGAGCAGGGCCGCGGCGGCGGCCTCGCTGCCGGACAGCTCGAAGTAGATGCCCATCGGCGCCAGCAGTGAGTCGTTGGCGTCGGCCATGACGTCGAGCAGGTGTGAGATGGGCGCGCCCGGGTAGCCGCCGACGTAGCTGACCCCCGATTGCAAGAGCGCCTTGGTGATGGCGAGGATGCCCTCGCCACGAAGAACCTGGCCGGCCCCGTATCCCAGCTGCTTGACGTCGTCGGCGAACGAGCGCTCACCCATCGGCGACCACCTCGGGCGCTATTCTGTCACAGCTGCTCAGGAGGCGTGTTCGGCCGAGGCAGAGGGGCCGCGCCGTCGCTCCTCGTTCCAGATCGCGTAGCAGTGCGGATGCAGCAGCAGCGTGAGCGGTGGCGTGAAGTCGAGCTCGTACTCCGTCGCCGTCCGGATGGACTCGCCGCAGACGCTGCAGGGCTTGCCCATGCTTGGCCCCGCCCACAGCTTCACGGGATCGGCGCTCGGAAGCCGGCCGGTGGCGAGCATCTCGCACACTCGCTCCCGGACCAGCGCGTCCTCCACCTTGCCCCCTCCGATAGGTTCCAGCGCGAAGACCGCCTGGTGAGTGTACGAATTCGGCGACAACGGCGCAAGGATGGCGGCGCACGGATTTCTTTCAGTGCGGGACCGCGGTATTGTTGAGCGGGGGCGTGGCGTAACCCGGCAGCCGCGACGGACTCAAAATCCGTTGCCCGTAAGGGCGTAGGGGTTCGACTCCCCTCGCCCCCACCAACTTCTCTTCTGCGGTAACACTTCCTCGCCTTGACACGCGTCACGGTGCCCCTGTACCGTGACCCCTCGCGTGGGGCTGTAGCTCAGTTGGGAGAGCACAAGGCTGGCAGTCTTGGGGTCAGGGGTTCGAATCCCCTCAGCTCCACCATTTCCTTCCGATCGTCGCGAGCCAATGGCGACGCGCGTACTTGAAGTGACCTGTCGCGGGCGCTAGACTGCCCGTCCCAGGTGACTCACGACATGGCGTTGTCGGCCACGCTCTGCCAGGCGTTGATTGCTCATGACGCGTGCGCCACCGTGGTCCTGGACGCCGACGAGCGTCTCGTCGCGTGGAATGCCGCCGCCGGCGCCGCCTTCGGCTTCGACCCTGATCGCCTCCGCGGCGTCTCGCTGATTGCCGCCGACTTCACGCACGGTGGGCCCGCCATCCGCAAAGCCGTGGATGCCATCCGCGCGGAGGGCGGCGTGCGTCCGCATCGTGTGGACAGCGCGGCCGGCGAGCTGACGGTGGCGGCGCTGCGCCTCGAAGACCGCCTGCAGGGTTTCGTGCTGCGCCGCGCGCAGTCGCCGCCGGCGGAAGCGCTGGCGGCCGAGGTCGGGGCGCTTCGCGCCGAGCTGGAGACGACGCGCCAGGCATTGCAGACGTCCACGATGGCCGATCGCCACAAGAACGAGTTCCTGGCGATGCTCGCCCACGAGCTGCGCACTCCGCTCGCCCCGATCCTCAGTGCCGTGCAGATCCTCGGCCGCCAGGCCGGTGACAATCCCCTGGTGCAGCGGGCCCGGGAGGTCGTCGAGCGGCAAGCGCTCCACCAGGCGCGCCTGCTGGACGATCTGCTCGACGTGTCTCGCATCACACGCGGCAAGATCGAGCTGCGCCGACGCAAGCTGGACCTCGGCGCCGCCATCAGCGAGGTGGTGGAGGCGACGCGCCCGCTCATGAATGCCAAGGCGCAGACCGTCTCGGTGACGGCTCAGGACCAGCCGCTGTTCGTCGACACCGATCCCACGCGGCTCACGCAGATCCTCACCAACCTCCTGAACAACGCCGCCAAGTACACGCACGCGGGCGGGCGGATCGCGGTCAGCAGCCGCCGGGACGGCGAGCACGCGCTGGTCGTGGTCCGCGACGACGGGGTCGGTATCCCGCGCGAGATGCTGTCCCGCATCTTCGATCTCTTCGCGCAGGCGGAGCCGCTCACGGCGCGGACGCAGGGTGGCCTGGGCATCGGTCTCACCCTGGTGAAGAGCCTGGTCGAGATGCACGGCGGGACGGTGGTGGCGCGCAGCGGCGGCCGCGGCACCGGCAGCGAGTTCGAGGTGCGGCTGCCCGCCGTTGCCGCGCCAAGCGCCGAAGCACTGCCGACCAGCCGCGCCCTGCCCGCGCGCTCCCGGCGCGTGCTCATCATCGAGGACAACGTCGACACGCGCGAGACGCTGCGGCGGGTGCTCGAGCTGGACGGCCACGAGGTGCAGGAAGCAGCGGACGGGGCGGAGGGGGTCGAGATCGCGCTCGCCATGCGCCCGGAGGTCATCATCGTCGACATCGGGTTGCCTCGGCTCGATGGCTATCAGGTGGCCCGGCGCCTGCGCGCGGCGCTCGGCGCGTCGGTCCTGCTGGTCGCCGTCACCGGATACGGTCAAGCCGAGGATCGGCGGATGTCGCGCGACGCGGGCTTTGACGTGCACCTGGTGAAGCCGGTCACCCCGGAGCAGCTGGCGGCGGCGCTGCAGTCCCGCGATGCCGGCGAGGCTGCCTGAAGGCTAGGAGGACGCGAGGGACCTCCGGCCGGCGCCGCAGGCCGACGCGCAAGCACACGCTCGGGGTTGAGCACGTGGCTCACTCCGTGTCTCGGTCCGCCAGATGCCACCATTTAGAGAGCATTTCCTGCGCCAGCGATGGGCCTGGAACCGGCCATAGGCCCGGGGTTTGCACAGCAGGTGGACACCATGCGCCCGCCAGACGGCCTGACCGCCACCATCGCCGCGCTACCGCTGGCAGCCATGGCCATCTCCCGAACCGGCGACCTGCTTGCCGCCAATACGGCCGCCGAGCAGGCGCTCGGCGCGACGCGCGGCGCGGCGGAGACCGACTCACTCCGTGCAATCCGGGCGGCTGTCGCCAGGGCCCGGAGTGGCGCCCTGCCGGAGCCGTTCGAGACCGTCGACACGACCGGAGCGACGATCATGATTCGGATGCGAGCGCTCCGCCTTGGTGACGTCGAGATGCTGCTGGTGATGGCGGAGCCGCGGGGCGAGGTCAGTGCGCTGACGGCGCAGGTCCGGCTGCTCGAGGAGGAGCTCCGTGCGAGCCGCACCGACATGGATACGGCGAACGCCGAGCTGATGGCGGCGAACGAGGAGCTGCACGGCGCCAACGAAGAGCTGCAGGCGCGGCTCGCCGAGCTTCGCGACGCGGCCGACGCCAGCCGCCACAAGGACGATTTCCTCGCGATGCTCGCGCACGAGCTGCGCAATCCGCTGGCCCCCATCCTCAGCGCGATGCAGGTGATCCGGCGTCATCCCGACAACCTCGAGGTCGTGCAGCGGGCGCGGGAGATCGTGGAGCGTCAGGTCCGTCACCAGGCGCAGCTGCTCGAGGACCTGCTCGACGTCTCGCGCATCACACGCGGGCTGATCAAGCTTCGCAAGAGCAGCATCGACGCACGATCGGCCGTGGCGGCCGCGGTGGAGGCGACGCGGCCGGTCATCGACGGTCGCAGCCACACACTGGCGGTGATGCTTCCCGACGAGCCACTCCGGCTGGAGGCGGATCCGACGCGGCTCACGCAGATGGTCACCAATCTCCTCGACAACGCGGCGAAGTACACGAACCCGGGCGGCCACATCGAGGTCTCGGCGCAGCGCGACGGCGCTCACGTCCTGATCTGCGTCCGGGACACGGGTGTGGGCATTCCCCTGGATCTACAGACCCGGATCTTCGACCTCTTCACGCAGGGCGATGTTCCGATCGCGCGGCCCCTGGGCGGTCTGGGGCTGGGCCTCAGCCTCGTGCGCAGCCTGACGGAGCTGCACGGCGGAACCGTGCAGGTGAGGAGCGAGGGACCGGGCCGAGGCAGCGAGTTCACGGTGCGGCTCCCGGCGGGGAAGGTTGACAGCAAGAGCGGGACGGAAGTGGCGAGCACGGGGGCGGCGCGGCACGTGCTGGTGATCGAGGACAACAGCGATGCGCGCGAGATGCTGCGCATCGCGCTCGAGCTCGATGGGCACCGCGTCGAGACGGCCGCCGACGGCGCCAGCGGCGTCGAGGTGGCACTTCGCACAACGCCCGACCTCATCCTCGTGGACATCGGGCTTCCCGGCCTCGACGGCTACGCGGTCGCGCGCCGCCTTCGCGCCGCGCTCGGGCAGCGCGTCACGCTGGTCGCCCTGACCGGCTACGGGCAGGCCGAGGACCGGCGTCGTACGAGCGAGGCCGGCTTCGATGCGCACCTGGTGAAGCCGGTCGATCCCGATGTCCTCAGCCGCGCGCTGGCCACCGGCTTCCGCACCGCCGCCTGAGCACTATCCGCGGCGGGCGAGCCCGAGAATGCCGTGAACGGCGCCGG
>Ga0075431_100001933_pt1 | contig 19740 bp, 17 predicted proteins | sample RhiMetdeltSRZDD5_FD_75297 | JGI IMG/M metagenome (GOLD analysis project Ga0075431, IMG submission 75297) | Populus rhizosphere microbial communities from Tennessee, USA - Rhizosphere MetaG P. deltoides SRZDD5 | ecosystem: Host-associated > Plants > Roots > Rhizosphere > Soil | place: USA... | reverse complement strand
CAAGCATTTCAGAAGGTAGCGACGCGGCCCAACCCCTCGGTTAGAATGAGGGCGTGGCGGGGTGAGGACTGTGGCACACGGTCATTGAGCCCGATGGAGGGCCACATGGCAGAGCAGAAAAAGAAGGAAACGCGCCCGACGAAGCCGAACGAAGGTGGCGGAGATGGTGCGGCCGCCAATCCGGAGCTCGCCAAGAAGGGCAAGAAGATCAAGGAAGACATCGACAAGCTGCTGGACGAGATCGACGACATCCTCGAGGAAAACGCCGAGGAGTTCGTGAAGAGCTACGTCCAGCGCGGCGGCGAGTAACGGATGCCGATCTACGAGTACCGCTGCCGCGGCTGCAGCAAGGAGTTCGAGAAGTACGTGCACGGACCGTCGATCAAGGTCGCGTGCCCGACGTGCGATAGCGGCGATGTCATGCGCAAGCTCTCCGTGTTTGGTCTGCGGAGCGACGGGCCTGTCTCATCGGCGATGACGACCGGGGGCGGAGGGTGTTGTGGAGGTGGCGGCTGCGGCTGCCACTGATCACGTGAGGCGTCAGTGATCTGCGAAGGGCCCGTCAGGGCCCTTCGGCTTTCCTAGCCAGTGGACATCCGGCGGCTCGAGATCTTCGCGAAGGTGGCCGAGCTCGGTAGCTTCTCCCGCGCCGCCGAGGCGCTCTTCCTGACCCAGCCGACGATCTCCGAGCATGTCCGCGCGCTGGAGGACGAGCTCGGCGTGCAGCTGCTCGACCGCCTCGGACGCGGCGCCACGCCGACCCGCGCTGGTCAGCTGCTGCTCGGCTACGCGCACCGCATGCTGGCCCTCTCACGCGAGGCGCACCAGGCGCTCGATCGATTCCAGGGACGCATGAGCGGCGAGCTCGTCGTGGGAGGCAGCACGATCCCGGGCGAGTACGTGCTGCCGGCCCTCATCGGCCAGTTCAAAGCCAAGTACCCCGACATCCTGATCTCGTTGCTCATCGGCTCGACGCGACAGGTCGCCGACTGGCTGGAGGAGGGCCGCGTCGAGCTCGGCGTGGTGGGCGCCCGACCGGCCTCGCGCGCACTCGAGACCAAGGAGCTCATGCCGGACGAGCTCGTGGTGGTCGTTCCGTCGACGCACGCGTGGGCGACGCGTCGCACGGCCACGGTGGCCGATCTCCAGAAAGAGCCGATGATCGTGCGCGAGCGCGGCTCCGGCTCACGCGAGGCGATCGAGCACGCGCTGCACGAGGCGGGCCTGTCGCTGGCCTCGCTCCGCATCGCCGGTGAGATGGGGTCCACGCAGGCGGTCAAGCAGGCGGTCCGCGCCGGTGTCGGGATCGCCCTCATCTCCAAGCGGGCGGTGGAGGACGAGTGCCGGGCCGGATTGCTCGCCTGCGTGAAGATCAAGGACCTCCGCATCGCGCGCGCCTTCCATCTCATCACCCACCGCGACCGGACGCGCTCGCCGCTCGCCCAGGCGTTCGTCGAGTTCGTGGAATCGCAGCCGCTGCCACGAGCGTCGTAAGCGACATGAGCAGTCATGCGCCGAGCGGCAAGCAGATCCGCCTGACCTCGTACGCCGCCTGCGCTGGCTGAGCCTCCAAGATGGCTCCTGGAGATCTCCAGGACGTGCTGTCGGTGCTCCGAGGTCCCGGGCTCGCGGTGGAGAATGCCCGCCACCTCCTCGTCGGCCTCGGCGCTGCCGACGACGCGGCCGTCTACCAGGTCAGCGACGAGCTCGCCATCGTGGGGACGGTGGATTTCTTTCCACCGGTCGTCGACGACGCCTATACGTGGGGTGCGGTGGCGGCGGCCAATGCCATGTCCGACGTGTACGCGATGGGCGGCGAGGTGATGTTCGCGCTCGCCGTGGCCGGCTTCCCGCGGGAGCTCGACAAGGCGGTCGTGGCCGAGGTGTTTCGCGGCGGCGCCGAGAAGGTGGCGGAGGCGGGGGGCATCATCGCCGGCGGCCATACCGTCGTCGACGCCGAGCCGAAATATGGGCTCTGCGTCACCGGGCGCGTGCACCCGACCCGCGTGCTGATCAAGGGCGGTCTCCGGCCAGGCGATCGGCTCTTTCTCTCCAAGCCCCTCGGCACCGGGGTCATCACCACCGCCGGGAAGGATGGCGTGGCGAGCGACGAGGTGCTCGCGGGCGCCGTCCGAAGCATGTGCCGGCTCAATCGCGTCGCGGCCCAGGTGGCCCGCGACTTCGGCGCCACCGGCGCCACCGATATCACCGGCTTCGGCTTCCTCGGTCATGCGACCGAGATGGTCGTTGCCTCCGGCGCCGGCATCGCCGTCGATGCCGGCCGCGTTCCGCTCCTTCCGGGCGCGCGCGCGCTGGCGGAGGCAGGGCATTTCAGCGGTGGAATGAAACGCAATCGCCGGCACGTCGAAGCCGTTCTCGGCTCGCGTCTACGGCTCGGCGCCGACGTCCCCTCGGTGCTCGTGTCGCTCCTGATGGAAGCCGAGACCTCCGGCGGGCTGCTCTTCTCCATCCGCCCGGATCGGGCTGACGGCGTACTCGACTCCTTCCGTGACGCCGGCGAGGAGGCGTGGGAGATCGGCGTCGTGCTCGCCGAGCCTGAGGTGCGCGTCCGGGCCTGACGTCTATCGCGCTGCCCGATGGGGGCGCGCGGGATCAATCGAGTCCACCGATTTGCCTTCGCGGGGAATCCCTATACGCTCAGCCTGTCTCGTAAGTCTGGGATCCCACGTGGAGGTCAGATCGATGCGAAAAGCGTGCGCCGTCGTCGTGGCATTCCTGTGCCTGGCCGTGGCCGGCATGTCCGGCGCCTACGTGCCCGACGTCCTCAAGGTATCGGCCATCCCGGACGAGAATCCCAGCGAGCTCATGCGAATCTACGCGCCCTTCGCCGACTACCTCGGCAAGGAGCTCGGGATGAAGGTCCAGTTCACGCCGGTGGTCGACTACGCGGCCACGGTGGAGGGCCTCGCCGCGAAGAAGCTCGATCTCGTCTGGTACGGCGGCTTCACGTCGGTGCAGGCCGTGCGGCGGACGGATGGGAACGCGCGGCGCCTCGTGCTCCGCCAGGAGGACGCCGAGTTCAAGTCCGTGTTCATCGCGAAGCCGGGCGCCGGCATCGCGAGCCTCGAGGATCTCAAGGGCAAGACCTTCGCCTTCGGCTCCGTGTCCTCGACGTCGGGCCACCTCATGCCGCGCTACTTCCTGCTCCAGTCAAAGGTGAATCCCGAGAAGGACATGAAGCAGGTGGCGTTCTCCGGCGCCCACGACGCGACGGCGCTCTGGGTGGAATCGGGCCGCGTCGATGCAGGCGCTCTGAACTTCCTCGTGTGGGACAAGCTGGTGCAGCAGAAGAAGGTCGACCTCGCGAAGGTGAACGTGTTCTACACGACGCCGCCCTACGTCGACTACTGCTGGACGGCGCGCGCCGATCTCGCCCCGGCCATTCAGGACAAGCTCACCGCCGCCTTCCTCAAGCTCGACGCGGCGAACCCCGACCACAAGCGGCTGCTTGATCTGCACCGCACCAAGAAGTACATCAAGGCCAACGACACCGACTGGAAGACCATCGAGGACGCGGCGGTGGCGGCGGGACTGCTCAAGTAGTGTACGAACTCGACGGCGTCCGCAAGGTCTTCGCGCCCGGCCCGGCCGCCCTCGAGGACGTCTCGCTCACGATCGGCCGCGGCGAGCACGTGGCGTTCATCGGGCCGAGCGGCGCCGGCAAGACGACGCTGTTCCGCATCCTGAACCTCACGCTGCGGCCCACGGCCGGGCGCCTTCGGTTCGACGGCGGTGACGCGTCCGCCCTCTCCGACGCCGGACTGCGCCAGGCGCGCACGCGCATCGGTACGATCTACCAGCAGCAGAACCTCGTCGGACGGTTGCGGGTCGTCCACAACGTCCTGGCCGGCAATCTCGGGCGGTGGAGCGCCGTCCAGGCGCTCGCTTCGCTCGCGGTCCCGCGGGTGGCGCCCGCCGAGCGAGCGCTGGCGCAGGTCGGGATTCCGGAGAAGCTGTGGGCGCGCACCGACGAGCTCTCGGGCGGGCAGCAGCAGCGGGTGGCGATCGCGCGCGTGCTCGTGCAGGATCCCGACGTCATCCTGGCCGACGAGCCGGTGTCGTCCGTCGATCCCTCGCTCGCCAGCAGTATCGTCGGCCTGCTCCGCGACCTCTCGGCGAGCGCGGCCAAGACGCTGTGCGTGAACCTCCACACCGTCGAGCTGGCGCTCGCGTACTTTCCCCGGATCGTCGGTCTTCGCGACGGGCGCGTGCTGTTCGACCTGGCGCCCGACAAGGTGACCGACGAGCTGCTCGGCGAGCTGTACGCCGGTCACGGCGATGCCGAGGTGCCGTTCGAGCGGATGCCCGGTGACAAGAATCCCTACGGCACCGCCTGCCGACCGCTTCGCGGCTTCACGCGGTAAGTCCGCGTTCCCCTGGATCCTCACCGCGGCCTTCGTGGCCAGCGTCGCCTTCTCCCTGCGCGAGGCGCAGGTCCAGCCCGGCGTCCTGTTCGACCGCCAGGCGGCCGCGAACGTCGCGCGGTTCGTGGCCGGAATGTTTCCGCCGCAGCTGTCGCCGGATTTCTTGGCTTTGATGCTCCGGCCCGCCGTCGAGACACTGCAAATCTCCGTGATGGGCACCTTCATCGCCGTCCTCATCGGCGTCCCGCTCGGGCTGCTCGCGACCTCCTCGCTGTCCTGGAGCGGCGTCCTGCACGAACGCGCGAGCCGCCGCGGTCGCTGGCTGCTGGGCTTCGTCCCGTACGCGGTGTCGCGCGCCGTGCTGTCCGTCTTCCGCGCCATTCCGGAATACGTGTGGGCGTTCATGTTCGTGCGGGCGGTCGGGCTCGGCCCGTTTCCGGGCGTGCTCGCGATCGGTGTCGCGTATGGCGGGATGCTCGGCAAGGTCTACTCGGAGATCCTGGAGGGTGTCGGTCCGCGGCCGCTCGAGACGCTGCACGCCGCCGGCGCCTCCCGCGGCGCCATCGTGCTCTACGGCGTCGTGCCCCAGGCCCTGCCGAACGTCATCGCGTACACGCTCTACCGCTGGGAGTGCGCGATCCGCGCCTCCGCCGTCCTCGGCTTCGTCGGCGCCGGCGGCCTGGGACAGCAGATCGAGCTGTCGATGCGGATGTTCCAGTTCGACGAGGTCCTGACGCTGCTCGGCATTCTGTTCCTGCTCGTCGCCGGCGTCGACTTCGTGAGCGGGCGCATCCGGGCGCGGGTGGCCTGATGGCGACGGTGCAGTCGGCCGCGCGGCCGGCGGCATGGACGGCGCTGTGGGGCGGGGCGGTCGTCGCTGCGCTCATCGTCTGGGCCTCGTACGGCACGCAGGTGGATCTCGGCACGCTGGCGAGCGCGGAGGCGTGGCGCCAGATGTGGACGTACGCGTCGCGATTGTTTCCGCCCGACCTGTCGCCGGCGGCGGTGCAGGACGCCGCGCGCGGCGCCGTCGAGACGTTCGCGATCTCCCTGCTCGGGTCGGTGCTGGCGGTGTTGATCGGACTGCCGCTATCGCTCCTCGGCACCCGGTCGCTGGTCTTCCGCGGCCTCCTCTACGAGGCGCGGCCGTTGCCGCCGGCCGAGAAGACCCTGCGCGTCCTCGTCTTCGCCGCCGCCAAGGCCGTGCTCAACGTCCTGCGCACGGTGCCCGAGATCGTGTGGGCGATGATCTTCGTCTTCATGGTCGGCCTCGGGCCGTTTCCCGGCGTGCTCGCCCTCGGCGTCCACACCGGCGGTGTGCTCGGCAAGCTGTTCGGCGAGGTGCTCGAGGGCGTCGAGCCGGCGCCCCTCGAGGCGCTCCAGGCGACCGGCGCCGGCCGGTTCCGGATCCTCGTGTACGGCGTCCTGCCCCAGGCGCTCCCGCAGCTGGTCGCCTACGCGTTGTATCGATGGGAGGTCAACATCCGGGTGGCCGCCATGATGGGTTTCGTCGGAGCGGGCGGGCTGGGACAGCGGATCCACATCGCGATCAGTCTCTTTCACGAACACCAGCTGCTGACGCTGCTCCTGGCGATCTACCTCATCGTGACCGTGGTCGACGCGTTCAGCGCCTACCTACGCGCGCGGCTTCTCTGAGCCACGCTGCTGGCGCAGCACCCGCAGCAGCCGGTTCTTGAGCTCGGGGGGCATCGGTGTGTCGGGGAGGGTGCGGGTGGCCGCGATGGTGCCGCGGTATGTATTGACGAATGCCACGCAGGGCGCGCAGCCGTCGATGTGAAACTCGAGCAGCTCGCGAACGTGGCTCGGCAACGTCCCGTCGAGGTAATCGCCGAGCAGCTCGGCGATCTGCCGACACTCGAGCTCGGATCCGCTGCCGCCCGCTCCGCAGCTTCCCATGGCCACCATTATATGGAGATGTCCAATGGACGGCGGCGGATTCAGGCATCTCACGCGCCGCCGTGACGCAGAGCGCCACGGATCTGAACCGCCTCCCCGAGCCCGCGACAGGAGTATGCTGCGAGCGATGCCCGTCGCCGTCCTGGCGCCGTTCGCGTTTCCTGCCGTCCGGGGTAACGCCGTCACCGTGCAGCGTATCGTCGCCGGGCTGCGCGCTCGCGACGTCGCGGTGTCGCTCTGGGATCTCTCCTCGACCTCGGAGGCGGCGGTCGCCGCGGAGGTCGAGCGCGCACGTCCGGTGCTGATCCACGCCTTCCACGCGCTGCGCGCCGGGCCGCTGGCGCTGCGGCTGGCGCGGCGGCTCGAGGTGCCCCTCGTGGTCACGCTGACCGGCACCGACGCCAACCACGAGCTCCTCGATGCGGTGAACGCCCCGCACGTGAGGCGTGTGCTCGAGGGTGCAGCCGTGGTGACGGCGTTCGATGCATCGATCGTGGAGCAGGTGGCCGGTATTCTGCCCGATTTGCGCGCCCGCCTCGTGGTGGTCCCGCAGTCGGTCCGCGTCGACGGTCCCGTCCCGTTCGACCTCGGCGCGGCGTGGCCACTGCCGGCCGAGCGCGTGCTGTTCGCGTTCGCGGGCGGGATCCGGCCCGTGAAAGCCCCGCTGGCGCCGTTGCCGGCATTCGACCGCGTCGTCGCTGCCGATCCTCGTGTCCGCCTCCTCTACGCCGGCCCCGTGCTGGATCGGCGGGAGGGTGAGGCATTGACCTCGGCGCTCGCGCGGCGACCGTGGGCGCGCCACATCGGCCCCGTGCCGCACGTGGCCATGCCGGCGCTCCTGGCGCAGGCCGATGTCGTCCTGAATTGCTCGATCTCCGAGGGCGGAATGGCCAACTCGGTCCTGGAAGCCATGGCCGTCGGCCGCGCCGTCCTCGTCTCGGACGTTCCAGGCAACCGCACACTCGTGGAGCACGACGTGACCGGCCTGCGCTACGCGACCGAGGGCGAGCTCGAAGCGGCCGCGCTGCGGCTGGCCCGCGACGCAGGTCTTCGGGCACGACTCGGGGCCAGCGCGCGCGCGCGCGTCGACCGCGAGTTTCCGCCGTCGCGTGAGATCGACGGCTACCTCGCGACGTACCGCCGGCTGGTGCCCACGGTGACGATCGCTTGAGCGCTCGCAAAACCTCGGGCATCCTCTGCGGGGGCAGAGAGATCGCTTCGCCTCGTTTCATCAATGCCAGGCGCTCGGGCAAGGGAGTGGACCGACGCTCCCTGGTTGGGCACGGGCCGTCATGCGGTCGGGAGCGATACCGGTCGATGCGATCGACCTCACGCAGGGTTGCAGGGACGCCGCGCTGTTGCAGCCTTGGCCCTTCGCTTGCAGATGTTGACCGAATCACGACCGGGTGGCGCCTATAATGAGAGAGGAGTCCAGATGACTCAGGACGCCAGGGTCCAGGAGTTCGTCACGGCCTTCGAGGGCCTGCGGGCCGAAGTCGAGAAGGTCATCGTCGGTCATCGCGAGATCATCAACCACGTACTCGTCGGCATGTTCGCCGGCGGTCACGTCCTTCTGGAGGGCGTGCCGGGCCTCGGCAAGACGCTTCTGGTCAAGACCCTCTCGGAATGCCTCGAGCTCTCCTTCGCGCGCATCCAGTTCACGCCTGACCTGATGCCGGCCGACATCATCGGCACGAACATGATCGTGGAGGACGCGGAGGGGCGAAAGCACTTCCAGTTCCAGCCCGGCCCGATCTTTGCCCATGTCGTCCTCGCCGACGAGATCAATCGCGCCACCCCCAAGACGCAATCGGCGCTCCTCGAAGGCATGCAGGAGTCGTCGGTGACGGTCGGTGGCGCGTCGCGGCCGTTGCCGGCGCCGTTCTTCGTGCTCGCGACCCAGAACCCCATCGAGATGGAAGGCACGTACCCGCTGCCGGAGGCCCAGCTCGACCGTTTTCTGCTGAAGCTCCGGGTCCGGTATCCGGCCATCGAGGAGCTGAACGCGATCATCGATCGCACGACGCACTCGCGTCCGGTGACCGTGGAGCGCGTGATGACGGGGGCCAAGGTGCTCGCCTTCCGCGAGCTCATCCGCGAGGTGCCGGTCGCCGCTCACGTGCGTGATTTCGCGTCCGGCATCGTCATGGCCACCCACCCGCAGGCCGCCGACGCACCGGAGGTATCGCGGCGCTTCGTTCGCTACGGCGCGAGCCCGCGCGGCGCACAGGCGCTGATCCTCGGCGGCAAGGTGCGGGCGCTGTCCGAGGGGCGCTACAACGTGAGCGTCGATGATGTGAAGGCGCTGGCGGCGCCCGCCCTGCGACATCGGGTGATCCTGAACTTCGAGGGTGAGGCCGAAGGCGTCGACGTCGACAATCTCGTCACGCAGATCATCGAGAGCGTGGAGGCGACGACGGCGCGGGCGAAGGAACCATTCCTGCGCTGAGCAGGGGAGGCGGCATGGCGCATCCGGAGAGCCTCGATCGACTCGTACGGCGCGTGGCGGCGCAGGTCCGTCGCCGGCGCGCCGAGCATCACGCCCTGCGCGGGGCGTTCTGGGCGTCGCTGCCCGCGGTGGTGGTCATCGCCCTCAAGGGGCCGATCGGGCCGCGCGCGGTCGCCATCGCCATCGGTCTCGTCGTGGCCGGCGCCCTCGCCGGCGCCGTGTGGGGGCTGCTGAAGCGCACGAGCCAGGCGGACGCCGCGCGGCTCGCCGATCGCGCCTTCGGCCTGGACGACCGGGTCACGACGGCGCTCGAATGGGCGGAGCGATCGGACCGGACGTCGCTGGTGGACGGCCTCGTGGCCGACGCCACCGCCCGCGTGTCGGCGCTGCCGTCGCGAACGATCGTGCGCCGCATCATGCCGCGCGAGGCGCGCTTCCTCCCGGTGCCGGTGCTGGCCGTCATCGCCCTCGCCCTGGCGCCCGCGGTGCCGCTGCCCTCGGGACGGCTGCCCGATTTCACGCCCGGCGGCGAGGAGGAAGAGAAAGAAGCCCGCAGCGGCTCCGGCGTGCTCGAGCAGCGCTCGCCGCGCGAGGCGCGCGACAAGCTGCGGCCGCCGTCGTTCGAGGAGCGCGAGTTCAGCGCCCGCAGCGGGGCGGCCGCTGCCAGCACGGCGGGCGATCTGTCGGCCGTCTTCAAGGACACCTCGCTCGCCTCGCAGCGCCCCGACTTCAACTCGTTCCTCAAGAAGGGCGACGATCGGCTGAAGCTCCTCGAGCAGGTCGATCGCCTGCCCGATCTCGCCTCCGACTTCACGAGCAGCCAGTACAAGATGGTCTTCAAGAAGTCGAAGGCGCTGGCCGGCGGCATGAATCCCAAGGACATCTCGCCCAAGAAGCTGAAGGAGCTCTTGGAAGAGATGGAGCGCCTCGGCCGCAAGGGCGGCAACTGGAGCGGCGAGGTGGGCGAGGGCATGGAGGCGCTCGAGGGCGGCCACAGCGACAAGGCGATGGAGGCCATGCAAAAGGCCCTCGACAAGATGCGCGCCCAGGAAGACGCGCAGCGGTCGGGCAAGGGGCTCCGCGGCGGCCGCGACAACGAGCGCGGCAGCGGTCGTGAGCGCGGTCGCGGCGACGGCGGCGGCGCCGAGGATCAGGACTTCGGTGACGCCGAGGGACTGCTGCCCGGCAAGGGTCGAAGCCCGTCGCCGAAGGGAGAGGCGAGCCGGCGACTCCAGGCCTCGCCATACGACGTCGGCGTCGAGGGCGAGTCACGCCGCGGGCGCAAGGACGGCTACGACACCAACATGACGGGCCGTGGCGGACAGATGGGCTCGCGCCTGCAATATCTCGGCGTCATCGGGCAATACCGCAAGCTCATGGAGGACGCCATCACGCGGGAGTCGGTGCCGCGCGATTACCATTCGCAGATCAAAGACTACTTCCAGGCGCTCGACGAGCGATAGCCGTGCCGGCCGACACGCGGCACTCGTTCTTTCCGCCCGAGTTCCTGGCGCAGCTCGAGCGGCTGTCGCTCCTGTCGCGCCGCGCGTTCCGCGGCAGCGTCAAGGGCGAGCGCCGCAGCCCCCGGCGTGGGCACTCCGTGGAGTTCGCCGACTATCGCGCCTACGGTCACGGCGATGACCTGCGCTACGTCGACTGGAACGTCTACGGCCGCCTCGACCGCCTCCACGTCAAGCTCTTCGTCGACGAGGAGGATCTGTGTCTGCACCTGCTCGTCGATGCGTCGGCATCGATGCGGTTCGGCACGCCACCCAAGCTCGAGTACGCGGTGCGGACGGCGGCCGCGCTCGGCTTCGTCGGTCTCGTCAACCACGAGCGCGTCGGCGTCGGCATCCTCCGTGAGCGCGCTTCCGAGGGGTGGCCGCCGGCGCGCGGCCGCAACCAGGTCGTGGGCCTCCTCGATTTCCTCTCCGACGTCGAGCCGACCGGGCCGACGCGGCTGAACGAGGCGCTCGGCGATTACGCGGCGCGTGCGCGGGAGCCGGGCCTGGCCGTGCTCATCTCCGATCTGCTCGACCCGCGCGGCTTCGAGGCCGGCATCCGGCGGATGCTCGAGCGCCGGTACGACGTCCACGTCGTGCATCTGCTCGATCCCGGCGAGATGAATCCGGACTTCTCGGGCGACGTGCGGCTCGAGGACGCCGAGACGGGCGAGGTTCGTGATATCACCGTGGACGCCGAGACCATGCGCGCGTATCGGGAGCGGTTGTCGCAGTTCCTCCAGCGTGTGGAAGGCTTCTGTCGTGCGCACGAGGTCGGTTATCACCGCGTGGTCACGGACACACCGGTGGAAGAGTTCGTGGTCGCTCAGCTGAGGGGGAGAGTCGTCGCGTGAACTTTCTGTCGCCGCTCGCGTTCGCCGCCCTGGGTCTGGCCCTGCCGCTCGTGCTGCTCTACTTTCTCAAGGTCCGCCGACGCGAGCGAACCGTCTCCAGCCTGATGCTGTGGGGCGCCGAGCTGCGCGACCGCGAGGCCTCGGCGTTCTTCCAGCGGCTGCAGCGCGATCCCCTCCTCATCTTGCAGATCCTCGCGCTCGTCGCGCTGTGCCTGGCCCTCGCGCGGCCGGTGGTCACGGTGGTCGGCGAAGGCGCGCGCAAGGTGGTCGTGGTGCTGGACACGTCGGCCTCGATGAAGGCCCGCGACATCGGTCCCTCGCGGTTCGAGGCGGCCCGCAGCGAGGCGGCAGCCATGGTGCGCCGGCTGGGCGAGGGCGCCGAGGTCATGGTGATCGAGACGGGCGTGCAGCCCAACGTGGTGGCCGCCCTCGGGCGCGACCGCGATCGCGCGCTGGCGGCCATCCGCAACGCCCACGCGCGGGACCTGCCGCACCGGATGCCCGACGCGATTCGCACGGCCCGCGCCCTGGTGGGCGGCGATCCGCGCGCCGAGATCTACGTCTACACCGACGGCGCCTACGCCATGGCCGCCACACCGGAGACGACCGACCCGCGCATTCGCTGGGTCCCCGTCGGCAAGCGCAGCCGGAACGTCGGCATCACGAATCTTTCCATCCGGCGCGCGTACGCGGGCGCCTTCGAATACCAGGCTTTCGTCTCGCTGGTGAACCACTCGCCGGAGTCGCAGACCTTCGACTTCACGCTGTCGGTCGACGGACGGCCGCTGGCCACGAAGCCGCTCACCCTCGAGCCGAGCGTGCGGCGGTCGATCGTGCTTCCGTTCTCGCACCAGGCGGCCGGCACGGTCACCGCCCGTGTCGACGTCTCCGACGATCTGGACACGGACAATACGGCCTACGCGGTGATCCCGCCGCCGAAGAAGATCGGCGTCACCCTGGTGAGTCCGGGGAATCTGTTCCTGGAGAAGGTGCTCAAGACCGATCCACAGGTCGCCCTCGACGTGAAGACACCGGACCAGTACCAGGGCGGGATGGGCGAGGCGGACGTCGTGATCATCGACTCGGCCACACCGGCCAGGGTCGGTGCCGGGCGCTTCGTTTTCGTGAACGCCGTGCCGCCGGACGTGCCGCTGGAGGTCCTCGGCCGCATGGAGCAGCCGACGATCATGGACTGGGATCGCGCCCATCCGATCATGCGTCACGTCGAGTTCTCCAAGGTCGCCATCGAGGACGCCCTGCGGGTCCGGCCGGTGGCCGCCGGACGCGCGCTCGTCGAATCGATCGGCGGACCGCTGATCTACGCGCTGGAGGAGCCGGATCGCAAGGCGATCTTCATCGGCTTCGATCTGTTCAAGACCGACTTTCCCCTGCGCGTCGCCTTCCCGTTGATCCTGTCCAACACGCTGCGCTGGCTGCACCCGGCGGCGCTCGATCAATCGAGTCTGCAGCTGGCGGCCGGGCAGCCGATCCTGCTGCCGGTGGCCCATGGCATCACCACGGCCACGGTCAACACGCCGAGCGGGCGTTCGATCAAGGCGCCGGTGACGCGCGGCGCCGTCAGCTACACCGACACCGAGGAAGTCGGCGTCTACATGCTGTCGACGGCACGAGGCGATCTGAAGCTGGCCGTCAATCTGATGGACGGCGACGAGTCGAACCTGGCGCCGCGGCCGCTGCCCGCCGCGGCCGGGGCCCAGGCGGCCGCGCCGCCGCCGGTGCCGATCCAGCGGGAGCTGTGGCCGCTGTTCGTCATCGTGGCCGCCGTGCTCCTCGCGCTCGAGGGCTTCCTGTACTGGCGCCGGCAGACGGCCGGACGCTGGCGCGTCCCCTCGGCGGCCGGCGATCAGTGGGCGCTCGCCCTGCGTGGCGCGCTGGTGGTCGTGCTCCTCGTCACCCTCGTGCGACCGACGCTCCCGCGCTGGGTCGACCGGCTCAACGTCGTGTTCCTGCTCGATCAGTCGGACAGCATCAGCCTGGCCGGGCGCGAGCGCGCCTATCGGTTCGTCGCCGATGCCTCGCGACACATCAAGAGCGGTGACCGGCAGGAAGTCATCGTGTTCGGCGAGAGCGCGGTGGTCGACCAGCCGCTGGCGAATCGGCCTGCGATCGAGCGTCCCAAGACCGAGGTGAACGGCCGGGGAACGAACATCTTCCAGGCCATCCAGCTCGCCCTGGCCACGCTGCCGCCGGGCCAGGCGAACCGCATCGTCATGCTCACCGACGGCCGGCAGAACGGCGGCAACGCGCTGGCAGGGGCGCAGGCGGCCAAGGCGGCGGGCGCCGACGTCTACTACGTGCCGGCGCCGCTCACGTTCACGCAGGAGGTCGTCGCGGAGGCGATGCTGCTCCCGCAGGAGGTGAAGTTCGGCGAGCCGTTCCAGGCCAAGGTCGTCGCGTGGAGCCACAAGGAGACGCAGGCCAGGGTCTCGCTGTTCCGCAACGGCGAGTTCCTCGGCTCGCAGATCGTGCGCCTGCAGGGCGGCAAGAACGTGTTCAGCTATCGCCAGGCGCTCGACCAGAGCGGCATCCATGTCTACCAGGCGGCCATCGAGGTCGACGGCGACACGATCGAGGACAACAACCGCGCCGTGGGCACGGTGGTGGTGCGCGGACGTCCTCAAGTCCTGCTGGCCGACAAGGACCGCGGTCATGCGCAATCGCTGGTGGCGGCGTTGCGCTCGCAGAACATCGAGGTCACCGTGGTGGAGCCGGCGAACATCCCGAAGGACGTCGCCGGTCTCCAGAAATACGACGGCCTGGTGCTCTCGAACGTCTCCTCGCTGAAGCTGACGAAGCCCCAGATGGCGCAGATCCGCGATTACGTCCGCGACCATGGCGGCGGCCTGATGATGATCGGCGGCGAGGAGTCGTTCGGTCTTGGCGGCTACTACCGCACGCCCATCGAGGAGGCGCTGCCCGTCACCATGGAGGTCAAGCAGAAGGTCGAGATTCCGAGCCTGGCCGTGGTCCTGTCGGTCGACCGCTCGGGCTCGATGGCCATGTCGACCGACGAGAAGGTGACCAAGCTCGACCTCGCCAAGGAAGCCGCGCACCTCGTGGTCGACCTGCTCGACGAGCGCAACGAGGTCGGGGTGATGTCGTGGGACACCGAGTTCATCTGGGACTCGACCATGAAGGGCGCCCGCGACAAGGCGGCCATCCACCACTCCATCGCCACCATCAAGGCCGGTGGCGGCACCGACGGCTACCCCGCGCTGAAAGAGTCGTACGCGGTGCTCTTCGACCGGCCGGCGCTCCTGAAGCACGTGATCTTCCTGTCGGATGGCCAGATGACGCGCGGCGACTTCGCCGGTCTGCTGCGCCGCATGGCCAAGGACAAGATCACGGTGTCCACGGTGGCCATCGGCAAGGACGCCGACGTCCAGCTCATGGTCGACATCGCCAAGTGGGGCAAGGGGCGCTTTTACTACACCGAGGACTCGCAGACGATCCCGCGCATCTTCACGCTGGAGACGCAGCTCGCCTCCAAGGCCTCGCTGGTGGAGCAGCCGTTCAAGCCGCAGCTCACCGCGCAGAACCACGAGGCGATGCAGGACATCGACTGGAAGGCCGTCCCGCCGCTCGGCGGCTACGTGGCCACCACCGTGAAGCAGAACGCCGAGCTGGTGCTCATGAGCCACCAGGAAGACCCCGTGCTCGCCACCTGGCGCTACGGCCTCGGCCGCTCGGCCGCATTCACGTCCGACGCCAAGGCGAAATGGGGTGTGCTCTGGCTCCGGTGGCGCGAGTTCAACAAGTTCTGGGCCCAGCTGACGCGCTGGACCCTCCGGGGCGGCTCACGCTCGGACACCTCGGCCGTCGTGCAGCGCATCGATCAGACGGGTGAGGTCGTCGTCGACGCCGTGGACGGCAAGGGGGAGTTCATCAACTTCCTCGACTCGCAGGTCGGCGTGGTGGCGCCCAACCGCGAACGGAGCGTGATCGACCTCGAGCAGATCGGTCCCGGCCGGTACCGGGGACGCTTCCCGGCACCGCAGGAAGGCGTCTACCTCGTGGGAATGGCCCAGCGCAAGAACGAGCGCGTGGTTGGCTCGCAGCTGGCCGGGCTGGTGGTACCGTATGCTCAAGAGGTCCGTGATCTCGGCGTCGACGAGACGCTGCTCCGCGAGCTGGCCGAGCTCACCGGCGGATCGGCGCTCGAGGATCCACGTGATGCATTCTTGAAATCGCGGCGGCGGTCCCGGATTGCCGTCGAGATCTGGCCGTGGCTCGTGGGAGTCGTTGCGCTCATGATGGTCCCGGACATCGCCCTGCGGCGTCTCGGGCCGGGGACCTTCAGCCGGCTCGGCGGTTGGTTCACGCGGAAGACGCGGCGGGGTGCGGCGCCGGCGGCGTCATCGCCGCCGGAGGAGGGCACATGATGGCTCGGCACGGCGTGCGGCTCACGATGGCGCTGTTGACGGTGTGCGCGTTGCTCGCGGGCATCCCCGCGGACGCCGCTCCCGTGAAGGCGCGAACGGTGATCATCCTGCCGTTCGACGCGAGCGCGCTCGACCGGGACGAGCAATGGATCGGTGAGGGGGCGGCCCAGATCGTCGCCCTCGGCCTCGCCCAGCACCCGGCCTTCGTGCCGATCGACCGCGCGCGCGTCCGGGTCGCCGCCGGTCGCCCCGAGCTGTGGGGCGAGCCCGTGGTGCTGCAGGCGGCGCGGGCGCTCAAAGCGGATGCCGCTCTCTACGGTCGGGTGACGCGGCAGAACACCGATCTGGTGATCCAGCCGCGCATCGTCGATCTGAGGGCCGGCGCCACCGACGCGGTCGTGCTGGAGCCCATCACCGCCACCGAGGGCGAGGTGCTCGCGCGCCTGGCGTCGCTCCCGGTGGTCTATGCCCGGACGCTGAAGGTGCCGCTCACGGAGACCGAGGCGCGTCGGATCGAGAAGGCGGGGACACCGACCAAGTCGTTCAAGGCGTTCGAGCTCTTCTCGCGGGCCCAGGTGGCGGCCGTCCGGGGTGGCCAGGAGGCGAACGAGACCGCCGTCGATCTGCTCTCGAGGGCCATCGAAGCAGACGCGAACTTCGTCGTGGCCCAGTACACGCTCGGCGCCGTGCACCAGGCGCTCGGGAACCGGTGGAAGGCGGCCGCGCAGTTTCGTGCCTCGACGCAGCTCGATCCAAGCTACCCCGAGCCGTACAAGGCCCTCGGCGATCTCTTCCTCGCGGCGCCGCGCCGCCTCTTCGACCAGGCGGTGGAAGCTTACCAGAAGGCCATCGACCTCCGGCCGTTCTATGCCGACGCGCACGTCGGCCTCGGTGACGCGCGCGCCGCCAAGGGCGACATCGACGCCGCCATCACCGCGTATCAGAAGGCCCTCACGTACAACACGGTCAATCCGCGCGTGCACATGAGTCTCGGGAAGATCTATTACTCCGAGAAGGGGCTCTACTACGAGTCAGTCCAGGCCTACAAGCGCGCCATCGATCTCGACGGGCAGTCGGTGGAGGCGCGCATGGGGCTGGGCGAGGTCTACGAGGACAAGGGCCTCTACAAGGAAGCCGTCGAGGAGTATCGCAAGGTCATCGAGCTCGATAACAAGCACACGGGAGCGATGTACAACCTGGCGATGGTCTACGAGAAAACGGATCCCAGGGAAGCCATCGCCCAGTGGGAGCGCTACATTGCGCTTGCCTCGCAGCTCCCGAGCGAGAAGGACTGGGTAGACGTGGCGCGCCAGCATCTCCGCAAGCTGAAGAACCAGGTCAAGGAGTAGGGTGGACGAGCTTCGGAAGGACCCCACACGAGGCCAGTGGTCGCTCATCCGGCCCAAGGGGCCGGCCACCGCCGAATCCGGCTGTCGCTACTGTCCCGGCGCCGAGCATCTCGGCGGCCGTGAGATCGCCGCCTATCGCAAGGACGGCTCGCTGCCGAACGAGCCGGGGTGGACCGTACGCGTCGTGCCCGAGCCCGACGCGTACTTCCGGGTCGAGCACGAGCTGGTGCGCGAAGGCGTCGGCATGTTCGACATGATCACGCCGCGCGGCGCCAGCGAGCTGATCGTCGAGTCCCCGAACCACGATGAGACCCTGGCCAGCATGGATCCCGACCAGCTCGAGTCCGTGCTCTGGATGTACCGCGATCGTCTCGTCGACCTGAAGCGCGACGGGCAGATCCGCGACATCCTCATCGCGCGCCATCACAAGAAGCCCGGGGTCGCCCATCATCACCCCTACTCGCGGGTGACGGCCATCCCGATCGTGTTCGACGAGACCCGCCGCGAGCTTCGCGAGGCGCGCGAGTACTACCAGTACAAGCGCCGCTGCCTCTACTGCGACATGCTGCGTCAGGAGATCGCCGCCGAGGAGCGACTGGTCCGCGTCACCCCATCGTTCGTGGCCCTGGTACCCTACGCCGCGCGCGGGCCCCTCGAGACGTGGGTGCTGCCGCGCCAGCACGCCTGCTCCTACGAGGACGCGCTCACCGCCGGCGGCGCCCGTGACCTCGCGCGTGTGCTGGCCGACTATTTCCGCGCCCTGGACCGACGCTTCAACGACCCCGGCTACGAGATGGTCCTGCACACCGCGCCGAACCTCCGGTCGCGCATCCTGCAGGGCGACTGGGCCACGATCCGCGACGACTATCACTGGCACCTGGAAATCCTCGCCGAGCCCGAACGCGCCAACCGCGTCGGCGGCATCTACATCAACGAATCTCCCCCCGAAGCCACCGCCGCCGAGCTCCGCCGCTCCCTCGACACGCGCTAGACTCGCGGAGAGCCAGTCCCGACGAGGCCCGCCGCGAGAAGCGCTACGGATAGAGTCCGCGAACCTTGTAGCCCTCGGCGACGCGCTTGACGCCTTCCATGAGCGCCGCCGTGCGAAGATCCGTGCCCTCCTTGGCGCCGAGCGCCCAGACGCGATTGAAGGCGCGTGTCATGACCTCCTGGAGTCGCGCCGTGATCTCGCTCTCGCGCCAGAAGTAGTACTGCAGCCCCTGGACCCACTCGAAGTACGACACGACCACGCCGCCGGCGTTGGCCAGGATGTCGGGGATCACGGTGATGCCGCGGTCGCGAAGGATCGCGTCGGCCTCGGGGGTGGTGGGGCCATTGGCGCCCTCGGCGACGAGACTCGCCTTGATCTTGTCGGCGTTGCCCGGGTGAATCTGGCCGCCGACCGCGGCCGGAACGAGGATGTCGCACGGCAAGGTGACCAGCTCTTCGTTGGTCACGGCCTCCGTGCCCGGGAAGCCGACCACCGTCCCCGTCTCGGCGATGTGCGTCTCCAGCTGCCGGATATCGAGCCCGGCCGGATTGTGGATGCCGCCCTTGATATCGCTCACGCCGACGATGACGCATCCCTCGCGCCACAGCAGCCGGGCCGCGACGGCACCCACGTTACCGAAGCCCTGGACGACCACCTTCCGTCCGCGAATCTCGTAGCCGAGATGGCGTGCGGCCTGGTAGATCGCGTACACGATTCCGCGCCCGGTGGCTTCACGGCGACCCGCCGAGCCGCCGACGATGAGCGGCTTTCCGGTCACGACGCCGGGCACGCTCTTGCCTTGCGTCATCGAGTAGGTGTCCATCATCCAGGCCATCGTCTGCTCGTCGGTGCCGAGGTCCGGCGCGGGGATGTCGAGGTCCGGCCCGATGAGCAGGATGATCTCCGCCGTGTAGCGGCGGGTCAGCCCCTCCTTCTCCCGCATCGACATCGCTCTGGGATTGCAGCGCACCCCGCCCTTGGCCCCTCCGTAGGGGAGGCCCATCAGGGCGCACTTCCAGGACATCAGCATGGCGAGGGCGCTCACCTCACCGAGATCGACGTCGGGCGCATACCGGACGCCGCCCTTGGTCGGTCCAAGTACCGTCGAATGATGCACACGGTAACCAGTGAATACTTCGGTCTTTCCTGTATCCATCATGACAGGGATCGAGACGACCAAGGCGCGGCGCGGCAGCCGGAGGCGCTGGTGGATGTCGTCGTCGAGCCCCAGTCGCGTCGCCACGCCGTCGAGCTGCGCCACGGCCGTGCGGTGCAGCTCCGAGTCGAACTCGGATTTCTCGTTCATCGGGAGACCTTTCCATTGACAGCGCCGTGGGTGGGTGGGAGAATCCGACCGAAATAGTCGCCGATAAAAATCATCGGGTATAGACTTAGTGGGCGAAGGGCAAGGACGGTAAGAACATGCTTCGATTCACCAAGCGCGCCGATTACGGGTTGATGGCGATCCATTATATCGCCATTCACGACGCCGTCGGCTCGGTGAGCGCCAAGCGAATCGCCGAGGAGTTCTCCATCCCGCCCGAGCTCATGGCCAAGATCCTCCAGCGCCTCGCCAAGCAGGGGCTGATCGAGAGCCAGAACGGTCCCAAGGGGGGCTATACACTGTCCCGCCGCCCCGTGGAGATCACGGTGGGCGAGGTGATTCGCGCGCTGGAGGGGCCGATCAACATCGTGAGCTGTCTCGAAGGCGGCGACTGCGCTCAGATCGAGCGCTGCAACCTGCGACGCCCGGTGCACAAGCTCCAGGCGGCGATCAGTCAGGTACTCGACACGATGAGCCTGGCCGAGCTGACCAGCGACGACGTTCCCGAGCTGCTGTCGATCAAGGGGTGACGAGAATATGGCGCTGAAGTTTCCGATCTTCATGGA
>Ga0075431_100001928_pt1 | contig 19746 bp, 11 predicted proteins | sample RhiMetdeltSRZDD5_FD_75297 | JGI IMG/M metagenome (GOLD analysis project Ga0075431, IMG submission 75297) | Populus rhizosphere microbial communities from Tennessee, USA - Rhizosphere MetaG P. deltoides SRZDD5 | ecosystem: Host-associated > Plants > Roots > Rhizosphere > Soil | place: USA... | reverse complement strand
ACGCCGGCGTTCAACGCTCAACGCGTCCCGACCGCCGGTTTTGGCTGGATCAACGTGACGAGCAACGCCACCGCCAACAACACTACATCAGGGCAGCGGAATGGCCAGCTCGTCGCGCGGTTCCGCTGGTAGGAAACTGTTCAATGGGCTGAATCAGCATTGCTCGTCGCATCGAGTGGGGTTAACCTGCGGAGACATGAAGCGAACATTGCTCCTTGGTTTACTATGCTGCGGGTGGTCCTGGGGACAGCCGCCGGCGGATTGCAAGCCTTCCACACTAAGTATCCCGGGGGCGCCGTATCCATGCATTTACCCGGACAATCGCGTGACGTTCCGGGTGTCTGCGCCTGACGCCACTAAGGTTCAAGTCCGGCTGGGTGGACCGCACGATATGACGCGCGGCGCCGACGGGCTCTGGACAGTAACGATCCCACCCCAGGTCGTTGGCTTCCATTACTACACCATCGTGGTGGACGGCGCGATCGTCGCCGACCCGGCGACCCGCACGTTTTTCGGCGGCGGATGGTATAACAGCGGGATCGAAATTCCCGAGCGCGCCGCGGATTACTACAGCGCGAAAGACGTTCCGCACGGCGAGGTGCGCCAGCGCTGGTACTACTCCAAAATCACCGGCAAGTGGCGGCGAGCGTACGTCTATACCCCGCCAGATTACGATAGCAACACACGGAAACGGTATCCGGTGCTGTACCTGCTGCACGGCTGGGGAGAAAATGAGCAGGGCTGGCACGTTCAGGGTCACGTGGACCTCATCATGGACAACCTGATCGCCGCCAAGAAGGCGAAGCCGATGGTAATTGTCATGGACAATCTAAACGCGGCCAAGCCCGGCGAGGACGCGTCGCTCTTTTCGGCCCGAGGTATCATTGCGCGCGCAACGGCTGAGGCCGTCCCAAGCCGCGGTCCCGGATTCGGACCGAACTTCGGCGCGACCTTCACCGAGATGATGCTCACGGACCTCATGCCGATGATCGAACGGACTTACCGCACACTACCAGGCCGGGAAAGCCGCGCCATGGCCGGACTTTCGATGGGTGGAATGCAGACCTTCACGACCGGGCTGGCGCATCTAGACAAGTTCGCCTACATAGGAGGCTTCAGCGGCAGCAGCGGCGGGCGCGGAGGATTCGATCCGAAGACTTCGAATAACGGTGTGTTCGCAGACGCGGCCGCGTTCAATAAGAAGGCAAAGGTGCTGTTCCTCGGAATCGGCTCAGTCGAGGGTCCTGGAACAAAGACTTTCAGTGAAGCGCTGACGAAGGCCGGTATCCAAAACGTGTATTACGAGTCGGCCGGCACGGCGCATGAGTGGCTCACTTGGCGGCGCTGCTTTTACGACTTTGCGCCGCGGCTGTTCCAATGACGGGCCGAGCGGTATTTCCCAAGATAGCGACCTGACATGATCATCCTGGCCGTATGAAAACGCTTACCATGTTCTGCGCCGCGCTGGTTGCTGCTTGCGTCGGTATTGCGCAGGGTCCTGCGACCACCACGGGCCAAGCAAGCGGCAAAGGCGCGGGAAAAGTTGCGCCGCGCAGGCCGGATCAAAGTCCGGCATCGCAGCCTCGGCCGAAATCTGAGACCTCGCAGACCTATCCCGCAGAGCAAGTCCGCCAGGGCGGGATGCGGTTCGCGGCGCAATGCGGATTTTGCCATGGACGCGACGCCGCTGGTGGCGAGTCGGGACCGGACCTTACACGCTCGAAGCTCGTCGCGGAAGACACTCGCGGCGATAAAATCGGCACCTTTCTTCTCGTGGGACGTCCGGACGCAGGTATGCCGGCTTATAAATTGAGTGACGAAGAATTGATTGCAATGGTGGCCTTTCTGCACGATCAGATGGACAAATTCGCAACGCTCGGCGGCGGACGGCGCTCCGTCGATCCGTCGGATCTGGCGACCGGCAACGCCGCGGATGGCCGCGCATATTTCAACCGGACCTGCTCCGGCTGCCACTCGCCCGCTGGCGATCTGGCGGGAGTCGCCAAGAGGTATCAAGGATTGGCCCTAATCAGGCGGATGCTCTATCCCAGCGGCAATCCTGCTCCTTCGCCGCCAAAAGCTACTTTCACGCTGTCCTCGGGTCAAACGATCACCGCGCCCTTGGCCGCTGAAGACGAGTTCACCGTTACCATCTTCGATCCGCTCGGCGGACGGCTGACGTATCAAAAGGACAAGGTGAAGGTGAAGATTGATAACCCGCTGTCAGCCCACTTCGTTCAGCTCGGAAAATATTCAGATTCGGACATGCGTAATGTCTACGCCTATCTGGATACGTTGAAGTAGCGGCCTATGCGAACTTTTTCCAACATTGCGCTTCTCATCGCTGTTGTGAGTATGCGGATCCACGCTCAATATGCGGATCCCAAGGAGCTACTCAAGCCGTCTCCGGACGCATGGCTCACTTATCATGGGGAGTACAACGGTCAACGGCATAGCAAGCTGACAGAGATCACGCCAGAGAATGTCGCCAAGCTGAAACAGGTTTGGCGCTTTCAGACCGGCCAGACGCAGGCCATCAAGGCTTCGCCGATTCTGATGGACGGTGTCCTCTATGTGACCTTGCCCGACCATATCTGGGCAATCGATGCGCGGACCGCCAAACAGCTTTGGCATTATGAGCACGCCAAGAACAACGCATTCCACATCGGCCACCGGGGCGCCGCAGTATATAAGGACACGGTGTATCTGACGACACCCGACTGCCATCTCATCGCATTGAACGCAAAAGACGGGAAGGTCAAGTGGGATGTGGTTATCGCCGATTCTAGCAACGGTTTTTGGTCGACGAACGCTCCGCTGGTGGTGAGGAATCGCGTGATGGTCGGTGTCGCCGGCGATTTCGACAACCTGCCTGGCATATTGAAATCCTTCGACGCCGACACCGGCAAATTGCAGTGGACTTTTTACAGCACTCCTCCGCCCGGCGGAACCGAGCCGAAGAGCGGCGGCGCGACAGGCGGTCAGATGTGGACCACGGGCACCTATGATCCCGAACTGAACCTGGTCTACGTGGGCACGGGAAATCCCACGCCGGTGCTGAATGGCGACGCGCGCCCCGGCGATAATCCCTGGACGTGCGCGATCGTCGCGCTGAATCCCGACACGGGGAAGCTGGTGTGGGGCTTTCAGGTTTCCCCGCACGACACACACGACTGGGACGCGGCGGAGGTTCCCGTGCTCGTGGACGCCGAATTCAACGGCCAGCGGCGCAAAATGGTGATGCAGGCTTCGCGCAATGGTTACTTTTTCGTGCTCGACAGGACCAACGGCAAGAGCCTCCTTACTAAGCCTTTCGCCGCGGTCAACTGGGCGAAGGGGATCGATGAGCTGGGACGCCCCATTCCCGATCCTGCCAAGGAGCCAAGGAGGGATGGTGTCCTCATCGCGCCCAACGAGGCCGGCGCCACGAACTACCGGCCTCCAAGCTTCGATCCGAAGACTGGTTTGCTCATCGTGAACGCGCAGGACGGCTACGGGATCTATTTTTTCAAGCCTGATCACGGAGCCTATGGTTGGGCGGGAGCGGATTACAACGTCGCGGGCAAATCGTACCTGCGCGCGATCGATTACAAAACAGGAAAGATCGTGTGGGATCATCCCATCGGTGACAATGCGGGTGGGGCGGGTGTGCTCACAACTGCGACTGGCTTGACGTTTAGCGGCGACAATTCCGGAAACGCGCTGGCGCTCCGAACCAGCGACGGCGGGACACTGTGGCACGAAAATATCGGCCGGATGCAGGGCGCTCCGATCACTTATCTGCTCGATGGCAAACAGTATGTGGTCGTGGGCGGCGGAAGCTCGTTGTGCGCCTACGGGCTGACTGAAGGTCAGGCGGCAAAATGAAACCACTTTTCTGGATCGTTCCGATATTGGCCCTATCCGGACTGTGTCACGCCGCGGATCCAATCCGCGTCATGCTTCTCGATGGTGAAAGCGGGGGCTCTTATCACAAGTGGCAACTGATCACACCGGTCCTTCAGAAACAGCTCGAAGAGACCGGTCTGTTTCAGGTGGACGTAGTGACAGCCCCTCCAGCAGGCGGTGACTATAGCTCATTTCGGCCCGATTTCGGGAAATACGGCGTAGTCGTCTGGAATTACGATGCGCCGGACGATCGATGGTCTGACGAGCTGAAAGCCTCGTTCGAAAAATACGTTCGAGGAGGCGGAGGCGTCGTAATCGTCCATGCCGCCGATAACGCGTTTCCAAATTTATGGATCCGGGATATGAGAGAGGATTGAATCCTCTCGATGCCCCCGCGGCGCGACGGCGTTAATCACCACTCCGCAACCGAGCCGTCCGTATGAAAAACCCGCGCCATCGGCTTCGTTCCGCCGAAAGGATACTTCGCAAGGGCCTTCTCATCGAGGTCAAAGCCGAGTCCCGGCTTTTCGGGCAGTGGGAAGCGGCCGTTGACCATCCGCATCGCAGGGAAACCGAGCCATTCTTCCCAAACCTTCTCCTTCATCTGGGGCTCGACTCCGCTGCAGATCTCCTGGACCAGGAAGTTTGACGTTGCGGCGTCGACGTGAACCGTGGCGAGGCCTCCGATCGGACCTTCGCAGGCGTGAGGCGCCATCGAAACACCGGACAGGGCCGCCATCTGCCCGACCTTCCACAGGGCAGTGATTCCGCCCACATGGTTGATGTCGGTCTGCAGGATGTCGATCACTCCCATCTCGATGAGCTCGCGGCAGCTGTAGTGGGCGACTAAGCGTTCGCCTGTCGCAATGGGAGTTGTGGACCTTCTGGCGACTCGCGCCATGGCAGCGACGTTCTCCGGCGGGCACGGCTCCTCGATGAAGAGGAGCTTCAGCGGCTCGACTTCCTTCACGATGATCGACGCCACGCTCGGGCTGGTCTTCGCGTGGAAGTCCACGCCGATATCGATGTCCGAACCAAGACCTTCGCGCAAGAGCTGCAGGCGGCGGATGGCCGCATCGATCTTCTCATGGGTTTCGATCCACTCATAGTAGCCCGGTATGCCGGACTTAAAGCAGGTTACGCCGAGTTTCATTGCGCTTTCGCGCACCCTCTGCAGTTGCTCCTTGGTTGCCGCCTGCGCGTGATAGTAACCGCGCACGCCGCGCGGATCGGTGGGGCCGCCGAGAAGCTTGTATACGGGCATGCCGAGTACTTTGCCGCGGATGTCCCATAGCGCCTGGTCGATGCCGGAGATCGCCGAACCCATAACGGGGCCGGCCCGGTAGAAGCTATGGACGTACATCGACTGCCAATGATGCTCGACCTGCATCGGGTCCTTGCCGATGAGGAATTCGCGGAAGTCTTCGATACAGGCGATGACTGCGCCGGCCTTCCCTTCGAGCGTGCCTTCGCCCCAGCCAACGACGCCCTTGTTGGTTTCGAGCTTCACAAATACATACGGACGGTCCGAGTCAGGCGTGAGCGAGACACCAAAGACCTTCATTCCTGTGATCTTCACTCCAGACGAGACAGGCTCCCAAGCGGGATTGTCGGCCGGCGCTGCAAATGCCTGGAAAAGGGAGCAACCACAGAGGTCGGCCGACTTGGCTCGAGGAGTAAGCGCGCCGGCGGCGAGAGCACTTCCGAGGAAATGACGACGTTTCATGCTGCAGTCTCCTTGTACTTTTCGAGAGCGGATTCGTTGACAGTAATGCCGAGACCTGGCTTGGCCGGCAAGGACAGGAAGCCGTCGCGCACGGTTTCGATGGGCTCGGCGACGAGATCGGTGCGCATTCTTCGGTCGCGATCGTTCTGTGGCCACGGGACGGCCTGAATAAAAAAGTTCGGAAGACTGGCGGCAAGCTGAAGGGCGGCTGCCGTGGCGATGGGTCCTCCATCGTGGTTGGGTGCGACCGCAACATAGTAGGTTTCCGCCATGGCGGCGATCTGGCGGATGCGGGTGATGCTGTCGCGCTCGATGCTGGGGCGGAGAATGTCCACTATGCCTTCGCGGAGGAGGTCCTGATAGAGGCTCGGGGTTGCGATGTCGCGCCCGAATCCGAGCGGCGTGACCGTTTCTTCAGCGATTTTCTTGATCGTACGAAGGTTTGTGGCCGGGCAGGGTTCATCGAACCAGAGCAAATGGAAGCGCTCGAGCGAGGAGGCGACGGCGGCCGCATCGCCCGCCATGAGCGTGCCGTTCCCGCGCAAAACAAAATTGGCGTTTGCCGGCGCGGCCGAGCGTAAGCCGTCCATCCTGGCGCGGGCCGCCTTGTCAAAAGCCTGTCCTTGATTGCGCCAGGTGATGCCGGGAATAGGAACGTGGAAGGCCTGAAAGCCCGCCTTGGCCAGCGCGTTCATCGAAGCGCCGAGTTCGCTGTCGGTCGCCCCTGAGAGCGCTGCGAGTGCTCGGGCCTTGAATCTTGTCGGGCCGCCGAGCACGCGATAAACGGGCGCGGATACCGCTTTTCCGGTGATATCGAGCATGGCGCAGTTGATCGCCGCGTCGAGTGGCGTATCGGTGGAGGTGACGGCGTACGCAGTGGCGGGTCTGCCGACGACACGCGACCTGGCTTTCTCCACATCCGCTGCGCTGACGCGACCGGCCTCGCCCCAACCGACGAGCCCGCTCTGCGAGCGGAGCCTGACGATTGTGTAGCTGCGGCCGGAAGCCGGCTCGCGCACCGGATAAACGCGCATCTCGGCGATATCGTGCTTATCCTTGGGTGTTGCGGCCGCCGTTTGCATCGCCATCCATTTGGCGAGTTTGTTTTTTCGGATGCTCATGTTGCGCTCTCCTAGTTATTAAAAGGTCAGCCTCAAGGCGAGTTGAAGCTGTCGATTGGACCGCAAGGTGCTTGTAATGGCGCCTATGTTACCCGCTCCCACGCTGGAAACGGGCAACCCGAACTGCGGGTGATTGAAGGCGTTGAAGAATTCTGTTCGGAAGTTGAGTTCACGCCGTTCGCCCAACGTAAACTTCTTCGAGGCTGTGAGGTCGAAGTTCACGACTGATGGTCCTCTGAGGGTGTTTCTACCGGCATTACCCCAGTTGAACGCCGTCGGTATTGAGAAGGCCGCCGGATTAAACCAGCGAGCGATGGTTTTTTCCTCGGGATAAGGATCGACGCCTGGGACGACATTCGCCCGACCCCCTGCGCCAGTATTCGTGGGCGATCCGGTCGCGGTGACTGTGAATGGAAGTCCGGTTTGATAAACCATGATGCCGGCCGTCTCCCAACCGCCGAGCAAGTGTCGGAGTGTCGACTGAATCCGGAACGGCAACTGGTAGGAAGCGGCAATATTGACCCGATGCCGCATATCCGAGTTGGAACTGGACCAGTCGGCGTCGCGGTTGCGCGGATCCTGCGGAATGGGGCCATTGGCTCCGCCGTCGCCGCCGGAGTTGTCGAAACCATGGGCCCAGGTCCAGTTCGCAAGCATATAAAAGCCTTTGGTGAATCGCTTCTCAAACGCCAACTGCATCGAGTTGTAAGCGGACGCGCCTGATGTTTCGAGCCACGATATTCCCGAGACACCGGGCAGTTGATTGATGTAGGGGCGGCGCGAGTTCAAATCGCCGGGTCCGGGGTCGGGCTGATTCAAAGGACGCGACCAGGTGAGGTGGCGTCCAAGCGAGCCAATATAGCCGAGCGTCACGACCATGTCGCTGCGAAGCTCGCGCTGCACCGAAAAATTGAACTGCATGAGACGTCCGTTTTTGAAATCGGGCGTCACACCTCGCAAGGTATAGATGGGTGGTCCTTGGAGAAGGTTCGGCGTCACTGTGACCGTGGGGAAGCCGTCGGTAAGTCGGCTGGTCGGCACGGCGTTCACGTTGATGGGAACATTCACCTGGAAGCCAAAAGGAGGCTGGCGGAACTGGCGGATGTTGGTGTTGAAGTTTCCTTGCGGCTCATAGAAGATACCGAAGCCGCCGCGAACTACCGTACGGCGCTCGGGGGTCCATGCGAAACCGACGCGGGGACCCCACGCGGTGTAATCGGTTTTGATTCCAGCGGTGCGGGACACGCCGTCTTTACCGGCGATCAACTGTTTGGCGGTCCCGGGGTCGAAGTTCGCCCAAATGTCGTTCTTTTCGGTGAATGGAGTGTTGATCTCGTAGTGCAGGCCGAGATTTAGTGTGAGGTTGTTTCTCACGCGCCACTCATCGCGCACGTAGAAGTTGCTTTCCGTCGTGTTGAGCGTCGCCGTGCCGGCAGTGAAGACGTCGCGCCGAACGACGGTGGGGAAACCTAAGAGCATGGTGGCCATGGTATCGCCGGTTCCGGCGGTCGCTGCGGGATTGCGCGAGAAGTCAGGTCCGAAGTTCCAGCGTCCGAACGCGTTTTCGCCGGGAGGACTAGCCGTCTCGCCGGTATCGCGGATCCGGATATCGACACCGAACTTGATGCTATGCGCGGAACGGAGCCAATTCATGTTGCCGATAAACTCGTGCATCTTCTGGTCGCGAATCAGAGGGACAGAGCGAGCGTTGCCCAGCCCGGCGCGATCGTTGGGCTCGATGATCGGGGCCGATGGCTGGAACGGATCCTGGGTATTGCGGCCGGGAATGGTGCTCCATAGCGGATTGGTAAGCTGCGTCGGCAGCAGCGCCATGTTGTACTGCGTGTAGCCGTAGCGCAGATCGAGCAGCCTCGCTGGTGAAAGAACGCGAGTCCATGCGGCGACCAGATTCTGACCTTTCACGTCGTTGACGCCCGCGAAGCTTGCCGGACTGCCGCCGATGTTCTTGTCGAACGTATCCGGTATTTCCAAATCTCCCCTGTCGATGGAATACCGGCCGAAGAAGGTGTCGCGCGAGGAATGCTGATAATCGATACGGCCATCGGCGCGATGCATCTTGCTGAACTTCTTCGGATTGGCGACGTAATTGTTGAACAGCGATGAAGATTGGGGGAGCGGGTAGAGGTTAATGAGCTGCCGCCCGATGGGATCCCACAGGCTTTGCGGAATAATGTCGTTAGCGAAGCGGTCCCGAATCGTGCCGGAGCCGTTCGGATTCGCGCGGGTCGTCAGCGGGTCGTATATCCCGTTCGCCGCAACACCGCGAAAATCGCCCTGGCGCATGGAGGCAGTTGGAACGCTGACCAATTGCGTGTCGCCGAAGATCTCACGATAGGCTTCATAGTTGCCGAAGAAGAACGCCTTGTTTCGGACTATGGGGCCTCCGAGGCTGCCTCCAAACTGGTTCAGGCGGAATGGCGGTTTGGGCAGGCTCCGATTCGCGAAGAAGTTGGCCGCATCCAGGTTCGAGTTGCGGAAGAATTCGAAGGCAGAACCATGAAAGGCGTTCCCGCCGGATTTGCTGGTAATGACGACAACCGCTCCTCCGGCGCGTCCGTACTCGGCGCCGGCGTTGTTGGTGAGTACTTTGAACTCCTGGATACCTTCGACGGCGGGACGGACAATAAACGTTTGCGAGATCATCTCGGAGTTGTCAATGCCATCGAGCAGTACCTGATTGCTGGTATTGCGCGCGCCGTTGGCTTGCAGCGTCGTGCCTCCGGGCCGCAGTTCGTCGGGCCGCCTGCCCGAGTTGATGGTGGCCGGTTGCGCATAGTCGAGTCCCGTGACGCCCGGCGCGATGATGGCGAGCTGGACGAAGTTCCTGCCATTCAGCGGCAGCGAATTCACCGCCTCTGAGGCGATCACCTGGCCGACGGATGCGTTCTCCGTCTGGAGAAGCGGAGCGGCCGCCTGCACCTCGATGGTTTGCTCCACCGCGCCGATGTTCATCACCATGTCGAGGCGGGCCTGCTGGCTCACCTGGAGCTCGTAATTCCGGAACACCTGTTTTTGAAAACCAGAACGTGAGGCTGCGACGGTGTACCTGCCAGGAATGAGATTGACGACGATGTACGCTCCGCCGGAATCGGAGGTCACACTTGTACTGGTGTTAGTAGCCTCATTTGTGACTTGGATCATGACACCCGGGATAGGAGCGCCGGACGCGTCAGCGACTGTTCCGGTGATGGATGCGCGTTCAACCTGTGCGGAAGCCGGAAAGCTGGCGGCAAAGATCGAAGCCAGTATCAGCCGCGGACCAAACCCCAATTTCTTCATAGAAAAGCCTCCTCGTCGTATTTGTTGCGGAACATTTCCACTTAGAACTGAAAGCGCGCCACAAACTGCCCCGTTCTAGGGGACAGTGAGTTGAGCGGATTGATATACCCGTAACCGGACACCAGAACCCCGTTCTGCCTCTGTGTGGTAGCGAAGGGATTCCCGGAGGTCGGGGTGGCCAACATGACGCGATTGAAGGCGTTGAAAAACTCGCCGCGGAAGTGCAGGGTCATGCCCTCGCGAATAGTGAACGTGCGTCCGAGGCTGATCTGCTCGTCGGGCCGCCGCGCCTGGCGGTAGTCGTTGTAGTAAACGGGCGAGAAGCCCCATTCGCCGGCGGGCACGTCTTGCCACGCGGCGGGATTCAGCGCAAGGTCCTGGTTCGGATCGATACAGCCGCAATTCAAATCCTTCAGGAAAAGCGGCTGCCCCGGAACCCGGTTCATGCGTGTGCCACGGAACAGCAGCGCGTTGAGGTTCGAGGTCATGGAAGCAGGAACGGCGATCGGCACGCCGCTCGCGTAGCGGAGAACGCTGCTGACCGTCCAACCGCCGGTCACAAAGCGCATCCACTTGCCCGAGCCGACCTGCGGCGTCTGGTAGCTTAGTCCGAGCACCGTCACCAGCGGCTGCGAATTGCCTGAGATGTACTTTTGGTTCCTCCGATTGAACACGTCGTTGATGAACGTAATGTTAGCTGGGGTTCCGCCGCCCTGGTCCTCCGATCCGCTGATCAGCTCTTTCTGCCAGGTGAAGGCGAGGGTGAAGTCGAGCCCGTGGGAGTAGCGCTTCGTGACTTTGACTTGCAGCGAGTCATACCAGCTATTTCCCAACGGCGCCCAGCGGACTCCAAGATTTCCGAACTGCGGGAACGGGCGAAGGCTCTGCGCCACGGTCTGACCGGTCGGGAAACCCGCGTACGGCAGCCGGTTGAACCCCCGCTGCGCGGCGAGCGTCGAGCCGATCTGCGACGTGAGAAGGTTCCGGTCGGCCGCGTTGCGGATATCGAGTCCCGCGCTAGCGATCCTCTCAGGCGTGAGCGCATTGATATCGATTAGCGAGTTCGCCTGGAACCACGCGCCGCGATTGCCGACGTAGCTCGCCTCGGCAACCAAGTTGCGCGTGATTTCGCGCTGAACTCCGAAGCTCCATTGCACGACCCGGGAAGGCCGTCCGCCATTCGGATCCACCCACGGCGACGGCGCGTCGATCTGGCCCGGGGTCGGGCGGATTCCCGGATTGAGGCTCGCCTCATAGAGCAGCGCCTGGTTGAACTTCAATCCTTCGCGGAACAGCACTGCCGGGTCGCCGAACGCGGGAGCATTGATGTTCAAAGTGTTATATCCAGTGCCGACCGTAGTGCCGATGTAGTTGAAATTCGAGGTCTGGCCGTACGTGACACCGACGCCGCCGCGAATCACCGTCTTGGGTGTGAGCTGATAGACGACGCCGAGCCTCGGCCCGATGGCATAGGGGTACGTGTTCGCGAACCGGCAGTTGCAGCGGCCAGGGCCATAGCCTTCATATGAAGTCGCTCCCGGCAGGTTTCCCGCCGCCGGATTCGGACGTTTCGGATCGAAGGCGCTGAACCGGTCCCACAGCTCGCGCATAGCTGATTGATAATCCCATCGCAGCCCGTAGTCAAGCGTGAGGCGGCGCGTGACCTTCCACGTATCCTGGACAAACAACCCCCAGGCAGACTTGCGGTATTGCGGGTCCTGTGGGTTGGCGATCGTGGCTTGGTTGGCGGCGCCTAGCAGGAAGCTCGCGTAGTTGTGGCCGACAGTTCCTCCCGTCAGGGCGATCCCTTGGACCGCCGTGTCACTGGTCTGCTGCGTGGCGAAGGAGTAGGCGCCATAGGTGTTGAGCCGATTCTCGTTGATGAACGCGTCTATATGCCAGTCGGCTCCGAGCTTGTAGTTGTGGCTGCCGCGGATGTAGGTGACGCTTGCGACAGCTGTCGGTTTTACCGCGTAGTATTGATTCGCGTTGGTGGGTCCGATGCCGATGCTCATGCCACCGAAGCTGCCCTGTGAAAGGTTCGTGATGCGTGGAAACCCGTTGCTGATCGCGCCGGTGAGTCCGATCCCTGCTTGGTCGAAGTCGATCACGCCGGGCACGGCTTCATCGGGCACGTGCTCGCGGACGACTCCGGCGCCGACATGGAGCATCATGGTCGGCGTGATCGAGTAGTCGTAGTTAACGCGCACTGTGGGAGTGGTGGATCCGCCCAAACGCTTGGCTGTAATCGGCGGCCCAAGGCCGTCGACGCCGTTGTTGCCGAACTTGGCGCGGTAGTTCTGGAGGTAGAAGTTGAGCTTGGACTTCTCGTCGAAGTTGTGATCGATCTTGATGCTGATGATCTCGTTTTTCCGAATCGTCGAGCCCGACTGCTGCCAGTTGTTCTGAACCACTCCCGGAATGCTCGGCAGCGGCAAGTATCCCTGGATCTTCGCCGCAACTGGATCGAAGCGGGCTACTGGAATGCGGTTGCCGGGGAACGGATCGCGCGCCGACACCCCGTTGACTAAGCGGGTGGAGGCCGGATCAAAAATCGTGTTTTCTAGAACCGGGCGGCCGATTCGGTCGGTTCCGATGTTGCGTCCAGTGTAGATAGAGGTGAAGTCTCCGTCGCGGAAGGCCGGGATGGGAACGGTCGCGAAGCTGCCAGAGATGTTGCCGCGATTCACGTATTTTTCGATGTTGAAGAAGAAAAACGTCCGGTTGCGGCCGTTGTACAACTTGGGAATGGAGACAGGACCGCCGAGACTCGCGCCGTAGTCCATTCTGCGATCCTTCGGGCGGATGTGCTTGCCCCCGCCGTCATCGGTGAAGGGCTTACCGGCGTGCAGCGCTTCATTCACGAAGTATCCGTACAGGCTGCCGTGCAGTTGGTTCGATCCGGACCTGGTCGTGAAGTTGAACAGGCCGCCTGCAACCTGGCCGTACTCAGCGGCGAAGTTGCTCGTCTGGACCGAGATCTCCTGTACCGCTTCGACCGAGGGCGCAACCATGTCGGAGTTGTTGGGATCGAGCGGGCGCGTCTGGTCCTGCCCTTCGAGCCGAATGCCGAAGGTTACATTGGGCATGCCGTTCACGCGGATGTTGTTCCGGTCGGTGATGTTGGCCCCAGGCAGCAGTTGGACGAAGGTAAACGGATTGCGGAAGCTCCCCGGGCCTCGCGCGCTGAAGTTCAACGGCAGAGCGTTGATGCGCTCGGTAGCGATGTTGTAGCTTTGCTCGGCGCTTTCCGTCTTGAGCAGCGGCGCGTCCGCGGTCACAGTCACCGACTCGGTAGTCGCGCCGACCTGGAGAATGACGTCAACGCGCGCCGTCTGCGCGACACCCACCGCGATGCCCTGATGCGTGTACCGCTTAAATCCGGCGGTCTCGACGTGGAGCTCATACGAGCCGGCGGGAAGCTGAGCCAACGTATAGTTCCCGGTCGACGTCGTGACCGTCTCGTATTCGGCATTTGTCTGGGAATTCCGGACCAAGATTTTAGCCTCTGGGATAACCGCGCCTTGCGGATCGGAAATCGTCCCGGTCAGGGTGCCGCGATCGGCTTGCGCGAACAGACACAGTGGAATTAAGAAACCCACACAGATGCGTTTAATCATGCGAGGACTCCAAGAAATGCGTTCGAACTGGCAATGTCCATGCCCTCGCAGGCCGACCAACTTCAGTTCCCCGCATTGGCGCAACACCCCTACTCGAAGCTCTTTCCGAATGAGCGTACACAAAGTCAGGAGGGCGGACAATCGTGATTCAGCCCGTTGAACAGTTTTTGAACGATTGTTTTAAAAAGACTCCGCGCCGCACTGTTCCGGCGGTTCGGGCCGCGGCGGCCGTGGATCGCTCGTTTTCCGGGTAAGGCGCGAAGCTATTGAAGAATCCGCGCGGACATCGCCTTCAAGTAGGCGGCCAACTCTTCAATATTGTCGGGCCGGATCTCCGCTAGGGTTCCGGCGATTCCCAGTGCCGCCACCGGCCGCCCTTCGCTGAAGACCGGCACAGCAACGCACCGTACAAACAGCGCCTCTTCCTGATTGTCTAGAGCGTATCCCCGCCTGCGTACCCAGCCGATCTCCTCCATCAATCCTTCCGGAGAGACGATCGTCCTGCTCGTGTGCCGAATGGTGGGGTGTCTGGCCAGGAACATCCGCTGTTCTTCCTCATTACACATATAGGCAAGCAGAATTTTACCGACTGCGGTGCTTTGGAGATTGGCCCTTCGCCCCGGATAGACATCGCAGCAAGGCTGTTGGACACCGTCGGCCTTGTTGACGAATAGCGCCTGGTCGACATCGAGAACCGCGACGAGCGCGGTCACTCTGAGGGACGTGGCGATTGTCTGCAAAACAGGCCGAGACCCGCGGGAAAGATCCAACTGATTCAATAGCTCAAGACCGAAACCGAAAGCTTTGGAACTCAACCAATAGCGGCGATCCTCCTGCTCCCGAGTGATGTACCCCATGCTCTCGAGCGTAGAAAGCAGAATACTGGTAGTGCTCTTTGGTAGATCCAGTTTCCGGCTTATCTCTGAAAGGTTGCGGCGGCGGTCGGAACCCTTGAGAAACTCCAGAATTGCAAGTGCGCGTCGCACTGAATTCGACTGCGGTCCTATGTTCTCTGGGGAGCGCCTTCGGACGACTGGCCGTTCGAGATCCTCGGCGCGTTCCGTTAACATAACTCATACCTCCACACCATAGTTAGCGTTTAAGTAAAACGATACCATTTCATGAGGCATCCCGGGAGAAGGCGGTCCCAGCAGTGTCGAATCAGTTGTCCAACCAGTTGAACTCCCAATGCTCGGCGCGAATCCGACATATCTCGTTCGCGCGTTTCCGCTAGGATTGGTGTAGATTGCCTGTTGGCGCAGACGAGCCTTGCGCGAAATTGTGATCCGTGATGAGTACGTTCTCGGTTCCGTTTCGAGGGTCCCCGTAACGGGCCTGTATCGGAAAACTGAAGTCCGAGTGAAGCAGCGGCCAGATCAGCCACGCCTCCGCACATAGCGCACCGGATATTAATGCGCCCGATGTGCCTTGACGATCTGAATTTTCAACGCGCGCTCGCGCATCTCAGCCTTGCAGACTGTGCAACGGTCTTCCCGCAAAACCGGAATAGAATACAGAACCGAGACTCTTGCAATACGCTACAACGACAACTCCGGGGCACTCCAGAAAACTTTTTCAACTACCTTTGAGTGCTACCTATTGGAGTCCCGGCAGAGCGTTTTTTTGTCACTCCCCTATCACTCAATTAAAGTCCTTGCGAGAGAGGGAATGGGTCAATAAGCAGTGAATTTTCCTGGTATCATCCGCGCCATGGACGCCTTAACTTCTTTATTTATGTTTCTAATGTCGATTTCCGACGCCGCACAGTCACGGGCATTGATTACCGCATCCTCCGCGTGCCGTGTCGCCTACATTGTGGCTGAGTTTGAAGATATCACTGCGTAAGAAAGACCCCCCAATTGATGTAACACATAGATGAATCCCAGCCAATAAAGCATTGGATCCCACGCTAGGCGCGCCATATGTTGGTTATCCGTACCAAGCTTCAGTCAACAAAGCGGCTTGCTGGAACGGTGTAGACTAACGTTAGTGTTCGCCGGAATCGTTCGATTTTACCGGCGAAGAGCGATGCCGTAACCAAGGCGCGTCGTTTCTCGACCGTTCCCAACCAATGTGACCCTGGTCAAGCTGGACGTCGCCTCCGTCGCCTAACCAGTTGGTGAACCTCACTTGATGCGCAATCCGGCGCTTCGGTTCTTAATGGAGGGGTTTGATGTTATGGCGATACCTGTAAGCTATTGAAAATGGAGGGGGAGACGGGAACTCGAACCCGCGACGTCCAGGGTCGAAAATCCTTCTCAGTCATTCCGAAACGCCAGCTTGGGCCGCCATGGGTTCAACTCGGTAGCCGAGACGACGCAATTCCCGGATCATCAGTTTGGCACGGCGCTCTGTCTTTGAACGACTGACGGCGGGACCGCGTTCTTCATAGCGGATGGCTTGATGGAGAATCTTCCCGATGAGACGACACAGACGGTGTGCAAAGGCTCCAATTGCCTGAGCATGGCCGAGCCGGGGCACAAGCCGGCGATAAACAAACTCAAAGATACTGCCTTTGGTTCTGACAGCCGCGTTCGCCGCCTGATTCAGAAGGCCCTTCATCTGCCTGTTCCCTTTGGGAGAGCGGTGGCTGTAATTGACACCAGCACTTTCTTGTTCACCAGGGCAGACGCCCACCCACGAAGCCAGATGCTTGGCCGAGGGGAATGCTGCTGCCGCCTGTCCAACTTCCGCGATGATCTGCTGGGCGGAATCGGCACCGAGTCCGGGCACTTCCGCCAACCGCTGCACCACGTCCCGTCGAGCACTCAGCAGACGCGCCATTTCCTGGTCGAGCGTGTCGATTTGTTCTTCGATTAATTTCAGCTCTTTGAGCGCCATCTTCAGAAGCTGCCGGTAGACGGGATGGATATCGCGGCATGCTCCGAGCGCATCGCTCAGTTGCTGCGCTGTGGCCTGTAACCGCCGATCGGCCAGTGCCGCTATAGCTTCCGGGCTGGCGGCGCCTTCAGCTTGGGAAAATGGACCATGTTTTGTTTTCAGTGATATAACTGCGCATGGCGTTGATTCAGGGTCTGGAAAACGCCAACAAAACAGGGGTCCGTTTCGAAGGGAATGCTAATGGAGGGTTAGGTTGTCCCCCCGGGAATCGGGTTCTGCAAATCAGCCCAAGGCCGACAGCTAACTGACCGAGTACTGTCTTTCATCTCGCCGACGCAGGAATGGGTAGGCGGTGGCTACGTTTTGCCGACGCCGCAGTCGCGCTCGCATTGCCGGGATCAACGTCGAAGCCCGTTATCACTTGAACCTCGTAATGCGCGATGGAGAGCATCTTGCAGTAAACTGAGGGCTTGCAATACTAGCCGGGAGCTTACATGCCTCCGCCCTCGCCAGCAGAATCCGCTGACTCTTCGCCCGAACACGTGCCGAGTCCGGCGGTGCGGGACCAACTGGCGCGCGTCTTGAGTAGCCCTGGGTTTTCATCTTCTGTTCGGCTTTGCCGCTTCCTGACACACATCGTCAATCGAACGCTCGATAGAGATCCGGACAGCCTCAAAGAGTTCTCAATCGCAATGGAGGTTTTCGACCGCACCGCCGATTACGACCCTAATGTCGATGCGATCGTGCGAGTAGAAGCCCGGCGGCTCAGAGGGAAGTTGAAAGCCTACTATGAGAGTGCAACCGATCCTGTGCTGATCGGGCTGCGGCCGGGAAGTTATGTTCCGATCTTTCGCTGGTTGCGCGCGGAGCCGGCGCCACGGGTAGAGATCAAACCGGGAGGCCGGGCCTCAGTTGCTGTATTGCCCTTTATCAACATGAGTCCGGAGCAGGAACAGGAATTTTTCTGCGATGGAATCACCGAAGAAATCCTGAACTCACTCACACAGGTGGCAGGGCTAAATGTGATCGCGCGGACATCGGCATTTCAGTTTAAAGGGGTCGCAATCGATATTCGCGATGTAGGACAACGGCTCGGCGCGGATCTCGTTATTGAAGGCAGCGTTCGAAAGGCGGGCGAGCAACTGCGGATTACCGCCCAGGCCGTTGAGACGGTAGGCGGCCATCACCTCTGGTCGAAGACCTTTAAGCGTGAAATGAAGGATATCTTCGCCATTCAGGAGGAGATCGCGGGGGCTATCGCCGATTTGCTTCGGGTTCACGCGCCCGCACGCACCGTCTCTCATCCTAATCTCGATGCTTATACCCGGTATCTCAGCGCCCGCTTCCTGATTCATCAACAGACTCCCGAGGCGCTGCAAGCGGCGGTGCGGCAACTTCGAGAGCTCATCGCGATGTTTCCCGATTACGCTCCCGGATACAGCGGCATTGCCGCGGCAAACGGCTTGCTTTGCCTGTTTGGAGTGGTGTCGGGGCGTGACGTTTACGAGGAAGTAAAAGAATTCGCCGAGCGCGGTTATGCGCTTGATCCCGAATCGGCGGAGACGTGCACCGTGCTGGGCGGACTTCGCTCGTGGTTCGAGCATCGCTGGAAGGACGCCGAGGAGTTGTACGACCGCGCCCTCAAACTCCAGCCCGGACATGCAGCCGCTCACGTTTATCACGGCATGGCGTTGTTGTGCCAAGGACACGTGGATGAAGCCGCATCTTCGCTCCGCCGCTCGATAGAATTGGATCCGCTATCGGCCAGCGATTGCGCGCGAATGGCCTACGTTCACTATCTCAAGGATGAGTATCGACTCGCTGCCAATCATCTCGAACGGGCTTTCGAGCTGGATCGCAATTATCCGGAAGCGCGATTCTATGAAGGGCTGTTGCACTTCCGGCAAGAGGATTATGAGGGCGTTGTGCACCGCATGTCGTCCTCGGCGGCGCCATTGGATATAGGCTTGCTGGCCGCAGCTTACGCCCGGATCGGCAGACGGCAGTCCGCAACGGAGTGCGTGGAGAAACTCCGGCGCTCGGCGGAGACGACATTTGTGACCCCACTGGGTGCAGCCTTCGCGGCAATTGGAATGGCTGACTTCGACCGGGCTTTCCATCTGCTGTCGGAAGCCATTGACCATAGGACGAATTTCGTCAATCTACTGGCTGTCGAGCCGTTTTTCGATCCGCTTCGAAAAGACAGCCGGTTCCCCAAGCTCCTGAAGAAACTACATCTTTCCGACTGACTGCGACCGTAAGCTTACGGGCGCGTTACGGGACATAACTGCATCTGGATACACCCATGGATGCAATATGGCCTCAGGATGCAACGACACACTCAAACTCGAACAGTCCACTGGGTGCTGATCCTGGGAGCGATCGGGCTGATTGCGCGAGCGCAGGAATCAACGCCCCTACCTGAAACACTTACAGTGGAGCAGGCGGTCCAGTACGCACTGCAGCACAATCCATCTCTGCGAACGGCAGAGCTTGACGTGGAAAAAGCGGACGAAAACCTGGCCGCATTTCGCACGCGACGGCTTCCGTCGATTCGCTGGAATGTGCTCGCCGGACAACTGCTCACCAAACCATCGGTCACCTACTCGCCCGGTATCTTTGGAACCTATCCCGAAACCGGTCCAATCCCGTCGCGGGAAACCAAAGTAGATACTCCGCGACGGCCCACCGCCTTCATGTTTGGACAGATTCTTCAACCCCTCTCGCAGCAGTACCGCTTAGGCCTCGGAGTTGAATCGCTCAAACTGGAACAGCAAATGGAGGCAGCCAAGCTGGCTGAACACCGGACCGCCATTGCTGAGCAGGTACGCAAGGCGTACTACCGGCTGCTTGAAACGCAAAGCGCGCTCGAAAGTGTGGAAAAATCCCTTCCGCTGTATCAAGAGACGGTGCGGCTCACTAAAGTTGGTCTCCGGCTGGAGACAGTTTTAGCAAGCCAGCAGCTTAAGGCCGAAGCTGAAGCCGCAAAGGTCGAGCTCGAGGCCCTCAAACTTCGCAATCCGATCGCAACGCAAATGGAAGCGCTCAACGAGATCCTCGGGCGTCCCGTGAATACCCCCTTTCAGACCACGGGTGTCGATCAGATTCTCGCTGACTGGATTGACCCGAAAGAAGCGATGCAGAGCGCGCTCGCTCAACGTCCGGAGGTGCGCCAGGCTAGCCTCCGAGTTCGGCAGGCCGACTTAGATGTGCGGGTCAAGCGTTCCGAGTACATTCCCGATGTCAGTCT
>Ga0075431_100001925_pt1 | contig 19750 bp, 12 predicted proteins | sample RhiMetdeltSRZDD5_FD_75297 | JGI IMG/M metagenome (GOLD analysis project Ga0075431, IMG submission 75297) | Populus rhizosphere microbial communities from Tennessee, USA - Rhizosphere MetaG P. deltoides SRZDD5 | ecosystem: Host-associated > Plants > Roots > Rhizosphere > Soil | place: USA... | reverse complement strand
GCGTCAAACAGGCCGAAGATGCGTTACGCCGCCGCAACCGGGAACTCGGCTTGCTGCCCGACATTGGTCAGGACTTGAGCGCGCGGCTGGACATGGAAGAATTGGCTGACGTGACGTTGCGCCGCAGCGTAGAAACGCTGAAAGCGATGAATGGTCATCTGGTCGTCTTTCAGCCGGATGGCAATGCCCTGCATAAACATCAGACCCTGCCGGATTTTTCCCCGTGGACAGAGGCGGAAGCCCAACAACGTTTGGTCACCGAAGGTGTGGTTCCGCAAGTCGTTACCAACAGTCAGGGCTTGATCATCGAAGATACACAAGTAGATCCTCAATGGCTGAAAGCGCCTAATGATCTAACGCAATCGGCCATTGCGGTGCCGCTCTCCAGCCGGCGCGGTGTCATTGGGGTACTGACGCTCACCCACGAGCAGCCGTCTTTTTTCAAGTCAGATCAATTGACGTTGCTACAAGCCATTGCCGGTCAGGCAGCGATCGCGATTGAAAATGCCCAGCTCTATACCATTGAGCATCGGCGGGTCAATGAACTCGTCGCGCTCAATCAGTTGACGCGGGAAATCAGTCTGTTTACGCATTCCAAAGAACTCTTTGCGCGGATTCCGGAATTGATTCAGGAAACGCTCGGTTATCCAACCGTCTCGTTGTGGTTGACCGAGGAAGGCGTCTTGACCCTGCGCAGCCTCGCCGGTTCAGAAAATGCGCCTCGGCATTCCATCTTGGCGCTGGCGCCTCAGGAAGTTGCCTCACGCGGCCAACCCATCCATATCTCGGGCGTGGTCGAGGAGCGCGTGGGCACTCGGGCGGGCGTGGGGATGCCGCCAACGCAGTCCTCGGTTGCCGTGCCACTTTTCTGGGAAGCCGAGGTGAGCGGCGTCTTGGCCATTCACAGCCTGCGGCCGTATGCCTTTCAGGAAAGTGATCGCGTGCTTTTGGAAACAGTCGCGGCCCAAGTGGCGACAGCGCTTGACCGCATCCGGCTGTTTGAGTCGGTTGAGCAGGAAGAACGGCGTCTGGCGGCTGTCCTGCGCGGCGCGGCGGATGCAATCTTAGTGATGGATACGGAAGGGCGATTGCGATTGTTGAACCCGGCCGGCTACCGGCTGTTCACCACCGACCATGTTGAAATCAAACTGGGGCAGCCTCTCCCTACGGAACAGGGTTATGATGACTTGATCAAGTTGCTTGATCAGGCGCGCCAATCCGGTGCGACCGAGCAAGGTGAGGTGGATGGGCCGGACAAACGCACCTGGTCGGTGCTCGTCACGCCGATTGAAGATGGCGGTCAGGTTGCTGTGCTGCACGACGTCACGCACTTCAAAGATTTGGATAGGGTCAAGAGCGAGTTTATTGCGACCGCTTCGCACGACCTCAAGAATCCGATTGCCTCCATTCTGGGCTATAGCGACCTATTGGAAAAAGCTGGGTCGCTCAATACGCAGCAGACGGATTTTGTCCACCGCATTCAGAAAGCCGCCGAGCAAATGCATGAGCTCGTGCTCAACCTGCTGGAATTGGCGCGCATGGACATGGGCACCGAAATAAAGCTGGAGCCGTGTGACCTCTCCGACTTACTTATTAGCGTGACCGACGAATTTCAGCCGCAAGCGGAGGTCAAACAACAGATGTTGACTTTACTGCCGCTGGAAGGCCGACCTCGGGTTCAGGGAGACGTGCTGCGCTTGCGCCAGGTGATGCGCAACTTGGTGGGCAATGCAATCAAATACACGCCTCGGACGGGGCAGGTGACCGTCTCCGCTGAAATACAAGAACAAACGGTTCAGGTCAAGATTCAAGACACCGGCATCGGCATCCCGTCGGCGGACCTGCCTTTCATCTTCGACAAGTTTTACCGCGTGCAGATGGATGCCACGGAAGGCATTGAAGGCAACGGTTTAGGGCTGGCTATTGTGAAGTCTATTATCGAGAAGCACGGGGGACAAGTCTCGGCTGAGAGTACCTTGGGGCAGGGCACGAGTTTCAGTTTTACGCTTCCCGTGCTGCCAACGCTTGGCGAACTATCGCCGGATAGCCTGGGGGAATATAATATTTTGGAAGCCCACAAAGCGTTGGATTGACGCAGCCTCCGTTCTGGGGAGTCGTTTGCCTGGCGTTCTTTATAGAGAAAAGATTTCCACCCGGATAAAGAATTGAATTGGACGATGCAGACTGAAAAACTTGCACACTTGTTGAATCTGATTTGGAGCAGCCCCATCTTTGGTGATGCATTTCCATCAGATCGCTCACGTCAGGCGCTGGTCTTGAGTCAGATCGAGGCGATCTATCCGGCTTTTGTGAAAACTCTAGGAACCGTCTTGGTTCAAGGCCTGCCCCAGCTTTCGTTCGTGGAGATAGATAAATTGGTTCAGCAAATCGCGTTCAGGATTATTCCCTTCTGTACAGCGATTGCGGCCGGCGAGATCGTTGATACTGAGCGGCTCCGAGCGGCGGCGATGATTATCGCGCTCATTCATTGGGCTGATAACAGTATGGATGCCGGAGATGAAGTCATGCTGGCAACGGTTCGGTTGCTGAAGAGTGATCTGGCGACAGAGCCACCCCTAATGCCGGAAGTCTCGTCTAACCTGGTCCAGGCCCGGCTGATGGCGTTGCGTTGGATCGAACGAGAAGTAGAGAGCCTCAGTCAACCAGAAGACCAGGCAACTCTCTTGGAGTGCGGCATTGAAGAAACAATGCAGAATGATTACAAGAACCGTGTTCTGAGTCGAGGGTATGACTTAGAGAAGGCCGAAGACTTTTGGGCTGCCCATACCACTGAATTGGTCGAGACGTCATTGGCCACCGCGGCCACGCTTCATGCCACCGCGGCGGTGTATGCGGCTTACCGCCAGAGTCGGCCCGAGTTGCCCAGCCTGCCGCAGGTCTTCAAAGAGCCAGCGGTGATGAATGTGTTGCGCGGGCCAGGCAATGCGGCCATTCGTATCTTTGACGACGTAAGTGATCGGTTGAAAGATAATCGCAACGATCCCCGTTGCGGGGAGTTTAATCTGAATATCTTCAACCAGCCCGAGCCTGTCTTCCTCCGCGCCTTTTTAGACCGGGCGGGATTAAGTGATGACCGAGTCGTTAAATCTGTTTTAGAGGCTTTCCTGGTGAGCACAGAAGACAGCCAAGCGTATATCTTACAAGTCTTTATAGACCTTATCCGTGATCGGCTAGCGTCCTTGCCGACGCCTATTTGGAACCGGTATGGGGTTTTCCTACAGGTGGCTAAACGGGCGATAGAGACGGCCTATGTGAATCTGATGGGGGATTTGGAATCACCAATTTCGGCGTAACCTCGCCAGGAGAAAGTAACTATGAATATTCAGACTCTAAGACAGAAGATGAAAGCGACATTGGCTTCAATCCCTGATCCCCAAGCGCGGGCCACCTACCAGCTTGCCCAAGGCGGCGTTTTTTCAAACATGGGGCTGTTGCTGATTTTTGCCTCCCTTGGCTTTGCAACCCACACCTGGCAGACATTTGTGCTTGCGAGCACTGCGGCCTTGGCTGTTGTGCTGCATGCCATCGGCACGCGGACAGCCCGGCAGGGCCGGGCCCAGTTGACTATGCAGTTGGTTATGGTGAGCACGTTTTTCGCAGCTGTTGTTGGCGCGGCTTTGTATGCGCATATTGGATTGGTCGTGGCCTTAATCCTCTTTGTGTTAAACCTAACTCGCATAACCCAAGCATTATCCTCCAGCGCCGCTTACTGGGCTATTACGGTGAACATCGTCCAGTCCATGATTGTGGGGTTGCTGGCTATATTTCCGACCAGCCTTCAGGTCAACGTGCCGGTCCTCAACCTAATCTTGCTGACCCTTGGCAGTCTATTCATCCTTGGCTTCGGCGTTTCCGCGTTCCGGCAATTCCGCTCCTATCCTCTGCACATGAAACTGATTTCAATTTTCCTGGTCATTGCCTTCATCGCGCTCGGAGCGCTGGGGTTCCTAAATGACCGGGCCACGCGCGTGACCTTGAATAAAGATGCCGATCAGGCGCTTTTGACGTCTGCGTCACAAACCGCCTCCACTCTGGATACCTTTATCAACACGAACCTGGAAGCCGTCCGTGTGGAAGCGCAGTTGCCGTCCTGGTCAGACTATCTGCAAATGCCGGAGGCTCAGCGATCGGGCAGTCAGATTGAGGCCGAGACAAGCTCCATCCTCCATAACCTGGCCAGCAAAGACGCGGCGCATATCGTGTCGTATGCGCTGTTAGATCGCCAGGGTTTAGGCTTGATAGATACGGCGTCCTCGACTGGCCTGGACGAATCCAGCCGGGATTACTTCCAGAAGCCACTCCAGACCGGTCTGCCGTATGTGTCGCCTGTCGAGTTCTGGCTGACGGCCAGTCAAGGCGTGTTCTACTTCAGCAGCCCGGTGCGCGATGGGAATGGGAATATCCTGGGCGTGTTGCGCGCCGGTTATGACGCCGCGATCTTGCAGCAGATTATTACTCGCAACGCCGACTTGGCCGGCTCCGGGTCATTTGGAATTTTGCTCGACGAGAACCACCTAATCTTAGCGCACGGCGGTGCGCCGGAATTGGTCTTCAAAACCGTCAGCCCGCTGGAGGCAACTCGGGTGGCTGAATTGAAAGTGGCTGGCCGCTTGCCGGATAAGGCCGGTTCGGAACTTACCACAAATCTTCCGACCTTTGAGGAAGGCCTGAATACCACCGCCCCGCAAGCTCTCTTTGATGCTCAAACCAAGCCCGCCCCGGCGGGAAATCAGGGGACCGGGACAGGCGCCAGTGGCCCAGGCACGGAACGTGTCTCCCTCGCGCCGTTAGCGACTCAAAAATGGACCGTGGCCTTCGACAGATCTAAAGAATTAATTCTGGCCCCGGCTGAAGCCCAAGCCCGAACGGCACAGCTAGTGTCCTTGTTAGTTATCATTGGGGTGAATCTATTGGCTCTGGGCATGGCATCTCTGCTTTCTGGCCCCATCAACCGTTTGACCTCGGTCGCTGAGAAAGTTATGGCGGGTGATGTCAGTGTCCAGGCGCGCATCGAGTCGGGAGACGAGGTAGGCATCCTCGCGACGACCTTTAACGCCATGACCACGCAACTCCGCCAAACGTTGGCTGAACTGGAACAACGTGTCGCAGACCGCACCCGCGCGTTGGCGACCAGCACGGAAGTCAGCCGCCGGCTCTCCACCATCCTGGATCAAAAACAGTTGGTCTTTGAAGTTGTGGAGCAGGTCCGTTCGGCCTTCAACTATTACCACGCGCATATCTATCTGTTTGACAATGCGCGCGAGAATTTGATCATGGTCGGCGGCACGGGCGAGGCGGGCCAGGCGATGTTGGCCCAGGGACACAAAATCCCCAAAGGCAAAGGACTGGTCGGACGCGCGGCGGAGACGAACACGACGGTGCTCGTGCCGGACGTCTCTCAAGCGATTGGTTGGCTGCCCAATCCCCTGTTGCCGGATACTAAAGCCGAGTTAGCGATGCCGATTTCCGTCGGTGATCGGGTGTTGGGTGTGCTGGATGTGCAGCATAGCGTCACCAATGGCTTGAACCAGGAAGATGCCGACTTGATCCAATCCATTGCGAACCAAGTCGCCATCGCGTTGCAAAATGCGCGCTCGTATACGGAAGCGCAGCGCCAGGCGGACCGCGAAGCGCTCGTCAACACCATTGGCCAAAAGATTCAAACCGCGACCACCGTCGAAGCGGCGCTGCAAGTCACCGTGCGCGAGTTAGGCCGGGCGCTCGGTGCTCGCCGAACGAGCGTGCAATTGAGTGGCATCGCCTCCAAGCCGGGAAATGGTGATCACGTCTAGAAATCCGTTTTCCCGTGGGCCTTGAGGTAAACCGGGCTTATGCCCAGCGCACGACTGTTGTGGGAAGTAGGAAGGTGAATGACCATGCTTAATCAATTCAAACGCGCCTTGATGCCGCCGGTCTTTGAAGACCAAGAGCTTGCCCGCGTTGCGCGTTTCCTGAATATTGTTTTCCTGGCGGCGTTAGGGCTGACGGCCCTGCTGATCCTGGCTATCTTGCCGATGGCCTTAGGCGACTCTGGCTTGCTTTCCCGCCTGACGGTCGTGGGGCCTTTGAGCCTCCCCATGTTGGGATCGCTCGTCTTGTTTCGCTTGGGCTATGTGCGGCTCCTCGCGCGGGCGCATCGCAACGAACAAACTCAAATCCAGACCAATCGTGAACTGCGGGATACCCGTGCTTTCTTGGAAGCACGGATTGCTCTGCGCACCCGTGATCTGGACTTGGCGGCCGAGGTCGGCCGGCGCGTCTCACAAGTCCACGACCTGGACGCTTTGCTGGCGCAAGCCGTCGAACTCATCCGCGCCCGTTTTGATTTGTACTACACCCAAATTTACTTGACGGATCCGGCTGAGCGCATACTGGCGCTGCGTAGCGGCACCGGCGCGGTGGGTGCGGAACTGGTCAGGCGCGGCCACCGCTTGCTCCTTGGTCCAGGCTCCATCAATGGCGCTGCCGCCGTGGACCGGCGGGCAGTCGTCGTCTCTGACACGACGGACAGCCGGATTTTTCATCCCAATCCCTTGTTACCAGAAACGCGCTCAGAGATTGCCATCCCGCTCATTGCCGGCGACCGTTTGATGGGGGTGCTCGATTTGCAAAGTGCTCAGGTGGATGGCTTGACCGCGGATCAACTCGTCGTGTTTCAGGCCCTCGCCGGCCAATTAGCCGTTGCCATCGAAAACGCCAATCTGTTTGCTGAAGCGGAACATGCTCGCATGGAAGTCGAGGCGCAAGCGCAACGGTTGACCGGAATTGGCTGGAAGGAATTCTTGGATGGCGTTGAGCGGAGTGAGCGCCTGGGTTATACCTATGATTTAAACAACGTGACTCCGCTGATAGATACCCTGATCAAGTCGGACGAGCCCTCGGCCTTGGCAGCCCCGGTCCGGATTGCCGGAGAACCCATCGGGTTGCTTGAGCTCGAAGCCGAGGCCGATCGGGTCTGGACGGAGGATGAAATTGCCGTGGTCCAGTCCGTTGCCCGGCAGGTGGGTCAGCAAGCCGAGAACTTGCGCTTGTTCGCTGAGGCCGAGCGTTATCGCCGGGAAGCGGAAGAGGCCGCGCGCCGCCTGGCGCATAAGGGCTGGGAGGAATATCTGGAAAAACTCACCGTCACCGGCACGGGCTATGTCTATGATCAGAATCAAGTCGTGCCGCTGGAGGCGGAGTTGCGGAGTGATGGCCCGGAAACATTGATCAGGTCCTTAACCGTGCAGGGTGAGCCGATTGGCGAGTTAGTGGTAACGGAGATTGAGAACTTGACGGGCGAGGCGCACGAGTTGGTTGAGGCGGTGTCCGGTCAACTGAGCGCGCACCTGGAAAACTTGCGTTTGCTCGAAGAGACCGAACGCGGGCGGCAGCTCCTCAATCGGCGGGCGGTGGAACTGGAAACGGTCGCCAAAGTCAGCACGGCGACTTCCACCATTTTGGAAGCGCAAAAGCTCTTGGAAGCCGTCGTGGACTTGACCAAAGTCAGTTTCGGCCTTTACCACGCGCATATCTACGTGCTCAGTGATGCGGGCGATGCGCTCGTGCTCCGGGCCGGGGCCGGCCAGGTGGGGCAGCAGATGGTCACGGATGGATGGAAAATTCCCATTGTTTGGGAACGGTCATTGGTCGCGCGCGCCGCGCGGACGCGTAAGGCGGTTATCATCAATGATGTGACTGCCGCGCCCGACTTTCTCCCGAACACCTTGCTGCCGGATACGCGCTCGGAAATGGCGATCCCGCTCATCGTGAGCGACACGCTTCTAGGTGTTTTCGACGTGCAGTCCGACCAGGTCAACCACTTCTTGGAAGAGGAAGCGCGGATTCAGACGACGTTGGCGGCGCAGGTCGCCGTCGCGCTGCAGAACGCCAACCTGTATGCTGAACAAACAGCGACTGTCACTCGGCTGCGCGAACTGGATCACCTCAAATCCTCCTTCCTGGCCAACATGAGCCATGAGTTGCGGACTCCGCTCAACTCGATCCTGGGCTTTGCGGAAGTCATGCGCGAAGGCTTGGATGGGCCTTTGACCGAGCGGATGGAAACAGACCTGGGCATCATCTATAGCAACGGTCAGCACCTGCTTAACCTAATTAATGACATCCTGGATATGGCCAAGATCGAAGCCGGCAAGATGAGCCTGAGCCCCGAGCGCTTCAACCTGCAAGAACTGTTGGAAGAAGTCATGGCCATCACCACCCCGCTGGCCCGCGATAAAGACTTGAGCTTGATTCTGGACCGGGACCCGTCCGAGCCGCTGTATCTGGAGGCCGACCGGATTCGGATGCGCCAAGTCATGATCAATCTGGTCAACAACGCCATCAAGTTCACCGAAGCCGGCCAGATCACGCTCCAGGCGGCTCAACGGGACAGCCAGATTCGAGTCAGTGTGCACGACTCGGGCATTGGCATCCCGGTTGACGAACTGGAAAGTATCTTCCAGGAATTCCATCAAGTGGACTCCTCCACCACGCGCAAAGCCGGCGGCACGGGGCTGGGGCTGCCGATCAGTCGCCATCTGGTGGTGATGCACGGCGGGAAACTGTGGGCTGAAAGCTCTGGCTTACCGGGTGAAGGCTCGACCTTCTTCGTCGAAGTGCCGATGGAAAGCCAAGTTGGTTTTGAAGATTTGTAAAATTCTAGAACAGTGTCGTGATCAATTCAATTTACGGAATACGCAATACGTGTCTTATCTACCGTATTGCGTATTCCGTAAGCCAATGAGGAAATGGCTGTAGGGCGATGGCTAAACCGCAATTATTGCAGTGTGTCGTTTGTGGCCGTCAGCAGCCCTACCAACCCTTTGTGGCGGCAGAGTGTTCCATCTGCCATTCGGAATGGTTGGAGGCGCAATACGACTACACCGGCTTTAAGCGTGAACTGTTGCAAGGCTTGCCGGGCCGGCCGGCCAACCTCTGGCGCTACCACGATGTCTTGCCGGTGGATAATCCCACCGTGTTGGACTTATTGAGCGCCGGCTGGACCCCGCTGCAGCTCTCGCGCCGGTATGCCAAAGCCTTAGGGCACAGCCGTGTCTACATCAAAGATGAACGTCACGGGCCGACAAACTCCTTCAAGGATCGCCAGGCCTGTGTCTCCGTCGCCGCCATGCTTGAGGCCGGGATTCATGAATGCGTGCTGGCCTCCACCGGCAATGCCGGCGTCTCGTATGCCGCCGCCTGCGCCCGGGCGGGGATCAAGCTCTGGGTTTTCATGACCAGTTTGGTGCCCCAGGAGAAACTGCAAGAAACGGCGTTATTTGGCGCGGAGGTCATCAAGGTCAGTGGCAACTATGACCAGACCAAACAAATCGCGGCCGATTTTGCCACGCGCCGGGGCTTGCTGCTGGATCGAGGGGCGCGCAGCCTCCCGGCGCGGGAGTCCATGAAGACCATCGCGTATGAAATTGTGGAGCAACTCGGCTGGCGGGCGCCGGATTGGTATATTCAAGCCGTCAGTGGGGGGTTGGGGCCTTTAGGCGTCTATCACGGGTTTCACGAATTGTATTCCATGGGATTGATTGACCGAGTCCCGGCCATCGCCATCATTCAGGCGGATGGTTGTGCGCCGATGGTGCGGGCCTTCAAGGCCGGCCGCGAAACGGCGGAGCCGGTTGTTCCCGAAACGCGGATTGCGATCCTCTCGACCGGCGACCCAGGCAAAATTTATACGTATCTCTGGCAGATCCTCCGTCGGTTTGGCGGGACGATGGAGAGCGTGACGGATCAGGAGGCGTTCATCGCCATGCAGACCTTGGCTCGATCCGAAGGCATCTCGGTCGAGCCGGCTTCGGCGGTTGCTTTTGCCGGTTTGGAGAAATTGATCCAACAGGGTAAGATTACCTCCGAGGAAATCGTCGTCGTCAACTGCACCGGCCACACCTTCCCGGCTGAAAAACACGTGCTGGGCGAGCAATGGCGGGTGGATGTTCATCTCAGCGATGACCAAAAGCCTGTCCCGCGCGAAGGCGTGCTGGCCGCGCTGGAGCGCCTGGATGAACGAACGACCACCGTGCTCTTGATTGATGACAATCGGGATGATGCGCTGCTCATCCGGCGCTTGCTGGAAGCTAAAAAATCTTATCGGGTGTTCCATGCCGCCGACGGTTTGGAGGGTTTGAGTCAAGCCCGGCAGCGACTCCCGGATTTGATTGTGCTCGATCTGACGATGCCCCGGTTAGACGGTTTTGGTGTGTTAGAGGCGCTCAAGCTGGATCAGCGCACCCGCCACATTCCGGTGGTCATCGTCAGCGCTAGAGATATTACCAACGAAGAGCGTCAGCGTTTAAGTGGGCATATTGAGGCGCTGTATCAAAAGGGAGCCTTATCCCCGCGTGCCTTTGTGGACGAGGTTGTTCAAGTCTTAGGGGATAAGCCCCCGCGTGAAGGAGCCGAGTAGATGCCTCGAACCGTACTCTATATTGAAGACAACCCGGACAATATGCTCCTGGTGCGGCGCGTGTTGGAAGGGCATGGCTATCGCTTCCTCTCCGCCACCAGTGGTTTAGAGGGACTTAAGATGGCGCAGAGTCATCAGCCGGACCTGATCTTGCTGGACATCAACTTGCCGGACATTGACGGCTACGAAGTGGCGCGCCGCTTGCGGGCGAACGCCAAGAATCATTTGTTGTACGTCCCCATCATTGCCGTAACGGCCAATGCCCTCAAGGGGGATGCCGATAAAGCGCTGGCCGCCGGTTGTGATATGTACATGTCCAAGCCGATTAATATCCGCGAACTTTGGGAACGGGTGACGGCTTTCTTGCCGGACTGACCTCCAGCGGCGCGGGCCATTCCAAATTTCTCTAAAAATCATTCTTTACTTGTACTCGTAGCTCCCGTTATAATCTCCCCTCGTCAGCTTACCTCCTAAGCACTTATTACAGGAAGGTCCATGATCAAAAAGGTCCTCATTGCCAACCGGGGCGAGATCGCCGTTCGCATCATTCGCGCATGCCGTGAGTTGGGGATTCCCACCGTCGCCGTCTACTCCGACGTAGATCGCAATGCGTTGCATGTGCGCTATGCCGACGAAGCCTATCTGCTTGGCCCAGCCCCGGCCCGCGAAAGTTACCTGCGGATGGACAAAATCATCGAAATCGCCAAGCACGCCGGGGCGGATGCCGTTCACCCCGGCTATGGCTTCCTCGCTGAACGCGAGGACTTTGCTCAAACCTGCGCCGACGAGGGCATCACCTTCATTGGCCCCAAACCTTCTGCCATTGCGGCGATGGGCGATAAAGCCGTGGCGCGCGCCACCGTCCTGCGCGCCGGCGTCCCGGTGGTACCCGGAACGGAAGGGGAGGGGGGTCTGCGGGATGAGGAGATCATTGCCGTCGCGCCGCAAATTGGTTTTCCGCTGCTCATCAAAGCCACCGCGGGCGGCGGCGGCCGAGGCATGCGGGAAGTGAACTCGCCGGAGGAATTGCCGGGCCTGCTGTCGGCGGCGCGGCGCGAGGCGGAGGCCGCCTTCGGGGAGGGGGCGGTCTATCTGGAGAAATTAATCCTCGGCGCGCGTCACATCGAGATTCAACTCCTGGCCGATATGTTTGGGAATGTGCTGCATTTGGGCGAGCGCGAGTGCTCCCTGCAGCGGCGGCATCAAAAACTCTTGGAAGAGTCCCCCTCGCCGTTTATTGCCGGGGATGATGAACTGCGCCAACGCATGGGCGATGTCGCTTGCAAAGCCGCAGCCGCCGTCGGCTACGTCAATGCCGGGACGATTGAATTTCTGGTAGACAAAGAAAAAAATTTTTATTTCTTGGAGATGAACACTCGCCTGCAAGTAGAACATCCCATCACCGAAATGGTGACCGGGGTGGACATCGTCAAGGAGCAAATTCGCATCGCGCGCGGGCGCAAGCTGCCGTATCAGCAGGGGGATATCGTCATGAACGGCTGGGCCTTGGAATGCCGGGTGAATGCCGAAGATCCGTATAACAACTTCATCCCCTCCACGGGCCGGATCACGCACAGCCTGCTGCCCACCGGCCCCGGCGTGCGCGTGGACACCGGCATTTTCCCCGGCTTTGAAATTTCCCGTTATTACGATTCGCTCATCTCCAAACTCATCTGTTGGGGTGAGACGCGCGCCCAGGCCATTTTGCGGATGCGCCGGGCCTTGGAGGAATATCGCATCCTCGGCGTCAAAACCAACATCCCCTTCCACCAGAACATCATGGACTCGCAGCGGTTTATGGCCGGCAACTTCGACACGCGGTTTGTGGAGGAGCGCTTCAGCATGGAACAAGCTGAAGAAGGCAAAGCCGCCGCCTCCAACATCGCCGCGATTCTGGCGACGTTGGTCGCGCATCAGCGGGATCAGCATGCGGCCCAGGTCATTCAGCGTGGCAAGCGCGATACGAGCAACTGGAAATGGGTTGGCCGTTATGAGCGGATGCGGCGATGAGGCCGATGGAAAATCAAGCGGCCGGCCGCACCCCGGTTTCAAATTTTATTTTCCCGGTGGTCTTCGTGGCGCACATCGCTTTAGGCATCGGCTTTAGCCTGACCACGCCGGTCTTTGAAGCGCCGGACGAGGACGGCCATTATTTGTTTGTGCGCTATCTTCAGCTTTATCACACACTCCCCGTTCAAGATCAAAACCCGTATGGCCCGCGCGCCGTGCATACCCCGCTGTATTATCTGCTGGGCCTGTTGCTCACCGGTTGGATCCAATTCGACGCGCCCGCCGAGCATGCGGATATGCAGGTCAATCCGCATGTATGGTTCCGCTACGAAGACCCGAACCCGGCCAATAAAGCGATGTGGGTGCATTACCAGCCCGCGGAGCGTTGGCCTTATCAAGGTGAGCCGCTGGCCGTGCATCTCATCCGGTTGCTCTCGGTCGGGTTTTCGGCGCTGGCAGTTTGGCTCACCTATCGGTCGGCTCGGCAGCTGCGTCCGGCCGATGGCGGCTTTGCTTTTTTAGCCACCGGCCTGGTGGCGTTTAATCCCATGGTCTTATTCATGAGCGGTGTCGCGCAAAGCAATACGACGATGCTAGCCGCGGGCGCCGCGGTGCTCTACAGCTTGAGCCTTTTTATCCGGCGTGGCTTCACGCTCCTTCACTGGCTTTTGGTTGGCTTGATCCTCTCCCTCGGCCTGCTGCTCAATTTTGGTAATCTCACGCTCGCCCTGCCGATTGGGCTGGCTGTGGTGTATGAGACCTGGCGCGCGCGTAAGCTTCAGACGCTGGTGTCCGGTGCCCTTGGCATCAGCCTGCCGGTCATTTTGTTGATGGGCTGGTGGTTTCTACGCAATCGGGCGCTCTATGGAACCTGGACCGGAAGTAATACGATGGCGGAAATGTTTTGTTGTGATCCCATCAATCCGTCCCAAGCGCTCTATTTATTTTTAACGGGCTTACTCGGACGTTTTGGGCAAGGCTTGATGATTACCTTCCCGCGAATTATTTATCTGGCGGCGGCCCTCCTCGTCAGCCTGGCTTTTGTCCAAATTGCGAAATCAGGCCGGGATCGGTTGCGCATATTGCGGACGGCCACCGAGGCAGCGCGTTCTGAGACCCGGGAATTCCTGGCGCGCTGGTTTCTTCCCAGCGCCACGGGACTGGGCGTTGCTCTAGGAATATTATTTTATGCCGTCACAGTTGTGCCGGGGCTGCCCGGTCGCTACATGTTTCCGGCATTTCCTTCTCTGGCGCTGTTGCTATCCGCCGGTCTTTTGGCTTGGTTCCGTCCGGTGTGGCGTTGGCCGGCCTCGATCGTTCTCGTCACCCTCAACTTAAGCTTGGCGCTCTAAGCGCTTTTTGGTTTGCTGCAGCCCACGTATGGAGCGCCGCGGACCCCTTCTAAAACCGAACTCAGCCGCGCAAATCCTTTAGACGCAGAAATTGGCAGCACGGCGCGCCTGCTGGGGTATAAGCTAAATACGGATTCCATCCAGGCCGGCCAGCCCCTGATCATTACCGTTTATTGGCTTCCCCAGTCAATCACCGAGGTCCCCCATACAGTTTTTATTCATTTGTTTGACCCGACGATTGGCTCCATCTCTCAGCAGGATACTTATCCTGGAATTGGAAACTGGGCCACAACCGTCTGGGATCCAGGTCGGCCCTTTGTAGATACGTACCGCCTTGATATCCCGGCGGATGCGCCGGCGATTGACCAGGCCCACATTTTGCTGGGCTTGTATGATGAAAAGACGATGCAGCGTCTGCCCGTCACCGGCGCTAATGCTGGGCCGGAAGAAAATGCGTGGGTCGAATTTGGAAATATTCAGGTGCGGCCATGAATCCTGATATTTTAAAGTGAACAAAACTTCCTTTTCCAATCGCCTGCTTCTGAACAGCCTCGCCTGCCTGGGATTGCTATTTGCCCTTTGGCTGCGCCTGCATCAGCCACCGAACACAGTGGATGATGCTTATATCACCTTCCGTTATGCTCGGAACATTGCGGAGGGGGTTGGCTTTGTCTACAACCCCGGCGAACGGGTCTTGGGAACCACCACCCCGGCATATGCCCTCTTGCTCGCGCTGCTTTCTCGGTTGAGCGCTTTTTATGACTATCCTCACCTGGCCTTGATGGTGAATGCTCTGTTCGATACGCTGTCCTTCTGCCTGCTCCTGCGTTTGGCTTCTCGGCTCATCGGTTGGCCGTGGGTCGGGTTGGCCGCTGCCGCGCTGTTCGCGCTGGATGGGCGCACCTTGGATTTCTCGACGGGCGGCATGGAGACTAGCTTTAACGTCATGGCAATCCTCCTCACGCTCGTCTTCTTCTTTGAAAATCGCCGAATGCTCACGGCGCTAGCCGCCGGTCTGGTCGTGCTTATTCGCCCGGATGGCGTAACGTTGGCGGCGGTTCTATTTTCAGCCTGGGGACTGACGGCGCTGCGAAAGAAAACACCTTGGCCGTGGAAAGAAATCGCGCTCTTTATCGCTGTGATCGCACCGTGGATCATCTTTGCTTTCTTCTACTTCGGAAATCCTATCCCGCAGTCCATTCTGGCCAAATCGGTTTTATATCGCGTTCCAAAGTTGATGGCCTTCCGGGCTTTCCTCGTCCAGCTCCGCACGGTCTTCCCTTTCAGCCTGCCGGCCTTGCATGACCCGGAGCCGTTGGCCCGTCAACTTTTGCAAGCCGCCTTGCCGGCGGCGCTCTGCGTGTTCGGTTTAGTGACGTTACTAAAACGCCACCCCCACGCGTGGGTGCTCGGCGGCTACATCCTGCTCTTCATTAGTTTCTTTTCTTTAGGTAACCCCTTGTGGCTTGGCTGGTACGAAGTGCCCCTCATGCCGCTTTATTGGACGCTTATCTTGGCGGCGGTGATTGGGTTAGCTCAATGGCTGGCCTCCCTCTCTCCAACGTTGGACTCCGAAGTTCGGAATCCACAAATAAAAAGCCGGGGAAGCCAGGTGGTAGTCAGTCTGTGTGCGTTCACCCTCCTGGCCGTACCGCATCTCTCTCGCTTAAATGCCATTCCCTGGGAAAGACTCCAGCGAGAAGCATTTGTGCTCAACCCGGCTTTCAACAAACGCCGCGAAGAAGATTACAAATTGCTGGCGCGGATGCTGCTGCCGAGTGCGCGGCAGGATCGCTTAGTCGCCATTCCGGAAATTGGCGCCTTCGGTTACGTCTATCCGGGCCGGCTCTTTGACACCAGTGGTTTGATCTCGCCGCTCGTCCTCAAATACTTTCCCATCCCGGATAACATCCCGGTCGAAATTTACTCCGTCCCCCGCCAGATGATCTTTGACTTGCGCCCGGACCTCTTTATCAGTTTCGATAGCTTTATGCAGGTCACCCTCCCGCCGGACGATCCTGAATTTTTGCGGCTTTACCGGCCAACCATCGGCCTCACCAGTCACGCCGCCTTTGGGATTCAACGACTCATGACCTACCGCCGGGCAGATTTGCCGGTCGAGGTCGCTCTGCCACCGGAAGCGCAACCGGCCAATGTGAACTTTGGGCCTGATCTTGTCCGGTTGGAAGGCTACACGGTGACTCCGTGGGCGGATCAGGAGAACCAGTATTTAGAAGTCATCTTATTCTGGCGAAATGGTGACGCAGCTTTGAAGCGCGATCTGCTCGTGCGCGTCAATCTCCTCAATGCAACCAATCAACAGGCCTATCAGATTTTGGATCAGCCGGGGGAGAAACTGTTCCCGACGCAGAGTTGGACTCCGGGAATGGTATTCGTCGATCGCTATCAGCTCAAGCGTCCCGTGCCTGAGGCCGGCCCTTACGCCATCACCGTGACCTTATTCGACAGCGCGGAGGAGGGAGCCTTGCCGGCTCAAACGGAAGCGGGCGCTGCCTTCGTAGATAATATATTGGTCATTCCAGTAGACCCTAAAGGTCTTTAAGACCTTTAGGGTCTGAAGCTGACAAGACAACACTATGAAATACGCCGTAACGCTCAACGACAAAACCTATATCATCGAAATCAACGACGATGAGCACGTGATCGTGGACGGGGTGGAATACTCCGTCAATTTCGAGTCGGTCAGTGGGCAGCCGGTCTATTCGCTTTTGCTGGATGGACACTCCTACGAAGCCTACATCTACGAAGCCGACGACGATTTACATGTCCTCCTGCACGGCGATCTGTACACCGTGCGCGTAGAAGACGAACGGGAGAAGCGCCTGCGCGCGGCCGCGAGCAGCTTGGGTGGAGCGACCGCCGGCGATTTCAATCTCAAAGCGCCGATGCCCGGTCTCATCGTCGCCATCCCCGTCACCGAAGGCCAGGTCGTAGAAAAGGGTGATCTGCTCGTCATCCTCGAGTCAATGAAAATGCAGAACGAACTCAAATCGCCGCGCGCGGGGGTTGTCAAACGCGTCAAAGTCAAAGCGGGAGACAGTGTGGAGCAGAATCAATCCTTGGTAAGTATTGCGGATTGATGATTGTTGATTGCTGATTGTATGGCGCTCCCCAATTCAAAGGGATTTTCAATCAGCAATCACAAGTCAACAATCAGCAATGCATAATTCACGGGTATAATCCTCTTCCATGACTGATCCTGAACTTGCCAAACGCCAGTGGGAGGAAAAGATTCTCTCGCCAGCCTTGAAAAAATCTCCCGAACGGCGCGAGCAGTTTGAAACCTCCTCCGGGATTCCGCTCGACCGCTTATACCTCCCCGATCAACCGGACCCTGATTACTCGGAGAAGCTCGGCTTTCCCGGTGAGTATCCCTTCACGCGCGGCCTCCAACCGACGATGTATCGGGGGCGGCTCTGGACCATGCGCCAGTATGCGGGCTATGCCACCGCCGAAGAATCAAATCGGCGTTACAAATTTTTATTAAGCCACGGGCAAACGGGCCTCTCCGTCGCCTTCGATCTCCCGACCCAAATCGGTTACGACGCCGATGACCCGATGGCCTTAGGGGAGGTCGGCAAAGTCGGCGTCTCCATCTCCTCGATTGAAGATATGGCGGCGCTCTTCGATGGGATTGCGCTTGACCAGGTCAGCACCAGCATGACGATTAACGCGCCGGCTGGAATTCTGCTGGCCCTTTATATCGCCATCGCTAAACGGCAAGGAGTGGAGCCGAAGAAGCTGCGCGGAACGATCCAAAACGACATCCTCAAAGAATACATCGCTCGCGGCACTTACATCTTCCCACCGGCGCCTTCTATGCGCCTGATCACCGACATCTTTCGTTACTGTCAAACCCAAGTCCCGCAGTGGAACACCATCTCCATCTCCGGCTACCACATCCGGGAAGCCGGTAGCACGGCCGCTCAGGAAGTCGCCTTCACCCTCGCCAACGGCATCGCTTATGTTCAAGCCGCTCTGCAAGCCGGTCTCAACATTGACGAATTTGCCGCGCAGCTCTCCTTCTTCTTCAACGCGCACAATCAATTTCTGGAAGAAGTCGCCAAGTTCCGCGCCGCGCGGCGCTTGTGGGCCAAAATTATGCGTGAACGCTTCCAGGCGCAAGATCCCAAAAGCTGGATGCTGCGCTTCCATGCTCAAACCGGCGGCTCCACGTTAACGGCGCAGCAACCGGAGAACAACGTCGTGCGCGTGGCGCTCCAAGCGTTGGCCGCGGTCTTGGGCGGCGCGCAGTCTCTGCACACCAACAGCATGGACGAGGCCCTCGCACTTCCGACTGAAGGCGCGGTTCAAGTCGCGCTGCGCACGCAGCAAATCATCGCCCACGAGTCCGGCGTCGCCGATACCATTGATCCGCTGGGCGGCGCGTATGTCATCGAGCAGCTCACAGCTGAAATCGAGCAGCGGGCGGTAGAGTATCTGCAAAAAATTGACGCGCTGGGTGGGGCGCTCAAAGCGATTGAGTTGGGGTACATCCAATCTGAAATTCAAGAAGCGGCGTATCGCTACCAACGGGCCGTGGAACGCAAAGACCAGATCGTCGTCGGCGTCAACGAATTTATCGCCGCGGCGCGCGCGCCGACCGAGGTCGAGCGTTTAAAGGTTGATCCCGCGATTGAGAGTCAAGCCCGCGCCCGACTAGCTTCACTCCGGGCCCGGCGGGATACCGTTAAAGTGAGCGAGTTGCTAACCCGAGTGGAATCCGCTGCCCGCAGCGCCGGCGATGATCTCATGCCGCTCTTGGTCGCCTGCGTAGAAAATAATGTGACCGTCGGAGAAATCTGTAAGACCCTGCGCAGTGTGTGGGGAGAGTATTGGCCCAGTCTGTGATCTCATCAGACCTTAAAGGTCTTTACCTTACCTCCTGCCGCTCTGATAGCGCTTTGTAAGACCTTTAGGGTCTCAAAAGGAAGTTGGAAGAGTCTATGCTCAAACGCATCCATCATGTTGCCATCGTCGTCGAGGACATTCAATCCGTGCTCGGATTTTGGCGAGAAGCCTTGGGATTGGAACTAGCGCATAGTGAACATGTTCCTGAGCAAGAAGCACAAATTGCTTGCTTTCCCACGGGTGAGAGCGAGATTGAATTGGTGGAGCCAACCTCTGACATGTCCGGGATGGCGCGCTACCTGGCGAAACGCGGGCCGGGAATGCACCATATTTGTTTTGAAGTGGATAATCTGACAGAGGTTTTATCAGTACTCAAGGCCCAAGGGATTCGACTCATTGACGAAACCCCACGGCTTGGAGGCGGCGGTAAGCGGATTGCTTTTATCCATCCGGAAAGCACGCATGGGGTGCTGGTGGAACTGTGTGAGTTGGCTTCTTCTTAACCAGCAGGCCGGTTAAGTTAAGGCGGAACTGTTTAGGCCAACGCGCACCAACTAACCCTTACTGAATTCCCCTCTGGTGCTTTTGAAGAAATTCATCTAAGATAAGGGCGCTCAAGCGAAATAGGTTTCACTCACCCATTTATAGTATCAACGAAAGGATATTCTCCATGCTTACATTCAAAGACAATAAGGGCCAGGGCCTCGTGGAATATGCTTTGATCCTGGTGTTGGTCGCCGTCGTCGTCATCGTCATCCTGGCCTTGCTCGGCCCGGCCATCGGAAATGTGTTCAGCAACATCGTCAACGGGATTTAGCGAACGACTCACTACTTATCCGCTTGAGCTCAACGGCCTCCTGGTACCATAGGGGAGGTCGTTTGATTGAGCCTCATCGGCGTCAGGTCATCCTGGGCGCATAAGTCTGGAAGTGGATGAGAGAGGAGGCACCTATTTTTGAATTGTGACTCAAACCCGGATACTAAAGCGAGATACTGAACGGTTGCGTATTCAAGTAAATGTTTCTGTAACTATTTATCCGACCTCTATTAACGAAAGGACTTTCTCCATGCTTACATTCAAAGACAATAAGGGCCA
>Ga0075431_100001920_pt1 | contig 19763 bp, 21 predicted proteins | sample RhiMetdeltSRZDD5_FD_75297 | JGI IMG/M metagenome (GOLD analysis project Ga0075431, IMG submission 75297) | Populus rhizosphere microbial communities from Tennessee, USA - Rhizosphere MetaG P. deltoides SRZDD5 | ecosystem: Host-associated > Plants > Roots > Rhizosphere > Soil | place: USA... | reverse complement strand
AGTTCGGCCGCGTCCGGCGGATCCAGGGCCGCAGCCCGGTCACGAACGCGATCGCCTTCGCCCGCTATTCCGACGTGAACTTCGGCTGGGGCGTGCGCGATCCCGGCCACGGGCTCGTGTTCGCGAACCTGGACCGCCCCGCGGACGCCGCGGCCGCCGCGGCGCTGGGCGCCAGCGGCAAGTACGGGCCGCTGCTGCTGCTCGACTCCGCGGACACCCTCCCCCGCCTGCTCGAGAACTACCTGCTCGACATCCAGCCCGGCTATCAGTTCGACCCCGTCCGCGGCGTCTACAACCACGCGTGGATACTCGGGGACGAGTCCGCGATCAGCCTCGGCGTGCAGGCCCGCATCGACGAGCTGTCCGAGATCGTGCGCGTGCGCGACGAGGAGCTCTAGGACTTAGGCTGTGTCGCCATGAGCGGATCCGAGCGCCCCGACCGCCTCGCACCTGACCACCGGGTGACCGTCGATGACGTGCGCGAGCTGGTGGGGCCCGCCACGCCGCACTTCGCGCTGCAGATCCGCGACCGGGTAGCGCGCTTGATCTCCGGCCTGCCGCCGGGCGACCCCGCGCGGGTCGAGGGCGAGCGCGCGATCGCGCGGCTCGAGCGCATTGCCCGCGAGGGCCAGGCCGAGGGCCACGTGCAGGAGCACGAGCAGCCGCTGCCGAGCCTCCGGCTCGGGCCTGACTCCGGGTGAGCGCGAGCTGCGAACGGGTGCGGCCGCTGCTGCGCCCCGAGCTGCGGGACGTCCCGATGCGCGACGGCTACCTGGATGCGCTGGGACACGACCTCGAGCAGCCGGGACTGGTCGGCGCCCTGATGCAGGCCGGCCCGGTCTCGCAGGTCTACGAACGCTGGTGGCGGCCGGCCCTGGGCCGGATCGCGAAGGGCGTGGGCGGCCCGGGGATGGCAGACGAGAAGCGCATCGCGCGGCTGCTGATGGGCCTCGGCCCCGGCGACGGGGTGCTCGACGTGGCCTGCGGCCCCGGCAACTTCTCCCGCGACTTCGCGCGCGCAGTCGGGAACAGCGGGCTCGTGGTCGGCGCCGACGCGTCGCGCCCGATGCTCGCGCGCGCAGTGCGCGAGACGGCAGACGCGGGCCTCGACAACCTCTGTTTCGCATTCGCGGACGCCGCCGCGCTGCCGTTCCGGGAGGCGTCCTTCGACGCCGTGTGCTGCTTTGCGGCACTCAACCTGTTTCCCGACCCCTACCGCGCGCTGGACGAGATGCGGCGCGTGCTCGCCCCCGGCGGCCGCATCGCGCTCTTCACGTCGAGCCACGGGCGCACCCGGCCGCTCCGCGCGCTCGAGACCGCCATCGCGGCGCCGGCGGGCATCCGCATGTTCGGCCAGTCGGAGCTCGTCGACGCGCTGCGCGAGCGCGGGTTCTCCGACATCCGCCAGCGCCTCTCCGGCCTGACGCAGTTCGTCGGCGGGCGGCTCGCGCCGCGGCCGGCCTGACTCGCGCTACTTGGCAGCCGCGACGGCCGCCGGCTCCGCGGCGGTCACGCCGGGCCTGTCGACGACCATCTGTGCCACCTGCTCGCGGTGCCAGCGGGCATCGCCGAACATGGACGCATCGGAGGTCGCGCGCTTCAAGTACAGGTGGAGGTCGTGCTCCCACGTGAAGCCGATGCCGCCGTGCACCTGGAGCGACGCGTTCGTGACACGCACGCCCGCGTCCGACGCGTACGCCTTCGCCATCGAGGCCGCCAGCGGCGCCGTCTCCGGCTCGTTGTCGCTCGCCCAAGCCGCGTAGTACACGGCCGAGCGCGCGGCCTCGGTCTCCAGCAGCATCTGCGCGCAGCGGTGCGACACAGCCTGGTAGGAGCCGATCGGGCGCCCGAACTGCTTGCGCTCCTTCGCGTACTCGACGGCCATCTCCATCGCCCGCTGCGCGACGCCCGTGAGCTCGGCGGCGACCGCCGTGAACGCGCGCACGCGCCCGGGCGCCATCGCCCCGTCGCCCCCGAAGGCGGCGTCCTCGCCGACCTTCACGCCGTCGAGCCTGACCGCGTACTGCTTGCGTGTCGCGTCGATGGTCTCCGTGGGGGTCACGGACACGCCCGCGGCGTCCCGGTCGACGATGAACCGCCGGTCGCCGGTCGCGCCGACCACGAAGAAGTCCGCGGTGGCGGCATCGAACACGAAGAGCTTCTCGCCGTTCAGCACGTAGCCTCCGCCGGCCGACTCGGGCTCGAGGGTGATGTCGCTCGGCGACCACCCCGCGCCCGCATCCCAGAGCGCAAGCGTGCCGCGTTTCTCTCCCACCGCAAGGGGAGCGAGGTAGCGTTCCTTCTGCTCGTCGGTGGCGGCCACCTCGAGCGCGATGCCGGCGAAGATCGTGGAGAAGATCGGGCCCGGCGTGAGCGCGTAGCCGAGCTGCTCCATCAGGACCGCCAGCTCGATCGGGCCGAGCTCCTGTCCGCCGTATTTCTCCGACACCATCAGGCCGGGCCAGTTGAGGTCGCTCATCTCGCGCCACAGGCCGTCGTCGAATGCGTCGTCGGACTCGGCCAGCTCCCTGATGCGCTCGGACTTGAGCCGCGCCGCGAGGAACTCGCGCGCCGCGGCCTGCAGCATCTGTTGTTCGTCGGTGAGATCGAAGTTCACGTCTGGTCCCCTCCCCTTACCGCAACTTGGGCAGGCCCAGGACCCGCTCCGCCACGATGTTTCTCAGGATGTCGGTGGTGCCACCCTCGATCGAGTTCGCGCGGGTGCGCAGGTACTGGTACTGCCAGTCGCCTCCGAGCGAGTGCTCGGACTCGTCGGCGAACTGGAAGTAGGGCCCTTCGATCTCCATTGCGAGCTCCATCAGGTGCTGGTTGATCTCGGCCCAGTGCCACTTGCCGAGCGACCCCTCGGGGCCCGGCACGCCGGCTTTCATGATCTTCGTCAGTCCACGGAGGTTCGTGACACGGAAGATCTCCGACTCGATGAAGAGCTGCGCGAGCCGGTCGCGCACGACCGGGTCCGCGGCGGCCGAGGTCCCGTTGCGGGACGTCTCGTTCGCAAGCTCGATCGCCCGGCTCATCGCCAGCTCGAGCGCGGCCTGCGCCGCGAACGCGAGCCCGGCGCGCTCGTTCATGAGCGTCGTGATCGCGACGCTCCAGCCGTTGCCGACGCCGCCGACGATGTTCTCGTCGGGGATGTAGGCCTCGTCCATGAAGATCTCGTTGAACTCCGCCTCGCCGGTGATCTGCACGAGCGGCTTCACCTCGACGCCGTCCTGCTCCATGTCCATCAGGAAGTACGTGAGCCCCTGGTGCTTCGGCGCGTCCGGGTCGGTGCGCGCCACGAGCATGCACCACTTCGCCTCGTGCGCGAGCGTCGTCCACACCTTCTGGCCCGAGACGACCCAGCCGCCGTTGCGCTTCACCGCGCGTGTCTTGAGCGACGCGAGGTCGGAGCCGGCCTCGGGCTCGGAGAAGCCCTGGCACCAGATCTCCTCCGCGGAGAGGATCGGCTCGAGGTAGCGCTTCTTCTGCTCGTCCGTGCCGTGGGTGATGACCACGGGGCCACCCATCACGAGGCCGAGCACGTTGGCAACGCGCGGCGCCTTGGCCCGCACCATCTCCTCGTAGAAGATGGCCTGCTCGATCAGCGTCGCGCCGCGGCCGCCGTACTCCTCCGGCCAGGAGACGCCGGCCCAGCCGCCCTCGTGCAGCTTGCGCTGCCAGCGCCGCGCGAACTCGAACGCCTCGTCGTCGTCCTTCGGGATCTCGCCCGGGTGGTTGTCCTCCAGCCACGAGCGGACTTCGTCGCGGAAGGCCTCCTCGCTGGGACTCAGTGTCAGGTCCATTAGCGCCTCCCTCCGTTCAGTTCGCTGCCGTTCGTGGTTGGTCTAGACGCGCTGGATCAGCGTGCCGGTGCCGAGGCCTCCGCCGCAGCACATCGTCACGAGGCCGACCTCCTTGTCGGTCCGCTCGAGCTCGTGCAGCAGGGTCGTGATCAGCCGCGCGCCGGTCGAGCCGAGCGGGTGGCCGAGCGCGATCGCGCCGCCGTTGACGTTGACCCGGTCCATGTCGGGCTCGAGCTCGCGGCGCCAGGCGGCGACCACGGACGCGAACGCCTCGTTGATCTCGATCAGGTCGATGTCGTCCATCTTCATCTTGTTGCGCTCGAGCAGCTTGTGCGTCGCCGGGATCGGGCCGGTCAGCATGATCACCGGGTCGACCCCGACCGTGGTCTGGTCCATGATCCGGGCGCGCGGCTTGAGGCCGTATTCGTCGGCCTTCTCGCGCGTCATCAGCAGCACCGCGGCGGCGCCGTCGGAGATCTGGCTCGAGTTGCCGGCCGTGACCTTCCCGTCCTCCTTGAAGGCGGGCTTGAGCTGGGAAAGCTTCTCGAGGCTCGTGTCCGGCCGGATGCCCTGGTCGGCCACCACGGTCTCCTCGGAGCCGTTCATCTTCACCGTCATCGGGATGGTCTCGCGCTCGAAGCGGCCCTCTTCGGTGGCGCGCGCGGCGTTCTGGTGCGAGCGCAGCCCGAGCTCGTCGAGCTCGGACCGGGGGATCTCCCACTTGTCCGCGATCATCTCGGCGGAGATGCCCTGCGGCACGAGGTTGTAACGGGCCATCAGCTCCTCCGGCCACGGCGAGCCGACCTGGTCCACGAAGTTGAAGGTGACGCCCATGGGAATGTGCCCCATGTGCTCGACGCCGCCGCCGATCACGACGTCGTGCACGCCGGAGGCGACGAGCGCGGCGCCGAAGTTGACCGCCTGCTGGGCGGACCCGCACTGGCGGTCGACGGTCGTCGCGGGCGTCTCCATCGGAAGGCCGGCCTGCAGCCAGGCGTTCCGCCCGACGTTGAAGCCCTGCTCGCCGATCTGCTGCACGCAGCCGGTGATCACGTCCTCCACGTCACCGGCGGGGATGCCGGCGCGCTCGATCACGGCCTTGAAAGCTTCACCGAGCAGGTGGTTCGGGTGAGTGCTCCGGTAGTAGCCCTTCTCCGGGTGACCACGCCCGATCGGGGTTCGTGCGGCCTCGACGATTACGACTTCCCGGCCTCTCCCGTTCTGCATCGGTGCGCCTCCGATTTGTCGTGCCGGCCGCTTCCGGCATCCTTCCGGGGAGCTTCGGCGCGGCGAAGAGTTTGGTGCGTCCTGCAGCGGCTATGTTACTTCATTGACTCATGAGTCAACCAGGGGCGGGCGACCGCAACGAGGCCTCTCAGACCTTCCCCGAGCAGGTGGGCATCGCGGGCTCGGGGACGATCGCATGCGGCCTTGCCTCCTGCGTCATGGCGCACGGCGGCGACGTCGTGATGCTGGCCCGCAGCGAAGACTCCGTGCGGCGCGCGCGTAAGGCCCTCAGCCACCGGCACGGACAGAAGCTGACCGTCACGACCGACCGCGAAGCCCTCGCGGCGGCCACGCTGGTGGTGGAGGCGGTGGCGGAGGAACCCGAGCTGAAGCGCGACCTCCTCCCGGCCCTGCGGCAGCAGCTCACCGACCAGACGCTGCTGGCGAGCACGACATCCTCGCTCAGCATCGAAGCGCTGGCAGTCGCGAGTGGCGACGCAGCGCGCTTCTTCGGCCTGCACGTGTTCAACCCGGTGGCGAAGATGAAGCTGGTCGAGCTGTGCTTTCCGGACGAGGCCGACGGCGCGGTGCGGGGGCGGGCGGCGGCGTTCTGCGAGGCGATCGGCAAGATCCCCGTCGAGGTGCCGGACGAGCCGGGCTTCGTGGTCAACCGCCTGCTGTTCCCCTACCTGTTCGACGCTGTGCGGTTGCTCGAGCGCACCGCGATGGAGCCGGAGGCCGTGGACGCCTGCATGAAGCTGGGCGCCTCCCATCCGATGGGGCCGCTGCAGCTCCTCGACCTGGTCGGGATCGACGTCGCCGAGGCAATCGGCGAGGCGCTCTACGCTGACACCTCGGACCCGGCGCACCGGCCTCCCGGGCGAGTCAAGCAGCTCGTCGCCGAGGGCCGCCTGGGCCGCAAGTCGGGCGCCGGCTTCTACGACTACCGAAAAGAACCGGAATGACCGCTGCCACCACCACCCTCCGCCCCGCCCTCAGCGCCGACATCCAGCAGGTGCTGGACCTCTGGGAGGACGCCCGCAGCACCGCGGCCGCCGTCCCGGACACGCCCGAGGCGCTGGAGGCCCTGATCGCCCATGCTCCGGACTCGCTGCTCGTGGCCGAGCTCGACGGGAAGGTCGTGGGCACGGTGGTCGCGGCATGGGACGGCTGGCGCGGCAACATCTATCGCCTCGCCGTTCGCCGTGAGTGCCGCCGCCTCGGCATCGGGCTGCAGCTCGTCAGGGCCGCGGAGGCGCAGCTGCGCGACCACGGCGCGCGGCGCGTGACGGCGCTCGTCGCCACGGAGGAGCTCGGCGCGGCGGCCATGTGGAAAGCCGCGGGCTACGAGCACGATCGCGCCGTCGAGCGTTTCGTCCGCAACCTCTGACCGCAGAACGGCGGTCGGGCTAGCCGGCGGCCTTGCGGGTGCGCTTCGGCGCGCGGCCCGGCGCCTTGCGCGACTTGCGCGGGCGGGGGACGGCCGCCTCCTTGCGGCGGCCGGACATGTCCCAGACGACGTCCGCCTCGCTGATGCCCTGGAGGTTGGCCTGCTCGATCACGTGCGGCCAGGGCAGCTGGGCCTCGGGCAGGTCGTCCCACCGGGCCAGTTCGAGGGCCTCGAGCGCGCCTTCCAGCTCGGAGCCGATCTCGCCCTGGATCCGGATCAGGTCCTTGAGGGTCTCCAACTGGCTATCGGTGAAGCGGGCGCACCACATCGGCCTGAGTCACCCCCCGGGTCGGCGTCAACACGCCCGCCAAGCTAGAGAGGCCTGCGGACAGACCCCGCTTCCCGCCGCGTGCGGGCCTACTGGCGCTCGGCGCTGGGAGCGGGAGCGGTCGGATGGATGCGGACGGCCTCCACGCGGTTCTCCCGCACCGACTCCACGCGGATCTGGTAGCCGTTGGCGCTGATCTGGTCGCCGCGCTTGGGCAGCCGTCCCAGCTGCCCGAACACGTAACCCCCCACGGAGGTATAGGCGTCGGTGTCCACCGGGAGCCGGATGCCCGCGTCCTCGAGGTCGCCGAGCGACACGTGGCCGCGCACGAACCAGTCGCCGTTCACCAGCCGCCGGATCGACGACAGCATCGGATCGGTCTCGTCGACGATCTCGCCCACGACCTCTTCGATGATGTCCTCGATCGTGACGATCCCGGCCGTGCGGCCGAACTCGTCGACGATCACGGCCAGCGACGTGCGCTGCCGCTGCATGTCCGCGAGCAGGTCGTCGAGCGGCTTGGTCTCGGGCATGATCAGCGGCTCCCGCACCAGCGGTGCGAGCGGCGCGTCGGGCCCCTCGCCCATCAGTGACTGGGCAAGCCGGTTGGAGTGCACGACCCCCCGGACGCGATCGGGGTTGTCGTCCTCGATCACCACCAGGCGGGTGTGCCCCGACGTGATGCAGCGCCGCAGCCCCACCTCGACGGTGTCGTCGCTGTTGACCGTCACGAGCGCCGGCGTCGGCGTCATCACCTGGCGGGCTTCCTGCTCGTGCAGGTGGAACACGCCCTCGAGCATGTCGGCCTCGTTCGGGTCGAGCTCGCCGTAGCGCTCGCCGCGGCCGATCATCACGCGCAGCTCCTCTGCGGTCGCCGCTTCGCTGTCGCTTTCGACGTCGATGCGCAGGATGCGCCTGATGACGAAATTGGAGGCCGCGTTCAGCGCCCAGATGATCGGGTGCAGGCCAACGCGGAACCAGTTCAGCGGACGGGCGCACCAGCGCGCGATGGTCTCGGCGTGCGTGATCGCGGTCATCTTCGGCGCCTGCTCCCCGATGATCACGTGTGCTGAGGTCACCAGCAGGTAGGCCAACCCGACCGAGATCGCCACCGCGAGACCGTGACTCATGACGCCTCCGAACACCGGCTCGAGCAGCGAGGCGACCGCCGGTTCGCCGAGGAAGCCGAGGCCGATGGAGGTCATCGTGATGCCGACCTGCGCCGCGGACAGGTACTCGCTCAGGTGGTCCATCTGGTCGAGGGCGAGCTTGGCGGTGCGCGAGCCGTCGTTGGCGGCTTCCTCCATGCGGGTCCGCCGCGCGCGCACGAGCGCGAACTCCGCGGCCACGAAGAACCCGTTCAACAGGATCAGGATGATGAGCAGGACTAGGAGGAGCGCGGCCAAGTGGTCCTGACTAGCTCAGCAGGTGCGCGCCGCGGCGCGCCGCTCGTCCCGGCATGTGCCTGCCCTGCGTGGCGGCGCTATGTCCGCCGGGACTTCGAGGAAGGTCGTCGCTCATCCGACGGGATCAAACTAGCAAAGAGGGGCGCTGGTGCCCACTGATTTTCGTCCTGGTGCAGCCGGGGCCGCCGGGGGGTGCCCCCGTGCGAGACCTGAAACCGTTTTGAGTCTCGCCCGGGGGCACCCCCCGGCGACTCTCCCTGCCTGTTAACGAATCAGTCCCCGCGCCGACGAGAGAGCTTCGTTTGCCACCTTGCCGCCCGACTCGGCAAGCGCCCTGAGGCCGTGGGCGCGCTTTTTCCGGCTGCGCAGGCCGAGGACCACGAGGGCGGCGCCGGCGGCCGTGCCCACGGCGACGGCGGCGACCGGGCGCACCCAGTTGCGCGGGTCGCGCAGGGCGTCGAACTCCCAGTCCGCGACCTCCTCGAGCGCCTCCAGCGCGGCGGCCTCGATGTTCGCGAGCTTGCCCTCGAGCTGGGACATGAAGTCGGCGTGCGGCTCGACCGGTCTCAGCGCCTGCTCGAGCAGCCGCATGATCTCGGGGCCGGGCCCGCTCTCCTCGTGCGGCGCAGGCTGCGCGTCCGCCATCACTGCTCCTCTCCGGCTTCCAGCGCGAGGTCGCGCTCGAGCTGCTTGATCGCGCGATGGATGAGCACCTTCGTCGCGCCCTCGGTGCGTCCCATCGTCTGTGCGATCTCGCGGTTGTCCATGCCCAGCGCGAATCTCATGATCAGGGCCTCACGGCGGTCTTCGGGCAGGGACTGCACGCCCTTGAGAACGGCAACGGCTTCCTCGCGCCCGACCACCAGGTCCTCGGTGTCATGGGGCTGGCCGAGCGTTGCCTCCACGTCTTCCAGTACGGCGGTCGGCTTTCGCTTGCGGTCGCGGTAGTAGTTGGCCGCCAGGTTGTGGGCGATGCGGATGAGCCACGGACGCAGCGGGCGCCCGTTCGCCTCGCGCTGCGCGCGCTCGAAGTGCCGATAGGCCTGAATGAAGGTCTGCGTTGTGAGGTCCTCGGCGTCGTGGTGGTTGCTCGTGCGGTAGTAGGTGTAGTTGTAGACGTCGCGCAGGTGGTCGCGGTAGAACCTCGAGAACTCGCGGTCGAGCGCCGCCTTGTCGGCCGGCGCGGGCGTCTGCTGGCCTTGTGACCCCACCTACGAGAGCGTACTCCGGGGCGCATGCGGTCCGGAGCTCAGGCCGCCCTGGACCCGGCGCGCTGGCGGCGCGCCATCTGCACCCACTGCTCCGGCCCGATCCGCCCCTCCGCGAGGTCCGCCAGCTCGGCGGTGGCGGTGGATCGCATCCCGGCCTCGCGCATCGCGTGCGCGAGCAAAGGCACGGCGTGAAGCGATTCGGGGACCTGGCCCAGGATCTCCGGGATCTCCGCCGGTTCGACGCCCTGCGCCAGCAGCTCCCCGGCGCGCCGGTTGCGGCTGTGTGCCGCCAGCACCGTGGCCACCAGGTCGCCCGCACCGGCGGTGCCCGTGAAGCTGGATGCCGCGGCCCCGCGCTTGTCGGCCAGCGCATGGCACTCCTCATATACGCGGCCTGCAGCTGCGCCCGCGGCGTTGGGACCGGCCGCCAGGGCCGCTCCGGCAGCCAGCGCGGCCGCGTTCTTCGCAGCGCCGGCAAGCTCGACGCCGACCAGGTCCGTGCTGGTGTCGCAGGCGAGACCGGCGCCCGTGAGGCTGCTGGCGAGCAGTGCCGCGAACGTGCGGTCCGGCGAAGCGACCGTCACGTGCGCGCCCCGGCGGACCGCGTCGCCGGCGTGCGCCGGCCCGCCCAGGCATGCGACGGGGCGTTCCCCGGTGCGCTCGAGCACCAGCCGGCTGGGCGGCGTGCCGTGCGGCGCGAGCAGGCCCTTGGAGAGCATCAGGACGCCGAGGCCCGGCGGCAGCCGGTCACCGATCGACTCGAAGGCCACGGGCAGAGACCGCGCCGGGACCGCCATGCAGAGAACGTCGACGTCGTCGAGGCGGAGGTCGTCCACCGTCACGACGTGAACCGTGTCCGGGAGATCCACGCCGGGCAGGTAGGGCTCGTTCATGCGATTCAGGCCGAGCTCGCGCGCCTGCTCCGCGGTCCGGCATCCGAGCTGGACGGACGCGCCCGAACGAGCGAGGAGGGTCGCCACTGCGGTGCCCCAGCTGCCGGCGCCGACCACCACGGCGTGGCGGATGGGCTGCAGCCCGCCGAGCCATTCCCACTGCAGCGAGATGCACGACCAGACCCGGTTCGAGATCTCCTGCGCGGCGGCCTGGCGGGGCTCACGATCGAGCGGCCGGGGGAAGCGCAGCGCGGCGCCGCAGCGGACGGTCACGCGGCGGGGGCGGATCCGCCAGCCCCGGCGGATGTCCTCGGTGCCGATGATGGCGACGGGGACGATCGGGGCGCCGGTCTCCAGCGCAAGCCGCCCGACCCCGCGCTTGGGATGACCCAGCGGCCCGGGGCGCACCCGCGTGCCCTCCGGAAAGATGCCGACCGCCCCGCCCCGCTCGAGGATGATGCGCGCCGTCTCCATCGCCGCCTCGTCGGACTCTCCGCGCCGGATCGGGAAGGCGCCGAGCGCCAGGAGGATCCATGCCTTCCAGCGCTTGTCGAACAGCTCGATCTTCGCGACGAAGTGCAGCGGGCGCCCGAGGCAGCAGCCGATCATGAACGGGTCGGAGAAGCTGCGGTGGTTCGCGGCCAGCAGCACCGGCCCGTCCTTGGGGATGTGCTCGAGGCCCATCCGGCGCAGCCGGAAGTACACGTGGAAGAAGGGCTGCAGGATCGCGCGGACCACCCAGTAGACGGGCAGAATCGGGCCGCGTTCGCGGGCAATCTGGTGGGCGCGCTCGAGTTCCATCTCGACAGGGGGAATACCCCGCTCTCACGAGGCCAGTTACATGACATTCGCCGAGTCCGCGTGGGCCCCTCTGGATGCACGCGAACTGGCCCACATGAGGCTGCCCCATGGACGGGCACGATGTCGTCCACGTCGCGCTGCCGGCGTCCGCAGCACTGGAGCGACGGTCTGATCCGGCCCGTGCCGGCGAGATGCGGCGCTACGCTAGTCCCGCGCGCCGGAGTAGCTCAGCTGGTAGAGCACCTCACTTGTAATGAGGGGGTCAGGGGTTCGAGTCCCCTCTCCGGCTCTGAGGCCGGCGAGTCTGGCGTCACCCGACCGCCGAAATGTCGATAATGCCCGACCGCTGATGCTCTCCAGGTCCCCTCGCAATTCCCTGGTCGCGGCCTTGCTGGCCGGCGCCACCGCGCTCACCGCGGCCGGATGCGGCACCGAGGACCCGCCCGACCTGGCGCGGGGCAAGGAGCTCTTCACGCAGCGGTGCGGGGCCTGCCACATCCTCCAGAACGCGAACACGAAGGGCGTGCAGGGGCCGAATCTCGATCTCGCGTTCAAGCAGTCGGTCGCCGACGGGCTCGGCCGCAGCACGATCGCCGGCGTGGTGGAGAACCAGATCGACCTCCCGATGGGCAACCAGATGCCGGCGGACATCTACGAGGGCCAGGACGCCCGCGACGTGAGCGAATACGTCGCGAGCGCGATCGGCAAGCCCGCGGAGGGTGGCGCCGCCGGGCCTTCAGGCACCGCGGAGGCGAACGCCCGGAATGTCGTTGAGATCCCCGCGGACCCGGGCGGCCAGCTCCTCTTCCAGGCCAAGAGCGCGACCGCCAAGGCCGGCGAGGTGACCCTGGCGTCCAAGAACGACTCGACGGTCCCGCACAACATCGCGATCAAGGGCGAAGGCGAGGGACCGGTCGTGCAGGGCGGCAAGACCTCGGAGGTCAGCGCCGACCTGAAGGCGGGGCGCTACGAGTTCTACTGCTCCGTGCCCGGCCACGAGCAGGCCGGCATGAAGGGCAGCCTGACCGTCAGGTAGCCGGCGTCGGCCCCACGCCCTCGCGGTCGAGGTCGACCACGACGTGGCGCACCTCGATGTCCACGAGTGCGCGGGCGCGCTCGACCACGTCGCGCTCGAGCCAGTTCGAACGCCCCGGCGGGTGGGTCGAGATGATCACCTCGTCGGCGGGGAAGCGCCGCAGGCCGTCCTCCATCGCCTGCACCGGGTCGTCATCGCCGATGTCGCCGTCGACGTCGAAGCCGTCCGCCCGCAGCCCGGTGAGCAGCGCCTCGAGACGGCGGCCGGCCTGCGCCCGGGCGGCATCCTCCTCGTTCGTCCAGTGCTTGATCTTGCTGTTCAGGGCGGGACACACGACCATCAGCTGCGCCTCGCCGCTGTGCCCGCGCTGTGAGATCTCCTCCCGCAGCGCCTTCCCCGACAGCGTCTCGTTCGCCACGATCAGGATGCGATAGCGGCTGTCGCCCCGGTCGGCGAGCCGCTGGCCCAGCAGCATCTTCTCCCGCGGCTCGTCCTGCTTGAGAACGAACAGCCCGATCACGAGCCCGATCGCAAGCCCTCCGGCGACGGCGAGCGCGGCACCGGTGCTCCAGATGATCGCGACCAGCGCGATCGGTGCAAGCAGGGCACCGACGATCAGCGTGAACCGGAAAGCGTCTGCCTCGGATCTCAGCGGGTTGATCATCGCCACACCCTCTCGTTCGTAAGGGGCCCTAAAGGAGGTAGACCGTGCTCCACACGATGATCCACATCACGTCCACGAAGTGCCAGTAGATGCCGGCACACTCGACGCCCATGTGGGCCTGGGGACTGAAGTGGCCACGGTACGCGCGCACGATCATGATCAGGAGCAAGGTGAGCCCGACGAAGACGTGCAGCCCGTGCAGTCCCGTCAGGCCATAGAACACCGAGGCGAACGCGCCGTCGGAGATCGCGAAGCCGGCCTTCACGTACTCGTTGATCTGCGTCAGCAGGAACATCGCGCCCAGCAGGAAGGTGGTCACCAGGCCGACCTGCATGCCGAGCCGGTTCCCCTTCTTGATGGAGTGAAGGGCGTAGTGGACCGTGAAGCTCGAGGACACCAGGATCGCCGTGTTCATGCTCGCCACGAGCACCGGGAACTCGAAGGGGTCCGGCGGCCAGGGCTCGTTCTGCACGACGCGGACGAAGAAGTAGGCCGTGAAGAACGACCCGAACAGCATCGCCTCCGAGATGATGAAGAGCAGGACGCCCAGCAGCTGCGAGTCGATGCGCGAGCTCTTGTGCGCCTCGGGCGGGCCGTGGTGCTCGTGAGCGTGGGCGGCGCCCGCGGCGATGGATGCGGACTCCATCAGGCCACCCCCGCCTTGTCCTGCTGCTCGGACTCGGCTGCCGGGTCCGAGACGACGTGCTCGACCGGCCGCGCGGTCGCCTTGCGCAGCCTGTCGATCAGGTCCCCACGCAGCCAGCGCGACTTGTTGCTGGGCAGCGTCGAGACCACGATCTCGTCGGCCGGGTGATGGCCGAGGGCGTTGAGCACGCTGTTGAAGGGATCGGGCTCCGCGACATAGCCGGACACGACGAGGCCGGCCTGTCTCAGCTCGGCAATGGTGTCGTCGAGCCGCTCCTGCGCGGTGTCGTCGTCGGGCCCGGTGGGCGGCAGGATCACCGTGAAGCGGTGCGGCGACGAGGTGGACCGTCGCTCCAGCGTCTCGATCAGGTTGCGCCCTCCCACGGTCTGGCTGGCGACCACGAGCACGTTGCGGACCGGCTCCTCGCGCAGGTCGACCACCACGTGCTCCACGGGCAGCCCTGACCACTTCTCGATGCGCTCCACCAGGTCGCGGCGCAGGACGCCGGCACGCGGATACGGGTAGGTCGAGACGATGATCTCGTCGGCGCCCCACTCCCGCACCGCGTCCTGCAGGGCGAAGTAGGGGTCCGGGTCCATCACCTCGCCGCGCGCGGGGATGCCCATCTCGTGCAGCCGCTGCAGCGTCAGCTCGAGGCGCACGCGGGCGGCCGAACGCGTGCTGTCGTCGTAGATGACGAAGCCGCGCCGGGGCGTGTTCTGCGGACACACGACCGTGCACCGGATCGGCCCGCGCGCTGCACGGCGCTCGATGGCGTCGATCAGCTTCTGGCCGCCGACCGTCTCGTTGGCGAGCACGACCACGTGCGCCGGCTCCTGTGTTGCTGTCGCGCCCGAGGCCTCCACGGTCACTCCCGGTGCGCGCCGTTGCCGTTGCCGTTGCCGTGGCCGTTCGTCGCGGGCGCCGCCGCGTGGCCTTCGCCGTCCGCCCCGACCGGGACCTTCTCCCGGTCGCCGTTCAGCACCGCGTGCACCGATCCGGGGACGCCGTACTCGTAGGGACCGCCCACGACCTGCGGGATCTCGTCGAAGTTGAAGATCGGCGGCGGCGAGGAGACCTGCCACTCGAGCGTGCGCGCGCGCCACGGGTTGCCGGGTGCGCGCGGGCCGCCGGCCCAGCTGGAGACGAAGTTGTAGACGAACACCAGCATCGCCATGCCGAGGAAGAACGCGCCGATCGACGACACCAGGTTCCAGGCCGCGAACTTGTCGGCGTAGTCGGCGACGCGCCGCGGCATGCCCTCCAGCCCCAGCCAGTGCATCGGCCCGAACGTCACGTTGAACCCGATGAACGTCATCCAGAAGTGGAGCTTGCCGAGCCGCTCGTCGTACATGCGGCCCGTCATCTTCGGATACCAGTAGTAGATGCCGGCGAAGATCGTGAACATGCTGCCGCCGAACAGCACGTAGTGGATGTGCGCCACGACGAAGTAGGTGTCGGACGTGTGGATGTCCACCGGGATGGCGGCGAGCATGATGCCGCTGATCCCGCCGAGCGTGAACATCGTGATGAACCCGAGCGCGAACAGCATCGGGGTGGAGAGCTCCAACACGCCCCTCCACAGCGTGGCCAGCCAGGAGAAGATCTTGATGCCGGTCGGCACCGCGATCAGCATCGTGGTGATCATCATCGGGACGCGCAGCCAGCTCCACATGCCCGACACGAACATGTGGTGCGCCCAGACCGTGAAGCCGAGCACCAGGATGGCCATCAGCGACAGGGCCATCAGGCGGTAGCCGAAGATCGGCTTGCGCGCCTTGGTGGAGATGACCTCCGAGATGATCCCGAACCCGGGCAACATCATGATGTAGACGGCCGGGTGGGAGTAGAACCAGAAGATGTGCTGGTAGGAGATCACGTCGCCGCCCTGGGACGGGTCGAAGAAGTTCGCGTGCAGCGTCCGGTCGACCAGGACCAGGAACTGCGAGCCGGCGACGAAGGGCGTCGCGATCACGACGAGCAGCGAGGTCGTGAAGTTCGCCCACACCAGTAGTGGCATGCGCCAGAACGTCATGCCGGGCGCACGCATGGTGATGATCGTGACGATGAAGTTGAGCGCCGTCATGATCGACGACGTGCCCGCGAACTGCACTCCGATCGTGAAGAACTGCTGGCCCAGCGGCGCGTTGGTCGACAACGGCGCATAGGCGGTCCAGCCCGTGTTGAAGGCGCCGCCGTCCGGCACCAGGAAGCTGGCCGTCATCATCACGCCGGCGACCGGCAGCAGCCAGTAGCTGAGCGCGTTCAGGCGCGGGAACGCCATGTCGGGAGCGCCGATCATCAGCGGCAGCACGTAGTTCGCGAGCCCCGCGAAGATCGGGATCACGACCAGGAAGATCATCAGCGAGGCGTGGACCGAGAACAGGCCGTTGTAGGTGTTCGGGTCCACCACCTGCTGGCCGGGCTGGGCGAGCTCCGCCCGCACGATCTCGGCCAGGCCGCCGCCCACGAGCATGAAGAAGAGTGCCGTGACCGTGTACTGGACGCCGATCACCTTGTGGTCGGTGTTGACGCGGAAGTAGTCCTTCCAGCTGCGCGCCCCGTGGTCGGAGTGGTCGTCGGGCTTGGTGGGTGAGCCGATGATGTAGCGGCCCCAGTAGTCGAAGCCCCCGATGCCGACGAGGAACGCCAGCGGCGCAGCGATCAGGATCACCGTGACCAGCGGGTCCTCCTCGAGCACGTACGTCCCGTACAGCGCGCGGATGCCGGCAACCAGGCCGAACGCGAACGCCGCGCCGGCCACGGTCATCCAGGCGGCGCGGATCCATCCCGGCTGCATCATGCGACGGGCGAAGCTCATGTGGGGTGCCACCGCCATGCCGGCCATTCTAGGTCTGCCCCCCTTCCCCACGGCTGCGTATCAAACGGCACATCACGGGGCGACCTGCTCCTGCTGCTCCTGCGCGCCCGCGCCCTGGCCGCCCTGCTGTGACACGACGCCGCCCGCCTGCGGGCCCCGGCCGCTGCGCTGGCGCTGGGCCCACCGGTTGAACGCGGCCTGGTCCTCGACGATCACGGTGGCGCGCATCGTGGAGTGCCCGAGGCCGCAGAGCTCGGTGCACGCGAGCGTGTACCGGCCGAGCCGCTTGGGCGTTACGCGTACGTCCGTCTCGATGCCCGGGACCGCGTCCTTCTTGAGGCGGAACTGCGGTACCCAGAAGGAATGGATCACGTCCTTCGCGTTCAGCTTGAAGTGGTACGGCGTGTCCTTCACCAAGTGCAGCTCGCCCGACCGGAACTGCTCGCCGTCGGCGTATTCGAACGTCCATGCGAACTGCTCGGCCGTCACCTCGACGGTGCGGGTGCCGGCCTTCGACTCCTCGATGTCGGCCAGCACGAGCCCGCTGTAGACGGCGGCCCCGACCATCAGGATCGCTGGAATCGCGGTCCAGACGATCTCCAGGCGCGTGTTGCCGTGCAGCGGGTCGCCGTCACGCAGATCGTCCGGTGAGCGCTTGCGGAAGTGGATCACCGCGGTGATCAAGATGCTGCAGACCAGCGCGAAGATGAACGCGGAGATCAACGCGAGCACGTCGTAGAGCGTGTCGATCGGGCCGGCCTGCGTGGAGGCCTGCTCCGGCTCCCACGGAAGGGCCCACACGACCGTCCCGACGACGAGCGTGATCGCAAAGGTCCAGAGTCCTACCTGGACATACGGGTTGCGGAGGTGCCTCATCCCGGGGGCGGACGATACTACGCGTCGAACCTGACCAAGAGCGGGACGGCGGCCCTCAACGAACCGTCACGTCAGTGTCCATACCGGACTGCGCGTGGCCGGGAACGGTGCAGTAGAAGCGGTACTTCCCCGGCTTCAGGTCCGCCGCCAGCTCCGCGGACTCGCCGCCGTCGATGACCGGGGTCTTCTCCTCGACGCCCTCGCCCTCGATCTCCAGGTCGTGCCCGATCTCGCCCTCGTTCACGACCTCGAACGTGTAGCGGCCCGCCTCCAGCGTGTCGCCACCCTCGAGCTCGATGGAGAACTCCTTCTCGACGGCGCGGACCGCCTTGGCGCCGCCGGCTTCGCCGCCGCCCCCGCCCGCTTCGGCCTCCTTGGCCCGCTCCTCGGCGGCCTTCTCCGCGGCCTCGGCGCGGGGATGCTCCTTGTGGGTGGTGGTGATCAGCACGACGGCGCCGACCAGCACGAGCAGTGCCGTGCCGCCGATGATCGCCCGCGCCATCTTCTGGCTGGGGGGAAAGCCCTCGCGCGTCAACCCCACCGCCGACAGGACGACGGCGAGCACGACCATTGCGATGCCGAGCACGTAATAAGCGGTCATACGGGCGGCGCGACGATATCAGCCGCCTGAGCGTCAGCGCGGGAGCTGGGGCAGCACCTCCGCCGCGACCCACTCCAGCGCCTCGGGCACCTGCGGAGCGAGCAGGCTGACCTGGATCACGACGTCGTGGACGCCATGCTCCGCATAGGCGCCCAGCTCGTCCACCACCGCTTGTGCGGATCCGCCCAGCATGCGGCGGTCCGGGACGAACGACTCCTCCTCGCGGCCGGGTGGGATCAGGCCCCGCACGACGCTCAGATCGAGCTCGGCGGGATCGCGCCCGACCTCGGAGCCGATGCGGCGCAGGCGCTCGTTCACGTCCGGCATGTCCTCGGGGTAGACCTCGAAGCCGTGCCAGCCGTCGCCCAGCCGCAGCGCACGCCGCAGGGCCGGGTCGGTGTTGCCGCCCACCCAGATCGGCGGACCGCCCTCGGACCGCGTCGTGGTGGCCAGCACGATGCCGTCGAAGTTGCTGAAGCGGCCCTGGAAGGTGGCCGGGTCCTGCGTCCACAGCGCGCGCAGCGCCTCGATGTGCTCGTCGGTGCGGGGGCCGCGCTCGGCCGGGTCGATGCCGAGGGCCGAGAATTCCTCCTGCATCCATCCGCAGCCGACACCCAGCACGAAACGCCCTTCGGTGAGGACGTCGAGCGCTGCCGCCTCCGCCGCGAGGTTCAGCGGGTTGCGGTACGGCAGGACCAGCACGCTGGTGCCGAGCCGCACGCGATCGGTCACCGCCGCGCACAGGGAGAGGGTCACGAGCGGGTCCAGCCACTGCATCCCCGGCGACATCGCGATCTCCGTGCCGGAGCGCTGGTAGGGGTACTCGCTGGCGCGCTCGTAGGGCAGCGTCACGTGGTGCGCGACCCACACCGAGTCGAAGCCGAGGCGCTCCGCCGCCTCGGCGACCGGCAGCAACATGTCCTTGCCGTGGTCGAGGCCGACGTTCGGTAGTGACACACCGATGCGCACGCGCGCACCCTAACGGGGCGCGGTCGTTGTAGAAATCCTGCATGCACCTGGGCCTGCTGCTCGAGCTGCCGACGCAGCGCGAGAACGTCGCGATCGCACGCCGTGCGGAGGAGGCCGGGTTCGACTCGGTCTGGGCGCCCGAGTTCCACAACCACTCCGGGCCCCTGGCGCTGGCCGCGGCGGCCGAGGTGACACAGCGCGTCGAGCTCGGCACCGCGATCGCGTGGGCCTTCGGGCGCTCACCGCTGCTCACGGCGGTGACCGCGCTGGACCTCGACGAGATGTCGGACGGGCGCTTCGTGCTCGGGCTCGGCACGGGGACGCGCCGCATGCGCACCGACTGGCTGGGCGCGCCGGCGGAGAAGCCGGCGACCCGCCTGCGCGAGACCGTCGAAGCGGTGCGAGCCGTGTGGGACGCCGCCGCCGCGGGCGCAGTCGAGTACGAGGGCGAGCTGGTCCAGCTGAAGGTGCGCCCGTACGGGCGCGCGGGGCAGGTCCGTCCCAGCATCCCGGTCTACGTCGCCGCCGTGAACGCAGGCATGACGCGCATGGCCGGTGCGGTGGCAGACGGCGTCGTGGCTCATCCGATGGCGACCTCCCGGTACATCCAGGAGGTGATGCGCCCGGCGATCGCGGAGGGAGCGAACGGCGCGGGGCGCTCGCCGGCGGACGTGTCGGTGGCCGACTGGGTCCTGCTCGCGATCTCGGCCGACCGCGACCAGGCACGCGAGGACGCGAAGCGCCAGATCGCATTCCACGCGACGGTTCGCACGTACGACTCGATCCTCGATCTGCACGGATTCACCGACGTCGCCGCGCAGATCCGGGCGCTGTGGAAGAGCTTCGACCTCGCCGGGATGACGGCGCTCGTCACCGACGAGATGCTCGACGAGATGGCCGTCGCGGGCACTCCGGACGAATGCCGCGCGGCGCTCGAGCAGCGCGCGGACGGTGCCGAGCGCCTGCTGCTCGGCGCGCCCGTGGTCGCGACCGACGCCGATCGGATCCGCGCCTACCACGACGCGATCGTCGAAACGCTCGCCCGCTGATCGAGGCCATAAGCGACTCGAATTGCACGCCGAGCTGCG
>Ga0075431_100001917_pt1 | contig 19765 bp, 20 predicted proteins | sample RhiMetdeltSRZDD5_FD_75297 | JGI IMG/M metagenome (GOLD analysis project Ga0075431, IMG submission 75297) | Populus rhizosphere microbial communities from Tennessee, USA - Rhizosphere MetaG P. deltoides SRZDD5 | ecosystem: Host-associated > Plants > Roots > Rhizosphere > Soil | place: USA... | reverse complement strand
TACGACAGCGGCGAATACAACCGCGCCCTCACGCGGGCGCTGGAGATCTCTCACTACGAGAAGCTCCGGAACGAGCAGAAAGAGCGCCTCGCCCGCAACGACCGCATGCTGCTCGGGGTGGGGATGGCCGTCTATGTAGAGATGTGCGGCTTCGGGCCGTTCGAGAGCGCGGTGGTACGCGTGGAGCCGGGAGGCGGTGTCACCGCGTTCACCGGGACCTCGTCCCACGGCCAGGGCCACGAGACGACCTTCGCCCAGATCATCTCGGATCACCTGGGGGTCGACTTCGACAAGATCGTCGTCCGCCACGGGGACACCCTCAACACGCCCATGGGCAACGGCACCGGCGGCAGCCGCAGCCTGGCCGTCGGCGGCTCGGCCATCCTCAACGCGACGATGAAGGTCCAGCAGAAGGCGCGGCGGCTGGCCGCGCACATCCTGGAGGCGGCGGCGGACGACGTCGTATTCGAGGACGGCCGCTACCAGGTGAAGGGCGCGCCCGCCAAGGCGCTCACGATCGCGCAAATCGCGCCGAAGGCCTACGGCGAGGGCCTCCCCGATGGGGTGGAGTCCGGCCTCGAGGCCACCGAGTTCTTCCGCCCGCCGCAGCTCGTCTATCCGTTCGGCGCTCATGTGGCGGTGGTGGAGATCGACCGCGACACCGGGCACACGCGCGTGCGGGAGTTCGTGTCCGTCGACGACTGTGGCGTGCGCATCAGCCCCATGCTGGTGGCGGGCCAGGTCCACGGCGGGCTCGCCCAGGGCATCGCGCAGGCGCTGATGGAGGAGGTCGTCTACGACGCCGAGGGCCAGCTGGTCACCGGCTCGCTGATGGATTACGCCGTCCCCCACGCCGAGGATCTGCCGCTCTTCACCACCGATCAGACGGTCACGCCGACGCCCTTCAATCCGATGGGCGCCAAGGGCATCGGCGAGGCGGCCACCATCGGCTCCACGCCGGCCATCGTCAACGCGGTCGTCGACGCCCTCAAGCCCTTCGGCGTGCGCCATCTCGACATGCCGCTCAAGGGCGAAAGGGTGTGGCAGGCGCTCTCGAAGGCGAAGAAGTGATCGATCCGAAGGCCGCCCTCGCCTCCGTCACCCGGACGTGGGACGCCGACATCCTGCCCGCGCTCGCCGACTACGTGAGGATTCCCGCGAAGTCGCCGCACTTCGACGCCGACTGGAAGGCGCACGGACATCTCGACCGCGCGGCCGCCCTGATCGAAGCGTGGTGCAGGGCGCGGCCCATCGAGGGACTTCGCGTCGAGGTCGTCCGCCTCGCCGACCGCACCCCGCTCATCTACATGGAAGTGCCCGGCCGCGGGGACACCGTGATGCTCTACGGTCATCTCGATAAGCAGCCGGAGATGGTGGGCTGGGGCGAGGGACTGGGGCCTTGGACGCCGGTACGGCGCGGCGACAAGCTCTTCGGGCGCGGGGCCGCCGACGACGGGTACGCGGCCTTCGCCGCCCTCACGGCCATCGAGACGCTGCAGCAGCAGAAGATCCCGCACGCGCGCTGTGTGGTGCTCATCGAGGCGTGCGAGGAGAGCGGCTCCTACGATCTGCCCGCCTACGTCGAGGTGCTGGCCGGGCGCATCGGAACCCCCAGCCTGATCGTGTGCCTCGACTCCGGCTGCGCCGACTATGAGCACCTCTGGTGCACCACCTCGCTGCGCGGCATCGTCAACGGCGTGCTGACGGTGGAGGTGCTCACCGAGGGCATCCACTCCGGCGCCAGCGGCATCGTGCCCTCGTCGTTTCGCATCCTCAGATCGCTTCTCTCACGCGTCGAGGACGAGCGGACCGGCGAGATTCGTCTGCGCGACCTGCACGTCGACATTCCCGGCGAGCGGCTGGAGCAGGCGCGCGCGGTGGCGGAGATCACCGGCAAGAAGGTGGCGGAGATCTTTCCCCTCGTCCCCGGCATGCGGCTGGCACAGGAGGACCCGCTCGAGCGCGTGCTGGCGGCGACGTGGCGACCGGCCCTGTCGATCACCGGCGCCGGCGGCTTGCCGCAGCCAACCGACGGCGGCAACGTGCTGCGCCCCAGGACGATCGCCAAGCTCTCCTTGCGGCTGCCCCCGACCGTGAAGTCGACCGACGCCGCCCAGCGCGTGAAGCAGATGCTCGAGTCGGATCCGCCCTACGGCGCGCGGGTGACGTTCGAGGTGGAAGCGCCGGGCGACGGCTGGGACGCGCCCGCCACCGAGCGCTGGCTCCTGGAGGCCATGCACGAGGCCTCGCGGACGTATTTCGGCGCGCCGGCGATGTTCCAGGGCACCGGTGGCTCCATCCCGTTCATGGCGATGCTCAGCGAGCGGTACCCGCGGGCCCAGTTCATGATCACGGGCGTGCTCGGACCCGGATCGAACGCGCACGGGCCCAACGAGTTCCTCCACGTGCCGACCGGCGTGCGGGTGACCGCCTCCGTCGCCCACGTGCTGGCCGCGCACGCGCGGCGCTGATCAGGCCGAGCGGCGCTCGGCGCCGATCCGCAGTCGATTGAAGACGTCCCGCACGCCGGGGACGTTGCCGGCGATGTCCTCCGCCAGCCTTCGCGCGCGTCGATCGGCGACGCTGCCCTCGAGGGTCACGTCGGCGTCGCGCACCTGCACCACGATCTCGCGCGCGTCCACCCGCGCGTCGTCGGCGAGCCAGTCGCACACGTCCTCGTGAATGCGCTGGTCGGAGCGCCGGTAGTTGCGCGGGCCTCGGCCCGCGTGCGGACCTGGCCGGAGCGCGATGTCGCCGCCGCCCGGGCCGGGTCCGATCTGGTAGCCGAGCTCGGGGCCCGGATGGCGCGTGCGCCGCTCGCGCTCCCGCTCCCGATAGCGCTCGTTGCCGTAATAGCGCCGCTCGATCGGTTCCATGCCTGGTGTCGCGATGCAGCGCCGGTGCCACCGAGTGCGTGGCGTTTGCATTGCACCCCTATAATGTTCATGGCAGTCACCATTCCGACCGACGCCCGCCTCCTCGCGCTCGAGGACATCGCGACCCAGTTCCGCGTCGACTGCGTGCGCGCCACCACCGCCGCCGGCAGCGGCCATCCGACCTCGTGCGCGTCCGCCGCCGACCTGGCGGCCGCCGTCTTCTTCGACGCGATGCGGATCGATCCGGATCATCCGCGCGATCCCGTCTCCGATCGGTTCGTGCTCAGCAAGGGCCATGCGGCCCCGCTGCTGTACGCGGCGTGGGCCGCCGTGGGTCTCGTCGACCGCAACGAGCTCACTCAGCTGCGCCAGCTCGACAGCGATCTCGAGGGCCATCCCACGCCGCGGCTGCCGTTCGTCGACGTGGCGACCGGCTCGCTGGGGCAAGGGCTCGGGGTGGGGCTCGGACTCGCGCTGGGGGCGCGGCTGGCCGGCACCGACGCGCGCATCTTCGTGCTCATGGGCGACGGTGAGACGGCCGAGGGCTCGGTGTGGGAGGCCGCGGAGCTCGCCTCGCACGACAAGGTCGACAACCTCATCGGCATCGTGGACGTGAACGGGCTCGGTCAGTCGGGACCGACGATGCTCGATCACGACATGCGTGCGTTTCAGCGGCGCTTCGCCTCCTTCGGCTGGCGCGTCCAGGTGATCGACGGCCATGACCTGCGTCAGATCACGGCCGCCGTCCGGACGGCCATGCGCGGGCGTGGCGCGCCGAGCGTGATCGTCGCGCGCACGATCAAGGGCAAGGGCCTGGCCGGCGTCGAGGGCCTGGAGGGCTGGCACGGCAAGCCGCTACCGCCCGATATGGCCGCGCAGGTCATCGCGGAGCTCGAGCAGCGCAAGCATCACCTGCCCGCCCCGCCGATCCGCAAGCCGCGGCGCCGACCGCTTGCGAAGCCGGCCGTGAAGCCGGTGGCCGGCAGTCCGTCCAAAGGTGAGATCGCCACGCGAGAGGCCTACGGCCACGCGCTCGTCCGTCTCGGCGAGGCCGACCCGCGCGTGGTGGCCCTCGACGGCGACGTCAAGAACTCCACGTTCGCGGAGGCGTTCCTGAAGCAGTTCCCGCCGCGCTTCTTCGAGTGCTTCATCGCCGAGCAGAACATGGTCAGCGTCGCCGCCGGTCTGGCGGCGCAGGGCTACATCCCGTTCGCCTCGTCGTTCGCCTGCTTCCTGGAGCGCGCCGCCGACCAGATCCGCATGGCCGGCATCTCACGCTCGAACATCAAGCTCTGCGGCTCGCACGCCGGCGTGTCGATCGGCGAGGACGGTCCCTCGCAGATGGCGCTCGAGGACCTCGCGTTCTTCCGCGCCATTCCCGAGAGCGTGATCTTCTATCCGGCCGACGGTGTCTCCACCGACGCGGCCGTGCAGCTGGCCGCGCAGCGCAAGGGCGTCGTCTACATCCGGACCACGCGCGGCAAGACGCCCGGCCTCTACCCCGACGACGCGGCCTTCACGGTTGGCGGCCTCAAGGTCTTGCGCCACGGCGAGCACGATCGCATCGCCATCGTGGCCGCGGGCATCACGCTGCACGAGGCGCTCGCCGCCCACGACGAGCTCGCGGCCGGCGGGCTCGCCGTTCGCGTGATCGATCTCTACTGCGTGAAGCCCGTGGACGCGGCGGCCCTGCTCCAGGCGGCGCGCGCGTGCCCGGCCGGGCTCCTCACCGTGGAGGACCACTACGCCGAGGGCGGGATCGGCGCGGCCGTGCTGGAGGCCGTCGGCGAGGCCGGCGTGCCGGTGCATCGGCTCGCCGTCCGGGAGATTCCGCGAAGCGGCCCGCCGAAGAAGCTCCTGGAGCGCTACGGCATCGGCCGCGCCGCCATCATCGAGAAGGTTCGCGCGCTCGCCGGCTGATCAGGCGACGGCGATCTGCGCTGGCGCCTGCTCGTCCATGAACCGACGGATGGTTCGCGCCACCGAGCGCGGCGCCGCGTAGTGCGCCGCGTGGGCCACGCCGGGGACCACCACCAGCCGTCCTGCCGGCAGCTCGGACGCGACGCGCTCGGCCCAGTCGGCGCTCACCAGCGGGTCTCGCAGGCCCCGGACGACGAGCGCCGGCGCCATGACGAAGGGCAGTCGGGTCTCCGGGCGGTGGTCCAGCGCTTCACGAAGCCCGTGCAGCAAGAGACGCGGTCCGCAGCGCAGATAGTCGGTGAGGGCGACGCCGAGGAGCGACAGCGGCTCGCGGGTGGCGTCCAGCAGGAGCCGCGCGATCTGCGCTCGTCGCGTCCGCGCTCCGGGATCGGTGGTCGGCCCCACCAGCACGAGGCGCTCGACGAGCCGCGGCCGCCGCGCGGCCAGCTCTATGGCTAGCTGACAGCCGTAGGAGTTGCCGACGATCGTGGCCGAGCGCAGCCCGGTGGTTCGCATCCAGCTCGCCAGCACCTCCGAGAGCTCGACCAGCCCGAGGGGGCGTCCCGGCCATTCGCTGCGACCGAAGCCGGGAAGATCCAGGGCAAACACCCGGCAGAACGGCGCCAGCTCCCGGGCGAGCGGCGCCATGGACCGGCTCGCCACGCCCAGCCCGTGGACGAGGACGACGGCCGGAAACCACGACGGCACGCGCTCCGCCACGCGGGCATGCACGGCCACGTCGCCGACCATCCGCCACTGTCGCTCCATTGCTGGCCTCCGGGGGCTCGTCACTCGCTTGCGGACCCCTCCGCGCACTGTCTATGCTTCGTCGATGCCCGCCAGCCTTCGCTCGGCCCCGACGCTGGTCCTGCTCGTGCGCCACGCGGTGACGCCCACAACTGGAAAGGTACTCCCGGGACGAGCGCGGGGCTTGCACTTGTCCGAGGAGGGCCGGCGCCAGGCCGATGCCGCCGCCACGCGGCTGGCCGCGCTGCCGCGGATCGCCGCCGTCTACTCCTCCCCGCTGGAGCGCGCCCAGGAAACCGCGGCTGCCATCGCCCGCGCGCGTGGCCTCGCCGTGCGGATCGAGCGCGGCCTGCTCGAGTGCGATTTCGGCGCCTGGACGGGCGCGTCGCTCCGCCGCCTGGGCCGCAAGCGCGAGTGGGCGGTGGTGCAGCGACATCCGAGCGGCTTCCGGTTCCCCGGCGGCGAGTCCTTCGTCGAGATGCAGTCGCGAATCGCCGACGCCGTCCGGCGGCTGGTCGAGCGCCACCGCGGCCGCGTCATCGTGGCCGTCTCGCACGCCGATCCCATCAAGGCGCTGCTCGCCCACGTGCTCGGCACGCCGCTCGACCTCTTCCAGCGCCTCGTGGTCGCGCCGGCCTCCATCTCGGCCGTGGTGTTCCGGCCCGACGGCGCGACCGTGCTGACCGTGAACTCGGTCGACGGCGGCGTGGCCGCGCTGGTGGGCCGATGAGCGAATCCTTCGAGCTCCTGAAGCCCGAGCACTTCACGTGCGGGACGGTGGGCGCCCCGGGCTCGCGTGTGTTCTACATCCAGGCGCGGCAGGGACGCCGCCTGGTGACGCTCAAGAGCGAAAAGGAGCAGGTGCGCGCGCTCGGCGAGTATCTGGCCGAGCTGCTCGACAAGCTCCCGGCAGGGACGGGCGTGAAGCTGCCCGACGCCGATCTCGTGGAGCCCGTGGAGCCGGCCTGGCCCATCGCCTCCATCGGTCTCGGCTACGACGAGGACACCAAGCGGATCGTGATCGTGGCCACGGCCGTGGAGGAGGAGGAAGGACAGGAGGTGCCCACCGCGCGCTTCGCCGTCACCCGCGAGCAGGCGGCGGCGTTCGTCACGCGCGCCGAGACACTGATGAAGGGCGGCCGGGCCATCTGTCCGATGTGCAGTCAGCCGAAGGAACCGAGCGGTCACGTGTGCCCGCGGAGCAACGGTCACGTCGTCCGCTCGTGACGCCCGGGAGCTTCTCGCGCGCGGCAACATCACGCTGAAGGGACGCCTGCCGCGCTCGAGCAACGCGACGTTTCTGGTGGAGGTCGTGCTGGCGGACGCGCGCGCGCTCGCCGTCTACAAGCCCGAGCGCGGCGAGCGACCGCTGTGGGATTTTCCGCCGGGCCTCTTCAAGCGCGAGCTGGCCGCCTACGAGCTGTCGGAGGCGCTCGGCTGGGACCTGGTGCCTCGGACGGTGCAGCGGGACGGGCCGTACGGCGAGGGCTCGCTCCAGGAGTTCGTGCACGCCGATTTCCAGCAGCACTACTTCACGCTGGCGGAGGATGCCGCGCACCACGAGCGCTTGCGACAGCTCTGCGCCTTCGACGTCATCGCCAACAACGCCGACCGCAAGAGCGGCCACTGCCTCCTCGGCCCCGACGGCCGCGTCTACGCCATCGACAATGGCCTGTGCTTCAACGTCGAGCCCAAGCTCCGCACGGTGATCTGGGAGTTCGCCAACCAGGCGCTGCCCCCGGACGTCGCGAAGGCCCTCCGGAAGCTCGTCCGGCACGGCCTCCCGGACGCGCTGGCGAAGCTACTCGATCCGGACGAGCGCACGGCGCTCCTCGGCCGTGCGCGCGCGCTGCTCGCGGCGCGGCGTTTCCCCGACGGCAGCGAGTCCTTCGGCTACCCCTGGCCCGTCGTCTGAGCGCGGGGGCACGGCGACCGCGGATGGTATACCCTGTTCTTCACCCGGGAGGAGCCCATGGACGGTCAAACCTACGACCGCAGCGCGCAGGACGTCGGCAACATCTGCTTCCTCGAGCACGTCAACTTCCGCGTCCCTGATCAGCAGCTGGCCACCGCCTTCTACGTCACCGCGCTAGGCTTCACGCGCGATCCCTATCTGATGGTCGGGCTCGACAACATGTGGATCAACCTTGGTAAGTCGCAGTTCCACCTGCCGACCGGCAACCCCAACGTCTCGCGCGGCCAGGTCGGAACCGTGATCCCCGATTTCGACGTCCTGGAGGCGCGGCTGAAGGACGCCGAGCGCTGGCTCGGCGGCACCAAGTACAGCTACCGCATGGCGGCCGATCACGCCGACGTCACGTGCCCGTGGGGCAACCGTATCCGCGTCCACCGCGCGAGCGCCAGGTACGGCTTCATGACGCTCGGCATGCCCTACGTCGAGTTCCCGGTGCCCGACGGTCACGCCGACGGCATCGCGCGCTTCTACGTCGAGGTCATGGGCGCCCCGGCGCGGCTCGAAGACGATGGCCATGGCGTGGCCGCGCACGTGCAGGTTGGGGCGGGGCAGTCGCTCGTGTTCCGGGAGACGCGCGACACCATCCGGCCCTACGACGGCTATCACATCGCTGTCTACGTCAGTGACTTCGGCGGTGCGCACGCGCGGCTCAACGAGCGCGGCATCATCAGCCAGGAGTCGAATCCGCACCAGTACCGCTTCCAGGAGATCGTCGACCCCGAGAGCGGCAAGCTCCTCTACGAGATCGAGCACGAGGTGCGCTCGTTCACGCACCCGATGTACGCGCGCCCCCTCGTGAACCGCAATCCCGCCCAGCGCCAGCCGACGTACCAGCCAGGCCAGGACGCGTTCTATCCGAAGTACTGAGTAGATGGGGGGCCCCGAAATGGCCCCCCAAGCCCCCCAGCGTTCGTCGCGCCCCGGGGAACCCGGAGCGCTCCTCGGACGCCTCACTCCAGGGTCGGGCGGGCAGGGCCGTGACTACCGCTTCAGCTCGATTTCGATGAAGACAAACTCGGTTGGGTTGGGGTTGATGACGTCGTGCTCCACGCCGGCGAGGCGGTAGTAGGGTTCGCCGGTGGTCAGGGTTGCGGTGGCGTCGCCGGCGGCGCTCGTCATCGCCAGCGGGCCGGTGGTGATCGGCACGACCACGTAGGGATAATCGTGACGATGGTGGCCGGTGTGCGAGCCGGGGGCGAAGCGCCACTCGGTCACGCGCACCTGCTCGTTGTCGATCTTGACGGTGGGGACGGCCTTTGCCCTTGGCTCGCGCATGCGGCATGATAACGCGCCACGTGGTGACGCGCCGGCCGCCGGGCCTCGGAGCCCTGCCGACGGCACGCCCGCCGGCACACAAGGAGACTGCACATGGGTGAGATGCTGACGCTGACGGCCGAAGATGGACACAAGCTCTCCGCCTACAAGGCCACGCCGCCCGACAAGCCGCGCGGCGCGCTGGTGGTGATCCAGGAGATCTTCGGCGTGAACCACCACATCAAGAGCGTCACCGATCGCTTCGCCAAGGAAGGCTACCTGTCCATCGCGCCGGCGCTGTTCGACCGCGTCGAGCGCGGCTTCGAGTCCGGGTACCAGCAGGCGGACATCGAGCGCGGCCGCGCCGTGCGCGGCAAGCTGACCATCGAGGACGCAGTGAAGGACGTCCGCGCGGCCGTCAAGGAAGCGGCCAAGTCGGGCCAAAAGGTCGGCGTGGTCGGCTACTGCTTCGGCGGCACCATGGCGTGGCTCTCGGCGACACGGATCGACGGCGTGTCGGCGGCCATCGCGTACTACGGCGGCGGCGTCGCGGACGCGGCGGCCGAGAAGCCGAAGTGCCCGGTGATCTTCCACTGGGGCGAGACCGATGCGTCGATCCCGAAGGAGCACTGGGAGAAGGTGAAGCAGAACCATCCGAACCTCACCCAGTACGTCTATCCGGCCGGCCACGGCTTCCATTGTGACGAGCGCGCCTCGTACCACAAGCCGAGCGCCGAGCAGGCGATGGAGCGGACGCTCCAGTTCCTGCGCCAGCACGTGGGCTGAGGCCGATGCGCGGCCTTCTCGCCTACGGCGTCTACCTCCCGTACTCGCGTCTGGAGCGGAAGAGCATCGCCGACGCGCTGGGCGCTCCCGCCGGCTCCGGTACGCGGGCGGTGGCCTCGTACGACGAGGACACGACGTCGATGGGCGTGGAGGCCGCGCGCTCCGCCCTGCGCGGCACCACCGCCGTCCCGGAGCTGCTGTACTTCGCCACGTCCGACCCCGCCTATCTCGACAAGACCAACGCCAACGCCATTCACGCCGCGCTGGATCTGCCGCCGTCGACGATGGCCATCGACGTCGCCGGCTCCGTACGCTCGGCCGCCGGCGCGCTGCGCGCGGCCGTGGACGCGCGGGGTCCGGCGCTGGCCGTGCTCTCCGACGTTCGCAGCGGCCTCCCTGGCGGCGGCGACGAGCGCGACGGCGGCGATGCGGCGGCCGCCTTCCTGTTCGGCGAGGGCGACCTGCTGGCCGAGCCGATCGGACACGCGTCGCTGACGGCGGAGTTCCTCGATCGCTGGCGCGTGCCGGGTGAGTCGTACTCGCGGCAGTGGGAGGAGCGCTTCGGGGAGTTTGCCTACGTGCCGCTCGGCGAGGGCGCGCTGGTGGAGGCGCTGAAGCACGCCGGGATCACGGCACCGGAGGTCGATCACCTGATCGTCGCCGGTCCGCACGGCCGCTCCAACAAGCGCGTGGCCGCCTCCGCCGGCGTGAGGAAAGAATCGCTGGTCGACGACCGCACGAGCGTGGTGGGCAACACGGGTGCCGCCCACGCGGGCCTCCTGCTCGCGGATGTGCTCGATCGCGCCCAGCCGGACCAGGTCATCGCGGTCGTCTCGCTGGCGGACGGTGCCGACGTCACCATCTGGCGGACGACGGCGGCGATGCGCGCACGCGGCGGCCGGACGACCGTGGCCGCGCAGCTCACGAGCCCCGGCCGCGTGTCGTACGCCACGTTCCTGACCTGGCGCGGCGTCATCCGACGCGAGCCGCCGCGCCGGCCCGACCCTCAGGCCCCGGATGCGCCGGCGGCCGCGCGCGCGGAGGCGTGGAAGTACGCGTTCATCGGCAGCCGGTGCCAGGCGTGCGGGGCGCGCCACGTGCCGCCGCAGCGCGTGTGCGTGAAGTGCCACGCCATCGACCGGATGACGCCGGAGCCGATGCGCGACGTGCCGGCCGCCATCGCGACGTTCACCGTCGATCGGCTGGCGTACTCGATGTCGCCGCCGGTGGTGGTGGCCGTGGTCGACTTCGAGGGGGGCGGGCGGTTCCAGTGCGAGATGACCGACGTCGATCCAGGCAAGGTCAAGCTCGGCGACCGCGTCGAGCTGACGTTCCGCCGTCTCTACACGGCCAACGGCATCCATAATTACTTCTGGAAGGCGAGACCGATCCGCGGAGGACAGTGATGGCGAGCAACGGGATCCGTGACCGCGTGGCGATCGTCGGCATGGGCTGCACCAAATTTGCCGAGCACTGGGACAAGAGCACGAGCGACCTGCTGGTGGACGCCACCAAGGAGGCCACGGCCTCGGCCGGTGTCGAGGTCAAGGACATCGACGCCTTCTGGCTGGGGACGCTGTTTTCCGGGCAGAGCGGGCTGACGCTCTCGCGGCCGCTCAAGATCGACTACAAGCCGGTGAGCCGGCTGGAGAACTACTGCGCCACCGGCTCCGAGGCCTTCCGCAACGCGTGCTATGCGGTGGCGTCGGGCGCCTACGACATGGCCATGGCCATCGGCGTGGAGAAGCTCAAGGACTCCGGCTTCTCCGGGCTGCCGAACAGCAACTCCGTGGGCGACGGGACGCGCGCCGGCCTCACGGCCCCCGCCACCTTCAGCCTGCTGGCGCCCGCGTACGGCAAGAAGTACGGCGTGAGCGACGAGCAGCTCAAGGAAGTCATGACGCGCATCGCCTGGAAGAACCACAAGAACGGCGCGCTGAACCCGCGCGCGCAGTTTCGCAAGGAAGTGCCGAAGGACACGATCTCGTGCTCGCCGCTGGTGGCGGGCGCCCTCGGGATCTTCGACTGCTCCGGCGTCAGCGACGGCTCCGCGGCCGCCATCATCGTGCGTGCCGAGGACGCGCACCGCTACACGGACAAGCCCCTCTTCGTGAAGGCGCTGTCGTTCGTGGCCGGCCCCGCCGCCGGACCCATCGACCCCGACTACGACTACACGACCTTCCAGGAAGTCGTCGCCTCCGCCGCCGACGCCTATGCCCAGGCGGGGATCAAGGACCCGCGGCAGGAGCTGGCCATGGCCGAGGTCCACGATTGCTTCACGCCGACGGAGCTCGTCCTCATGGAAGACCTCGGCTTCGCGTCGCGCGGCACCGGCTGGAAGGAAGTCCTCGCGGGCACCTTCGATCTGGAAGGGGAGCTGGCCGTGAATCCCGACGGCGGCCTCAAGTCCTTCGGCCATCCGATCGGCGCGTCGGGACTCCGGATGCTGTTCGAGTGCTGGCTGCAGCTGCGCGGTGAGGCCGGCAAGCGCCAGATCGCCAGCGTGGCGCGCGGGCGGAAGCTGGCGCTCACCCACAACCTGGGCGGCGCGCCCGGCGAGTGCGTCTCGTTCGTGAGCGTGGTCGGCTCGGAGAGGAGCTAGGATGCCCCGCATCGTCTTTGCCCCGAAATTCCCGAAGGCGCTTCACGACGTGCTGATGGAGATGAAGCCGACCGGCTTCGACCTGGTTGCCACCGAGCCCTCCGGGCCGGAATTCTTCGCCGCCGTCAAGGGCGCCGACTACTTCATGGGCTTCGCCCGCAACCCGCTGGGGCCGGAGTTCTACGCGGCCGCGCCGAGCATGAAGCTCGTCCAGCTCATCAGCGCCGGCTACAACACCGTGGATCTCGAGGCGGCGCGCCGGGCGCGGGTGCCCGTCGCCAACAACGGCGGCGCCAACTCCGTGGCCGTCGCCGAGCACGCGGTCATGCTGATCCTGGCTTCGCTGAAGAAGCTGCACTGGCAGCACAACAACGTGTGCGCCGGGAAGTGGCGCGTGGGCGACTTCGCGGAGACGCGGCTCTACGAGCTCGAGGGCAAGACGGTCGGCATCGTCGGGCTCGGCAACATCGGCAAGAAGGTGGCGCGGCGCCTCCGCGGGTTCGAGTGCAAGCTCGTGTACTACGACATCATCCGCCTGCCTGAGCACGAGGAGGACGCCCTCGGCGTCCGCTACGTGCTGTTCGACGAACTGCTGAAGATCTCCGACGTGGTGACGCTGCACACGCCGCTCACCAAGCTCACGCAGAGCCTGATGTCCGAGCCCCAGTTCGAGCTCATGAAGCCCACCGCCGTGCTCGTGAACACCTGCCGGGGGCCCGTCGTCGACGAGCGCGCGCTGCACAAGGCGCTCATCACCAAGCGCATCGCCGGCGCGGGGCTCGACGTGATGCACGACGAGCCGCCCTCCAAGGACAACCCGCTGCTCAACGTCGACAGCTGCACGATCACGCCGCACACGGCGGGACCGACCTGGGACAACTGGCCGAAGACGTTCCGGAACGCCTTCGACAACATCCTGCGCGTCCACGCCGGCCGCCCGCCACTCTGGGTGGTGCCCGAGCTCCGCGACCTGGTGAAATAGCGGAGAACTGACGGGCCAACCCGCGACCGTGCCCGGCACGATCGTTCAAGACGTCGCCGGCCGACGTGCGTTCTCCTGAGACCATGGAACGGCAGGATCCGGTCAGCGAATTGACGACCGCACATCTGGCCGACGCGTGCCTGCGAGCGGGCATTCCCGTGCGCTGCGCGCCGACGTCGCTCCGCGCCGTGGCTCCTGGCAGCCGTGCCAGCGGCCGTGTCCGGCCCGTTCGGCACGTCGGCAGTGTCGACATCTTCCTCGAGGCGCTGGGCGAGGCATCCCCTGGCGACGTCCTGGTGGTGGACAACGCCGGTCGCCTCGACGAGGCGTGCGTGGGCGATCTCATCACCCTCGAGACGAAGTCCGCCGGCCTCGCCGGGATCGTCATCTGGGGGCTCCACCGTGACACCCGTGAGATCGCCGCCATCGGACTGCCCGTCTTCAGCCTCGGCGCCCTGCCCACCGGGCCATTGCGACTCAACGCGCGTGGGCCGGACGCCTTGCGCCTGGCGGCGGTCGGTCCCCACGCCGTCGGCACGAGCGACTACGTCGTGGCCGACGATGACGGCGTGCTGTTCCTGCCGCACGAGCGGCTTGTCGACATCCTCTCGCTCGCACGCCAGATCCGAGACACCGAGGCGCGTCAGGCGAGCCTGATTACCGCCGGGACCACCCTGCGCCGTCAGCTCGGGTTCGACGAGTACCTGTCACGCCGGCGCGGTGATCCGACGTACGACTTCCGCCGGCATCTGCGCCAGATCGGCGGCGCCGTCGAGGAATGACGCGGGCTAGTGTGGGGTGACCGGCTTGGCACCCACCAGCGTCCGCGCCAGATCGATCTCGCCGAAGTGCGTGAAGCCGTGGGTGACGCCCACGAACGCCAGCACGCGGCCCAGCGGCATATCGCCGACGAACTTCATCGCGATCACGCGATCGAGGTCGGGTTCCTTCAGCGTCGCCAGGTACTCGTCCGTGCTCGCCCACACCTTCTTCATGTAGCCCGTGAAGAGCGGGATGTCGTTGATCCGTAGCGCCTGCGCTTCCTCCGTGCTCATGCCCGTGCCCTGCGCCGCCGGCGGGAGCCCGAGCTTCTCCGGATAGCCACCCTCCATCCACACCGTCGGCCGGCGATTCTGCAGCACGAATCGCACGACGTTGTCCTCGGTGCGGACGTAATGCCAGACGTTCCAGGCGATGGTGTTCGCCTTCGGGTGGGACGCCGGCACCGCGTGCAGCTGCTCGGCGGTGAGGCCGGCCAGACTTCCGTCCATGGCCTCGTGCAGCCGCTTCAGGTCGATGGTCAGCGATTCGAGCAGGGTCATGAGGTCCTCCTCTTCTCGGCTCGGGCCCAGCGCCCAAGAATCGCATAAACTCGCCTCATGGCCAGGACCATCGTGGATCTGTCGATGCCGCTCGAGAACGACGTGCTCTCCGACCCGCCCGGCTACGGCCCCAAGATCGAGTACCTCCGCCACAAGGAGACCGCGAAGGACGTGGCGCAGTTCTTCCCCGGCCTCAAGGAGGAGCAGCTCCCGGACGGTGAGGGCTGGGCGGTCGAGTGGATCCGGCTGATGACCCACAACGGCACGCACCTCGACGCGCCCTATCACTTCGCCTCCACCATGAACAAGGGCGAGCGCGCCATCGCCATCGACGAGGTGCCGCTGGAGTGGTGCTTCCAGCCCGGCGTGAAGCTCGACTTCCGTAATCTGCCCGACGGCTACGTGGTCACCGCGCGGGACGTCGAGGCCGAATTGAAACGGATCGGCCACACGCTGAATCCGCTCGAGATCGTCGTCGTCAACACGCGCGCCGGCGCCGCCTACGGTAAGCCGGATTACGTGGCGGCCGGCGCCGGCATGGGGCGTGAGGCGACGCTCTATCTGCTCGAGCGCGGCGTGCGCGTCACCGGCACCGACGCCTGGTCGTGGGACGCGCCCTTCGTCCACACGAAGGAGAAGTTCCAGCAGAGCGGTGACGCCTCGCTCATCTGGGAAGGCCACAAGGCCGGCCGCGAGATCGGCTACTGCCACCTCGAGAAGCTGCATCACCTCGAGACGCTGCCGCCGCACGGGTTCACGATTGCCTGCTTCCCGGTGAAGATCCGCGGCGCCTCGGCCGGCTGGACGCGCGCGGTGGCCATCTTCGACCGCTGACCGAGAGGGTCCGCATGCTCTTCATGTGCATCGAGACGTACAAGAACCAGGACGCGAAGGCCGTGTACCGCCGCTTTCGCGACAAGGGCCGGCAGATGCCCGACGGGCTGACGTTCGTCGGCTCGTGGGTGACCGCCGACCTCGATCGCTGCTATCAGCTGATGGAGTGCGACGACGTCACGCTGCTCCAGCGCTGGATCGTGCGGTGGTCGGACCTGATCCACTTCGAGATCCTGCCGGTGGTGCCGGGCAAGGACGTGGCCGGCGCGCTGGCGTCCGAGCTGTAGGAGAAATCCATGGAAGTCTTCGAGGCCGTCCGCACCGTGCTCGCCGTTCGCGAATACCAGGACAAGCCGATCCCGCCGGACATCGTCCGCAAGATCGTCGAGGCGGGGCAACTCACCGGCAGCGGGATGAACACCCAGCCGTGGCACTTCATCGTGGTGGACGACCGCGAAACGCTCGGACGGCTCGGCGCCGCGGCCACCTCCGGTCCCTACGTCGCGCAGGCGCCGCTGGCCATCGTGGTCGCGATCGGAAAGACGCGCTTCGCCGTCTCGGACGGTAGCCGCGCGATCCAGTCGATGATGCTCGCCGCCTGGGAGCACGGCGTCGGCTCCAACTGGGTAGGCTTCATCGGCGGCCTCACAGCAGTAAACGAGATCATGAAGATTCCGAGCGCGCTCGATGTGCTCGCCATCCTCCCCTTCGGATATCCGACGCGGAAGCTCGGCAAGGGACGCAAGGCGCGGAAGGCGATCGGGCAGGTCGCGTCCCGCGGGAGGTACGGTCAGCCGTTCGCGTGAGCGTCGTTGGGTCACGCCGTCGACGTGTCTCGCGTCACCGCGAATTGTGGCTGTATCGAATTTTCGGCATAGACAGTATCGCGCCGAGCGCGCGTGGCACCTTGTCCGGTCCCGCCAGAATTTCGACTCTGCGGCTCGCATCTGCTCCCAGGCGAGCGACCCCGCGTGTGAGCTGAAAACCTCGAAGCATCAGCACGGTCGCCGTTCCTGGCGCCAGCCAGAGCCCCCGAAAATCGCGGTGTAGAGTCGGCGCAGACACGACAGGAGAACGCCGATGATCACCCTCAGTCTCGAGCCCCTGCGCGATCCCATCCCCGGCCCCGACGCTGACCTGGAGCGAATCGGCGACGAGATCGCCGAGCTGTCGGCGCATCTCGACGCCGCGACTGCTCGCCTGCTCGATCTCATCCGTGAGTTCGACGCGCGTGGCGGCTGGGGCAATGGCTTCCGCTCGTGCGCCGCGTGGCTGTCGTGGCGCGTCGGGCTCGACCCGGCCGCCGCGCGCGAGCGCGTCCGCGTCGCCCGTGCGCTCGGTGGCCTACCGCGGCTGGCGCAAGCGCTCGCTCGCGGTGAGCTCTCGTACTCGAAGGTCCGCGCCCTGACCCGTATCGCCGCGCCGGAGACGGAGGAGCGGCTCCTGGTGGTCGGCCAGGCCGGGACGGCCGAGCATGTCGAGCGGATCGTGCGGGGCTGGCGCTGGGTCGACCGCGCCGAGGAAGTGCGGGACACGGAGAGGCGCCACCGCGGTCGGGCGCTCCACGTGTATCAAGACGACGACGGTATGGTCATCGTACGCGGGCGGCTGGAGCCGGAGGTCGGCGCGGTGTTCATGCGGGCGCTCGCCATGGCACGGGAGACGCTGCGAGCGTCTGGTTCTGCTGACATGTCCACGAAAAACGTTTCCGCGGAAGCGCCTACAGGAAGAGACACCTGGACGGGGAACGTGTCTACCGAAGACGTTCAGTCGGAAGCGCCGACATTCGAGCAGCAGCAGGCCGACGCGCTCGGGCTTCTGGCCGAGACGGCGCTCCACCATGGGATGGATCCGGGCGCGCCAGCCGAACACTTCCAGGTTGTCGTCCATGTGGATGCAGCGGTCCTGACCGATGGGCGAGGCCAGGCGATCCTCGAAGAGGGTGCGCGCGTCTCTGCAGAGACGTCTCGGCGCCTCGCGTGTGATGCAAGCCGGGTGATCATGCGCCACGATCCGGACGGCCGCGTGACGGAGGTCGGTGCCCGGACGCGGACGATTCCGCCGGCCCTACGGCGCGCGCTTCAGCATCGCGATCGTGGCTGTCGCTTTCCCGGGTGCGGCGTGCGATTCGGTCAGGGACACCACATCCACCACTGGGCGCACGGCGGGCCGACGACGCTGTCGAATCTGACGATGCTGTGTCGCCGGCACCACCGCGCCGTGCACGAAGAAGGCTACGGCCTCCAGAGGCTCGCCGACGGGCAGTTGGAGTTTCGGCTGCCGAGTGGTGAGGTACTACCGGCGGTCCCACCGCCCACTGCGACGGCCGACGATCCGGCCCGCACCATTCGCGCGCAGAACGAAACGCGCGGACTTCACATTGACGCGCGCACGGCGATTCCGAGTTGGCCGGGTGACCGATTGGACCTCGGCTACGCGATCGACGTCTTGCGGCCGCGAGACGAACCGCGCAGCTGATAGCGCACCCAGCGACCACGACGCCCCTGGCGCCGCGCTAACGCCCCCCACTCCGCACCGGACCGAACGCGTTCCGGAACACGTAATTCGCCACGCGGCGGCCGAGCGCAATACCCTCCGTCTTGTCGAAGGACCAGTGGATGCCGAGGAAGATGCGGCTCTGGCCGTTTTCCTCTTCCGCTTCGGAGAGTGACGAGAACGTGCGCGGGTGGAGGGGGCGGACGACGCCTTCGTGGTCCTGGGTGACGCCGTTGTACTCGTCGGAGACGAAGGTGAAGGCGATGGCGTCGGTGCGATAGAAGTTGCGCAGCATCTGGAAGAGGGCGCCACCGAAGGCGGCGTGGCCGGAGGGATAGGCGGGGAATGGTGGGGTGAAATTCGGGCCGTGGAGGTTGCTCGCGGGCGCGCCGAGGGGCGTGAAGCTCGTGTCGCCGGCCTCGCGGATGACGGTGACGGGGCGACCGACCTGGTAGTGATACTTCGATTCCCAGGTCGCGATGCCGGCGTCGGCCATGGCGACGTTGACGAGGGCGAGCAGGCGCGCGAGCTCGACGACGTCGGACTTCATCTGCTCGGCGATCTGCATCGTGATCTGGTTGTAGAGGCGCGGGGGCGCGCACAGGCTCGGCGTGCCGTCGTATGCCCAGAACGTTCCGGTGAACGTCTCGTCGGGTGTGCGCTGGGTGGGCGTGTCGATGCCGTCGCCGCCGAGGCGCCTGGCCTCGGCGAATGCCTCTCCGAACCGACGGCTGTTCAAGGCTGGCGGGCTCGGGGCGCGGAATTGCTCGCCGGACTTCAAGACGAAGGGCCGGACGCTGCCCCAGTGGGCGCCGAGCGCCAGCGGCGACTCGCTGATCGGATCCTGCCGCCACTTGCCCGGTGCGTCGCTGGTGATGAAGTCCACGCCGACGCGCGGCTCGGCGTGGTCGGCGCCGTCACCTTCCCGGCGGGCCAGGATGGCGGCGGCCGCGCGACTTCCCAGTGCGATGCCGTTGGTCTTCGCGTGGCCGTTCGCGATTCCTCGAAGCTCGGTTGCCAGCTTGTCGTCGAAACTCTCGACCTGGGATGGAAACATCGCGACCAGGGTGTCGTGCGCCGCCTGGGCGATGGCCGCGTTCATCGACGTCGGTTCCGACACGGGCGGCAGCGCCGTGTACGACTCGTAGCGGCCGGCGATGGCATTGACAGCGTCGAAGATCGCGATCTGCACGATGGCCATGGCGCGGCTGGCGCGGCCGGGACCGAGCTGCTCGCCGAAGACGCGCGTCTCTCCCGGCGCGACCGGCGTGTGGTCGAGGCCGCTCGCGTCGATGGCGATGTCGTTCCACTGCCGGAGCACGCTGAGCGCCTCGGAGCCGCGGCGGGGGAATCGCGGCGTCGGGCGATGGCCGGAGTCCTTGAAGCGGGTGCCGAGCGCGTCGTCGATCCCGTTCGGGAATCCGCGACTCGACGTCTGCGGAGTGAGGCCCAGCGTCAGTACCGCCACGGCAAACGTCGCGATCAACCACCTGCATGTGCTCATGCGCCCTCCTCGGCGCAGCACCGTAGAGCAGACGAGCGCAAGGTCGCAACGCGAAATGTTTTGCAGTTGTGTTGTAGAACTTCTATGTCTCGATCAGGCCGCGCGCAAGCGCGACTCACTGCCGATGAGCGCGACGCGCCGAGCGGTCGAGAGCCACGGCGCGTCGTGAGTCGCAACGGTCGGAACGGCTGAGGTCAACTCTGCGAGGCGACTGAGCCCCGCCCGGCGCGCGGCGCTCGCGGAATCGTACTCGAATCCGGTCTCGAATCTGCTGCCATCGCGGCGATCGATGAGGTGCCATGACCAGCGAGACGAGCGATGTGCCGGGAGCACCTCGACCACGAGATGGACGATGCTGACCTCGTCGGGATCGGCGTCCGCGACCAGCCATGATGGTGTACGCATGGCAATAGAAGGTGCAGGCGCTATGCCAGACGTGAAGTCCGCAACTTCCTGAGGTTTCGACC
>Ga0075431_100001915_pt1 | contig 19773 bp, 17 predicted proteins | sample RhiMetdeltSRZDD5_FD_75297 | JGI IMG/M metagenome (GOLD analysis project Ga0075431, IMG submission 75297) | Populus rhizosphere microbial communities from Tennessee, USA - Rhizosphere MetaG P. deltoides SRZDD5 | ecosystem: Host-associated > Plants > Roots > Rhizosphere > Soil | place: USA... | reverse complement strand
GTGTACGCCGAGCTGGCCGGCAAGACCGTGCACACCGCGCGCGAGCTGATCGTGGCCAAGCTGCGCGAGTCCGGCGACCTGGACGGCGAGCCGACGCCGACCCAGCGGATGGCGAACTTCTACGAGCGGGGCGACAAGCCGCTGGAGATCGTGTCCACCCGGCAGTGGTACATCACCAACGGCGGCCGGGACGAGTCGCTCAAGCAGGAGTTCGTTGACTGCGGCAACGAGCTGAAGTGGGTGCCGGACCACATGCGGTACCGGTACCTGAACTGGGTCGAGGGCCTGAACGGCGACTGGCTGATCTCCCGGCAGCGGTTCTTCGGCGTGCCGTTCCCGGTCTGGTACCCGGTCGGCGAGGACGGCGAGCCGGACCACGCGCACCCGCTGCTGCCGCGTGAGCAGGACCTGCCGATCGACCCGACCTCACAGGTCCCGGGCGGGTACGACGAGTCGCAGCGCGGCAAGCCCGGCGGTTTCGTCGCGGACCCGGACGTGATGGACACCTGGGCGACGTCCTCGCTGACACCGCACATCGTCTGCGGCTGGGAGCGTGACGAGGACCTGTTCCGGCGCACCTTCCCGATGGACCTGAACACGCACGCCCACGAGATCATCCGGACCTGGCTGTTCTCCCGGGTGGTGCGCGCGCATTTCGAGAACGGCACGCTGCCCTGGGAACGCTCGATGATCTCCGGCTTCGTGGTCGACCCGGACCGCAAGAAGATGTCGAAGTCCAAGGGCAACACGGTGGTGCCGTCGGAGATCCTGGAGAAGTACGGCTCGGACGCTGTGCGCTGGCGCGCCGCGATGGCCCGGCCGGGTCTGGACTCGCCGTTCGACGAGTCGCAGATGAAGGTCGGCCGGCGGCTCGCGATCAAGGTGCTGAACGCGTCCAAGTTCGTGCTCGGCATGAGTGCGGCGTCGGCCGATGCCGCCACGGTCACCGAACCACTCGACCTGGCGATGCTGCACCGGCTGCGCGAGGTGGTGCACGAGGCGACCGCACGGTTCGAGGCGTACGACTACACCGGCGCGCTGGAGACCACCGAGCGGTTCTTCTGGACCTTCTGCGACGACTACGTCGAGCTGGTGAAGGAGCGCGCGTACGGCGGACGCGGCGACGAGGCCGCACGTTCGGCCAGGTCCGCGCTGGCGGTCGCGCTCTCGGTCCAGCTCCGGCTGCTGGCGCCGTACCTGCCGTTCGTCACCGAGGAGGTCTGGTCCTGGTGGCAGGACGGATCGATCCACGTCGCCTCGTGGCCGGTGCCGGAGACCGACCTCGCGGTCGCGGATCACGACCCGGACGTGCTCGCCGTCGCGGGTGAGGTGCTGGCCGGCATCCGGGGCGCCAAGTCCGAGGCGAAGGTGTCGATGAAGACCGAGGTGTCGAAGGTCGAGGTGTCCGGACCCGCGGACCGGATCGCGCTGGCCGAGCAGGCCGAGCAGGACCTGCGGGCAGCCGGCCGGATCGTCGGCGAGATCGTCTGGAGCCCGGCGGAGTCCGACCGGCTCGCGGTCGTCGCGACACTGTAACCTGCACATTCCGGTACGTCGCCCGGGCACGACCTATACCCAGTGTGCGAGCATCATGGGCGACAGGCGGACCAACGGGGGCAATACACGGGGCCAGTAAAGAGCTGGGACGGGCGTGTGCCATGAGGAGCACCGATGAGCGACTCGAAGGATGCGTCAGACCCGGACGGTGCTGACTCGGACCGCCCGGGCGACGGCCGGAGTGGTCGGTGGAACCTGCCGGTGGTGCTGGCGAGCGTGCTCGTCCTGCTGGCCGTCATCGCAGCATTCGGGTACTTCGGCGGCCTCGGCCCGCTCAGCTCGCTGAGCACCAAGCGCTCGCTCGAACCGCCGGAGACCCTCGGCGGCCTGCAGCGGATCACCGACGAGCAGACCCGGCAGGCCCTCCAGCTCGACCAGGTCGGCGACGCCCTGGCCCAGACCAACAAGGGCAACGACACCGCCGTCGAGGTGTATGGCGACGTCGGCCGCGGTTCCGGCTTGTTCGTGGTGATCGCGCTGCGCGGCAAGATCGACATCGACAAGACCGTGGAGGACAGCGGCGCGACCCCGGAGCAGGTCCGCAAGGTCGGCGATACCACCTGTACGACGCTCGAGGATCAGGTCGTCACCTGCTACCGCGGCTCGAACACGCTCACCGTGATGGTCCGCCTCGCCACCGGCCGGGCCGGCGTCGAAAAGGTCGCCCCTATGACCGACGAGGCCTTCGACGCCTTCAAGTGACTGGGGCCGGCCCGGGAATAACCCGCCGCGGTTACCGGCTGTCGTCGTACATGAGTGCACTGACGGACAAGGCGAAGGCTCTGCTCGACGCCCCGGTGTTCGCGGCGTTCGGCACGATCAACCCGGACGGCGCCCCGCAGCTGTCGACGATGTGGGTCACGCGCGACGGCGACGACGTGCTGGCCTGCACGCTGCGAGGCCGGCAGAAGGAGCGGAACCTGCGCCGGGACAACCGGGTGAGTGTGCTGCTGACCGACCCCGACGACGGCGAGTCGCACGTCGAGATCCGGGGCACCGCGACGCTGTCCGAGTCGGGCGCGCGGGAGCTGATGGACGACCTCAGCCAGAAGTACCGCGGCACCCCGTTCCCTGAGGAGCCTGCCGACCGCATCCGTGTCATCGTCCGCATCACCCCCACCAAGCTCACCGAACACAACTAGCCGACGGCGGTCTGCTCGAGAGTCCCTCGGATCGCATACCGGTTGCGATATGCGATACCGATACCGGTATGCGGTTCGACTTCCGCCGATCGCCTGGCCTCGGGCCCGGCGCGCTGGGTCGCCAGGTCAGGCGGACTTTTCGCGGCGCTCGCGCTTGCGCTCGATGGCTTCGCGCGGGATAAGGGTCGGGTTCACGCTGTCGAGGACGACCTCGCCGGTGACGACGACCTTGGCGACGTCGTCGCGGCTCGGTACCTCGTACATCACGTTCAGCAGGACTTCCTCCATGATGGCGCGCAGGCCGCGGGCGCCGGTGCCACGTAGCAGCGCCTGGTCCGCGATCGCCTCGACCGCGTCCTCGGAGAACTCGAGCTCGACGTTGTCGATCTCGAACAGCCGCCGGTACTGCTTGACCAGCGCGTTCTTCGGCTCGGACAGGATCTTGATCAGCGCATCGCGGTCCAGCGGCGACACTGTGGTGATCACCGGCAGCCGGCCGATGAACTCGGGGATCAGCCCGAACTTCAGCAGATCCTCCGGCATCACATCGCCGTACCCGCCGGTCTCGCGATCCGTCTCCGGCTCGAGCGAGACATTGAAGCCGAGCGTCTTGCGCCCGACCCGCTGCTCCACGATGTGGTCCAGTCCGGCGAACGCGCCACCCACGATGAACAACACGTTCGTGGTGTCGATCTGGATGAACTCCTGGTGCGGGTGCTTGCGACCACCCTGCGGCGGCACCGACGCCGTCGTACCCTCCAGGATCTTCAGCAGCGCCTGCTGCACGCCCTCGCCCGACACGTCGCGGGTGATCGACGGGTTCTCCGACTTCCGGGCGATCTTGTCGACCTCGTCGATGTAGATGATCCCGGTCTCGGCCTTCTTGACGTCGTAGTCGGCAGCCTGGATCAGCTTCAGCAGGATGTTCTCGACGTCCTCACCGACGTACCCGGCCTCGGTCAGCGCGGTGGCGTCCGCGATTGCGAACGGCACGTTCAGCATCCGGGCCAGGGTCTGCGCGAGGTACGTCTTGCCGCAGCCCGTCGGGCCGATCAGCAGGATGTTCGACTTCGCCAGCTCGACGGCGTCGTCCTTCGCGTGCCGGCCAGACGCCGAGGTCGAGCCCTGCCCGTCGCGGACCCGCTTGTAGTGGTTGTAAACCGCCACCGCGAGCGCCTTCTTCGCAACATCCTGACCGACGACGTACGCATTCAGGAAGTCGTAGATCTCGCGCGGCTTGGGCAGCTCGGTGAGGCCGACGTCGGAGCCCTCGTTCAGCTCCTCCTCGATGATCTCGTTACAGAGATCGATGCACTCGTCACAGATATATACGCCGGGTCCGGCGATGAGCTTCTTCACCTGCTTCTGGCTCTTTCCGCAGAAAGAGCACTTCAGCAGGTCGCCGCCATCCCCTATGCGTGCCACCTGGACGATTCCCTTCTCTCGTCGACCCGCGTCGACTCTACGACTACCGGGTACCCGGGGCCCAGATTTCGACGGTACCGCGCCGGAGGTAGTTTCGCTGTTACCCCGGCGTACAACCCTGTACGCCGGGGGCGAACGCGCCGACCTCTTGACACGGCGGCCCGGGCCTGCTGCTAAGGCTCAGACGCCGGCCGGGACCGGAGCCTTGAGCGACTGGAGGATCGAGTCGATCAGGCCGTACTCGACGGCCTGGTCGGCGGTGAGGTACTTGTCCCGCTCGATGTCGCGGGACACGCTCTCGGTGTCCTTGCCACTGGCGTCGGAGATCATCTTCTCCAGCAGCGAGCGCATCCGGAGGATCTCGTTCGCCTGGATCTCGATGTCGCTGGACTGCCCGTAGGTGCCCTGCGACGTCGACGGCTGATGGATCAGGATCGTGCTGTTCGGCAGCGCCAGCCGCTTACCCGGCGTACCGGCCGCGAGCAGCACCGCCGCCGCGGACGCCGCCATGCCGAGGCAAACCGTCTGGATGTCCGGCTTGATGTAGCGCATCGTGTCGTAGATCGCGGTCAGCGCGGTGAACGAGCCGCCCGGCGAGTTGATGTAGATGCTGATGTCGCGGTCCGGGTCCATCGACTGCAGGCAGAGCAGCTGCGCCATCACGGCGTTCGCGATCTCGTCCGAGATCGGCGTGCCGAGGAAGATGATCCGGTCCTCGAACAGCTTTGTGTAGGGATCGATCCGGCGCATGCCGTACGACGTGCGCTCCTCCCACTGCGGGATGAAGTAGTTCATGCTCAGGTCCTTAACAGAAATGAGTGGGAGGTCAGGAGTTCGGGGCGTCGCCGCGGAGCTGGGCAGCGCTGGCGAGCACCTGGTCGATGAAGCCGTACTCCTTCGCCTGCTCCGCGGTGAACCAGCGGTCGCGGTCCGCGTCGGTCTCGATCTGGGCCAGCTGCTGGCCGGTGTGCTCGGCGATCAGGTTGAACATCACCTTCTTGATGTGCAGCGACTGCTCCGCCTGGATCTTGATGTCGGAGGCGGTACCGCCCATGCCGCCGGACGGCTGGTGCATCATGATCCGGCTGTGCGGCAGCGCGAACCGCTTGTTCTTCGCGCCGGCGCAGAGCAGGAACTGCCCCATCGATGCGGCCAGACCCATGCCGACGGTGGCGACGTCGTTCGAGATGTACTGCATGGTGTCGTAGATCGCCATCCCGGCGTCCACCGAGCCACCCGGCGAGTTGATGTAAAGCCAGATGTCCTTGTTCGCGTCCTCGGCGTTCAGCAGCAGCATCTGCGCGCAGATCGCATTCGCGTTATCGTCACGCACCTCGGATCCCAGGAAGATGATCCGGTTGCTCAGCAGCCGCTGATAGATGTGGTCGTCGAGTCCGAACGACCCGTTGCCGCCAGCGGCGGTGGGACCTGGGGGTGTCTGGTTCGCAGTCGCGTTCACGAGGCCGACCCTACTGTCCGAGGACCCCAGACCTAAGCCCGCGCTGGGCCTGTTCGCTCACGGCGCAGCAGTGCATAGGCCGCCGTACGCCGTGAGCGAACAGGCCGCTGTCAGGCGTCGGTCGTGGACTTCTCGTCGACCGCCTCGCCGGCCGGCTGGTCCGCTGCCTCCTCGGCGTACGTGCCGTCCGGCTGCAGCGACTTCAGCTCGACGGTGTTGCCGGAACCGTCGGTCACCGTGGCGTTCTCGACCAGGTACGCGAGCGCCTTGCCGCGGACCACCTCGGACACCAGGCTCGGCACCAGGTTGTTCTCCACCGCGTGCTGCGCGAACTGGTCCGGGCTGACGCTGGCCCGCTGGGCGTGCCGGACGATGTGCTCGGTCAGCTCGGAGTCGTTGACGCTCAGTTCCTGCTGCTCCGCGACCAGGTCCAGCACGAACTGCGCCTTGATCGCGTCCTCGGACCGCTTCCTCAGGTCCTCCTCGAACTCCTCGGCAGACATCTCCTCGCCCTCGAGGAACTGCTCGAAGGACATACCGGAGTAGCCGAGCTGCTGGTCCAGGTTCTCCCGGCGGGCGGCCACCTCGTCGGTGAGCAGACCCTCCGGCACCGGGACGTCGACCAGGGTGAGGACCTTCTCCAGCACGGCGTCCCGGGCCTCCCCGGCCTGCTCCAGCCGCTTGCCGCGCTCCAGCCGGGCGCGCAGGTCCGCGGTCAGCTCGTCAGCGGTGTCGAACTCGGACGCGGTCTGCGCGAACTCGTCGTCGTACTCGGGGAGCTCCTGCTCCTTGACCGCGGTCACGGTCACCTCGACGTCGACCTCGTCACCCTTCAGCTCACCGCCGACCAGCTGGGTCTTGAACGTGTTCGACGCACCGGCGGACAGCCCGATCAGTGCGTCGTCCAGACCGTCGAGCAGAGTGCCGCTGCCGACCTGGTACGACAGCCCGGTCGCCTGCGCCTCGTCGATCTGCTCGCCGTCCTTCGTCGCGGACAGGTCGATCGTCACGTAGTCCTGGTCCTGCACGGCACGCTCGACCGGGTTCAGCGAGCCGAACCGCTGCCGCAGCGCCTGGACCTGCTCGTCCACGTCAGCGTCGGCGACGGCGACGTCGTCGACGCTGGCCTCCAGACCCTCCAGGTCCGGCAGTGTCAGGTCCGGACGCACCTCGACCTCGGCGGAGAACTGCAGGCTCTCCTTGTCGTTGAACTCGGTCACGTCCACCTCGGGACGGCCGATCGCCTTGACCTTGTTGTCCTGCACCGCCTGCGAGTACAGCTTCGGGAGGGCGTCGTTGATGGCCTCCTCCAGCACCGGACCGCGGCCGACGCGCTGGTCGATCACAGCCGGCGGTACCTTGCCCTTGCGGAAGCCCGGCACGGTGATCTGCTGGGCGATGCTCTTGTACGCCGCGTCGAGGCTCGGCTTGAGCTCCTCGAACGGCACCTCGACGAGGAGCCGGACCTTGGTCGGGCTCACGGTCTCGACGGTGCTCTTCACGGTGCTGGTTCTCCTTCAGGCAGGCTGCAGTGGTTCGGATGCTGGGTTGTGGTCGGGGCGACAGGACTCGAACCTGCGATCTCCTGCTCCCAAAGCAGGCGCGCTAGCCACTACGCTACGCCCCGGCAGCGTCGCCCGAGTCTAGTCGAAGCCGGCGGCGGGTTCGAAAGCCGGTGCCCGAGGGAGGTGCAGGTCGATCACGGCACTGCGGATCGTCACCATGAACAGCTATCTGCCCGGCTTCCGGCTGGTCGCGACCTGGGCCGCCCGGCACGGGCACCAGATCGTGCTCGCGGTGACGACACCGCCGGGTACCGGACGCCGGTACGGCGCCGGCGACAACCCGTTCGTCCTGGACGTCCCCGCCGACATCGACGTCCTCGTCACCGGCCGGCTGCGTACCGTCGCCGCACCGGTGATCGCCGCGCTGGAACCGGATCTGGTGATCTCCGCGGCGTACCCGCGGCTGATCCCGCCCGAGATCCTCGACCTACCCCGGTACGGCGCCCTCAACCTGCACCCGTCCGCGCTGCCCGCCGGCCGCGGGCCGAACCCGATCCGCCTCGTGTACGACGGTGCCGCCACCGTCGGCGCTACCGTGCACCGCACCGCCCGCGAGTTCGACACCGGCGCGATCCTGAGCCGGCGGGAACGCCCGCTCCCGGAGGACCTGACCGGCCCGGCGCTGTTCGCGTCGTGGACCGAGATGCTCGCCGAGACACTGGAGGAGGGCGCCGCCCGCGCGATCGCCGGCGAACCGGGCGAGCCGCAGGACGAGAGCACCGCGTCGTACGCCGCCGCCTTCACCGCAGCCGAGCTGGTGCTCGACCTGAACGAGCCGGCCGCGACCATCCGGCGCAAGACTGCGGCGCTGAACGCGCTCGGCGACCAGGCCCGGGTCCGGATCGGCGACCGCGATCTCGTCGTCCACGCCACCCATGTCGAGCCGGTCGACGCCCGGACCACGCCCGGCACCGTGCTCGACGAGCACCCTGACGGCCTGACCGTCCAGGCCGGCGACGACGCGGTGCGGCTCGTGCTCAGCCGTCCGAGCGCCTAAAACACGTCGGTCCCGCGGCGGGACCGAGTTGCGGCGCCAGGGCCCAGATGTGGAATCATGTCTGGGCGCCGTCCGTTCGCGGACGGCGTACGCGGGTGTAGCTCAATGGTAGAGCCCCAGCCTTCCAAGCTGGCCATGCGGGTTCGATTCCCGTCACCCGCTCCACACACCACAAGGCCCAAGCTAAAGGGGATTCCCCAGCTTGGGCCTTCGCACGCTCAGACCGAATCGGGCGCGCGTGCTATTCGCGTGCTATTAGGTATCCAGCATTCGCTCACCCGCCGCCTCGTCATCGCCGTCGCCCCTAACCTCGTTCTCGACCACCTGGCTCAGCCTCGCTGCGATCTCACGAGCCCGCTCGTCGGTCGCGTGCTGGTAGATCAGGGCCGCCCGCATGGTCGAGTGCCCCATCCGGTGCATCAGCTCGCGAGTCGACGCACTCCGAGAGAGCGATCTCGAGCGCCCTTCGATGGACCCAACCTGTTCGCTGACCGGCGGCCTCGGTCAGGGGCCTTTGATCGGCGCGGGAGAGGCCTTCCTGCCCTGTGGCGCGATCAGGCGGCGGCGTTGCGTAGAAGGAGAACGAGCGCACAGGGGGAGGGTGCCATGACGCTCACGAAACCGTCATCCGACCGGCCCGGTGGCCGACAGCGCACGCCTAACGACCGGCGATGGCTTGTCATCGGTGTGGTCGTCGTAGTGGTCGCGCTCATCGTCGGCGCCACCACGGTGCTGGTGCTGCGCGGCGACGAGGGTCCGAGCCCAACCGGTCCCGACCCGTCTGCCACGACGAACGCGCCGACGCCCTCGGCGGAGCCGTCGCAGGGCCCGACGGTGCAGCGGCGAAGCGCCGCGGAGGCGCTCGGGCCCTTCCTGGCGGGCGCCGCCAGGACCGACCGCAGGCTGACCGAGGCCGCGGCGGCCATCAACGCCTCCGGCCCGCCGTGGACCGCGATCAGCGACGACGTCGCACGCAAGGTGCACGCGGCCAGTCCGGAGTCGCTTGGCCGTACGATCCCCGCCGGTGTGCCGCACGATCTGCTGCAGTCGGTCGTCCTGGTCCTCAGCGACCTGGAGTCCCGGTGGCACGCAATGGGCAGCTTCGAGAACGCGGGCCCTGTCTTCCCGGGCACTTCGGACGCGGTGCACCCAACGACCAAGCAGCTCCGTGCCGCACTTGCCAACGGTCACGCCGCGACAGCGCGCTTCGACCGCGACCTGGCCGCGGCGCGGTCGCTGGCGGCCGCGACGCCACCGATCGTCTCGGTGCCCAAGCAGTCCCGGCTGACAGCCGAGGTGATGCTGCTCACGCAGTACGCGCACATGGTCAACGCCGGCTGCAATGCCCACGGCGGTGCCGTACTCACCAAGCTGCCCGTGATCAAGTGGAGTCCGCTGCCGTACATGCGACAGGCGGACGGAAAGATCAACCAGACCGAGTTCAGCGCGAAGCTCACCGCCGGCGGCACCTGGCAGGTCTACCTGCTCGTGTGCTGAGCCGGTACGCAGTCGAACAGCCGGCCACAGCGACCGGCCCTTTCTCATGCACCGTCACGGGCCAGTGATGCCGATCCCAACGTCCCAACAGCGCCGCTCTTGTGATCCGCCAACAGATCCGCGACACACGTCCGCCAACCGATGCGCGACAGGTCTAGGAGCCTGCTGCCGACCACGAGCCGACGGCAAACGCACGGATCGCCGAGATCTGTGCGTCGTGCCCTCACTCAGCTTGGGGTCAGCGTCGTGCACGTCAAGTGCCGGACCGCTCGTGCGTTGCGTCGCCTCGCAGACCGACGCAGCGACCGGCCCGGACCGCCACAGCGGTCATGAATCCTGACGTAAGGCCCGGTGACACCAGGCCGCCATGCCCTACTGCCGCCGTGGCGCGAGCTGGATGCTGCAATTCTCGGGTCCGTCGGTCGGTTCAGAGGTGAGTGCAATGAGGAACAGTGCTATCGCCAAGAAGGCCGCGATTGCCGCCAGCGTGGGGTTTTCCGGTCTGGCCGTCTTCCAACTGCTGCTCGCGGCGGGCGCCCCGTTCGGGGAGGCGGCCTGGGGAGGTACTACCGAGGGCCAGCTCTCGACGGGCCTCCGTGTCGGCAGCGCCATCTCCATCCTCGTGTACGCCGTGGCTGCCGCGCTGATCCTGCGGCGCGCGGGCTTCCGGGTCCGTTGGGTTTCGAACCCAGTCGCACGGATCGGATCGTGGGTGCTGGTGGTGCTTCTGACGTTTGGAGCGTTGGCGAACTTCTTGTCCCACAGCCCGTGGGAACGGTTGCTGCTCGGTCCGGTCACTTTGGTACTGGCGGGACTGTGCCTCGTTGCCGCTCGATCCGCTGGGGACGCCGTCGGCTCTGCGTCCGAGGAGGCCCGGGCATCTGGAGGCTCCTCACTGAGCAATTCCGGTGAACGCCGCCCAGCGAAACACCGGTAGGGGCCAGCGGCGCGCTCAGGGCCAGCAGGCCGCGCGGGAGCACCCCGACTGCGACAGTGAAGCGCGGCCATGCCGATGAGCGCGTATCGGCGGGCCAGCGCCACCTCTCCTTCTCCTTGCTCTCCGCATCGTCGCGGTTGCCGGTGGGTAGAACGACTGCCACGCGAGACCGCGACCCGCGCGGCGATGGCTGGGTCGCGCCCCTATGGTGGACCGATGGCGTCGGTCAAGCAGTTCCAAGTCACCTTCGACTGCGCAGAACCTGAGCGCGTCGCTCGTTTCTGGTGCGACGTGTTGGGGTACGTCGTACCGCCTCCACCGGAGGGGTTTGCTACATGGGACGACTTCGATCGCGCGCTGCCGCCTGAGCGTCAGGGTTCAGCGTTCGCATGCATTGATCCCTCAGGTGGGGGCCCACGACTGTTCTTCCAGCGCGTTCCCGAAGGCAAGGTCGTCAAGAATCGGCTGCATCTTGACGTGCGGGTCGGCACCGGGCTCGTGGGTGAAGAGCGCCTGGCCGTACTTGAGGCCGAGTGCGCACGACTGGTCGCGCTCGGCGCGGTACGTGTGCGACTACTGCGGGCCGATGGCATCGAAGAGTCGTGCCTCGTGATGCAGGACATCGAGGGCAACGAGTTCTGTCTCGACTGAGTGGCCGCGACGCTGCGGCCATCCGCTCATGCCGCTGATAGCGCGTTCGCCCCACCGCCGCCGCGGCCGGTGGCGCCATCAAGTCCTGCCACTTTCTTGACGCAAGACACCGCGGGCCGAAGTGACCCGCGGCCGGGCCACGGGTCACCCGAGTTGCCGGTTCAATCCTTCCTCGCAGCGGACGCATCGACGCAAACGATTCCCTTGTTGCCGTCCTGGTCGGCGATCACGGTGAGCGAGGGCGCGTCGCTGTCATCGACGATGGTCCCACCCGCGGCGACGGCAGCGGCGATCCGCTGCGCGGCCACCTCGGGCGCCACGTAGACCTCGATGTGGAACCGCTGACCCGGGGTCCCGTGCTCGTCGGCGTGCCCGAACCACAGATTCGGCACCCGGCCCGTGGCATCCCGGATCTCGTCGCTGGGGGTCCCTCGGCCCCGGGCCTCGGCGCTCCCGGTCAGTATGGCGGCCCACACCGGGGCGATGGTCGCGGAGCGCGCCGTGTCGAGGCCGAGCTCGATGTCACAGACCGAGGCCGGGTCTGGGTCGACCTTGTGGTCAGCGGCGATCTCGGTGATCCGTCGCGCGAGGTCGACGTCCTGCTGGGTCACCCATTCAACAAGGTGTTCGGTGCCCTCGTCGTCGCGGTAGATGGCGTCGTCGCTAACCAACTTGAGGTCGACGTACCCGTGGCCGATCGACACGCGCGGGTGGTGGCCGAGCGCGTCGCCCGCCTCGCCCACCGCGGCGACGAACCGTGCGCCGGTGCCGAAGTCGTCAATCACGTAGCGTGCATGCAGTCCCTGGGCCAGCTTGCGCCAGTCGATCAGGTTGGCCTCGGCGATCTGTTCGCCCTTCAGCATGTCCATGGCTGGGGACCTTATCCCTGACTCAGCCCGCAGCGCTGGCTCAGTGAACATCCGGATCTGCCACCGTCCGCGCGGGCCAAACATGCCGATGTCAGCTTGTCAGAGGCCGGATGTCTAGCATCGGCTGCGTGACCGACCCCACGCCCTATCTTCACTTTCCAGGAACCGCTCGCGAAGCCTTGACCTTCTACGGCGAGGTGTTCGGCTGTGCGGTTGAGTTGCACACCTTTGCCGAGTTCAACAGAACCGACGGGCCGGCCGATGCCATTGCCCACGGCTACCTGATCGAGGGACCGGTCGCGCTCTTCGCCGCCGACGTGGCGGGAGACGAGCCTGCGTTCCGCTGCAAAGGCATGATGCTGTCCCTGCTTGGTACCGCCCCTCCCCGCACCCTGCGCATGTGGTTCTCCAGCCTCTCCGAAGGTGGCCGAGTAGTGGACGACCTGCAGACGCGGCCATGGGGAGCCTCCGACGGGCAAGTCATCGATCGCTACGGCCTGCACTGGCTCATCGGGTTCGAGGGCAACGACAGCGATTGACCCAACCGGAAGCAGGCGGCCCGCCCGAGGCCCTCAACTGGTGGTCTCGCAACGTCCTGTCATGCCGCTGACAGCGCAGGATGCGACGCGACCATCTGCCGCATCCGTCTCGGACTGTGGTTGAAGGCTAGGTCGCCGCACCTTCGCTACATTGCTGCCGTGCCGCCCTGCTTCGACGTCTACGTCTGGCTCCATCCCGACGACCGCGCCGGCGTGCTGTCACGATTCATCGACCGCTAGGTCGATGTGCAGAATCCTGGCGATCCGCGGTTCGACGCGTTCGTGCGCACGTTCGTTGATCAGGCACCCCAGCGAGGCGATCACGACGCTCTTCGCGAACTACGGCGTGACCGCTGTTGGCTTCGCTGCGTGCCGAGTTCGCCGCGCTTGGCGGCATCGGCGGCGGCGAGTTAGCGCCCCCTCAATCGGCCGCAGAGTGGGCTGAAGAAGCGCTGGTACAGCTTCGCCTGGGCATCGCGCCCTAACATCCGCATCTGGCTCCATCCGCGCTCATGCCGAATTGAGGGCGTGGTTCCACTCGCGTGGCAATGCGTTCCTCAGAGGTCAGTCCGTCGTGCGGAGCGATTCCAATGCGACAAAGCCCGGGTAGGTCTGTCGTGATGGGTGCTGGCGGCGGTAGTAACAGGACCAGTAGCTGGTCGCACGCTGTTCTGTGAGCTCCGCATAGCACGGATTGTCGGCGAGGAAGGTCGCGAAACCTTGGAGCAGGTTCGGGCGAGCCGGCAGGCTCTCGAGGACGAAGCGCTCGACGTCGGCGCAAATCTCGACGACGTACTCCCCGAGGAGTTGGACAACGAACGGGATGATGCAGGCGTCGTCGTCCGACGCAAGGATCCGGGACACGAACTCTTGGCGGACGAATCCCTCGTGATGACGGGAGTAAATGCAGGACAAGACGAGCGAGCGCTCGTCGTCGAGCCGTTGGAGGAGCGACTGCCCAGGCCGCGGGTTGTAGATCCTGTAGGGGATGGACACCTGTTCGCTCGCGAGACGGAGACCCGGGCACGCGCGTCTGTAGCTTGTCGCGATATCGCCAATTGGCTCGTAGTCGCTTGCCGGTAGCGCCCCGAAGACCTCCAACGCCGCGGAGTGCAGGCGCGACGGAAAGGCTCGCACCAGCGTCTCGGTCACCCGAAGACCATAGCCGCCACAACGCACTGACATGCCGCTGATCGTGAAGTGCATGGGTGCCGATGATCGGAGGAGTCATCGGCTCGCGTAACGTCCGGATTTGCCGCTGATCGCGCGTCATGCCGATGTGCGGACGCTGCCCGACGCCAGGTTGAGCTATGCCTCGGAGGTGGGCCGCATTCGTGAGCATCTGATCAATGCCCCTGCTCGAGGTCGATCAAATGGCAGGTGGTGCCGAGCCTCGTTGCCGGAACCTAGCGGGATCGTGTTCCGAACGGTACGACGACCTGCACACTGGACAGGTGGCGAGGCTCGGCACCGCGATGACGGCACGTGAGTCGGAGGTCTTGGCGCTGCTCGGCCAGCACCTGACGAATGCGCAGATCGCCGAGGCCCTGTTCATCTCGGTGCGGACGGTGGAGAGCCACGTGGCTGCCCTGCTGCGCAAGTACCAGGTGTCGGACCGGCGCAGCCTGGCCCGGCTCGCCGCCGGGAGCGCGCCGGCTCACGGGGGGCTGCCGGTGCCGGTGACAGCGTTCCTCGGCCGGGTGGCCGAGCGCGCGGAGCTCTCGGAGACCCTGGCCGGGCATCGACTCGTCACCGCGGTCGGACCGGGCGGGGTCGGCAAGACCCGGCTGGCGATCAGCGTCGCCGCCGACCTGGCCAAGCAGCGGCGGGACGGGGCGTGGTTCGTCGATCTCGTGCGGGTGACCGATCCCGCCGCGGCGGTCGCGGCCGTGGCCGAGGCGGTGGGCGTGCCCGAGCGACTGGTGGCCTCGCCGGAGGCGGCGCTGGTGGCCTCGCTGGCCCGGCGTGACGGGCTGCTCCTGCTGGACAACTGCGAGCACCTGCTCGACGGAGTCCGCGACTGCGTCGACCTGGTCGTCAACGGCTGTCCCGCAGTCACGGTGCTGGCGACCAGCCGGACCCGGCTGATGCTCCCCTACGAGCGGGTCTACCCCGTCCCCGGGTTGACGGTCACCGAGGACGACGGCGGGGATGCGGTCGCGCTGTTCGCGGCCCGCGCGGTCGAGGCGACGGGCGAGGCAACCCCGCCGGACAAGCGCCGGGCAGCGGCCCTGTGCCGGGGACTGGACGGCATCGCGCTGGCGATCGAGCTGGCCGCATCCCGCTACCCGACGCTGGGGCTGGACGGGCTGGAGGCCGGCCTCCACGAACGGCTGCGGTTCCTGACCGTCGGCGGCCACGCGGCCGACCGGCACCGCTCGCTGCGCGACACGATCCGCTGGAGCTACGACCTGCTTACCCCCGCCGACCAGGCACTGCTGCGCGGCGTCGCCGTCTTCGCGTCCTGGTTCGACGTCGCCGCCGCCGGCGCGGTCGCCACTCCCGCGCGCGACCACGCCGAGGTCGCCGACGGGCTGTCGCGCCTGGCCGACCACAGCCTGCTCATCGTCGACCGCGGCGAGCCGACAAACTACCGACTGCTGGAGACGATCCGGCAGTACGCCAACGAGCAGCTCAAGGCCGCCGGCGAGCAGGAGGCGGTCCGGGCCCGCCACGAGCAGCGGTGCCGGGCCGTCCTCACCGATCTCGCGGCCGCACCGCCGGAAGAGGCGTGGTGCACCAGGTTCGACTTGGTCGTCGACGATGCCCGGGCCGCGCTGCTCCGGTGCGCCGCAGACCCCGACCGCCGCGGACAGGCCGCAGAACTCGCGGCCCAGCTGGCCGGACAGCTATGGCTGCGTGGACGACTGATCGAGGCGAAGTACCGCTACGAGCAGGCCGCCCAACTCAGCCCGTCACCGGCCGACCGGGTGCAGCACCTCCGGATGGCGGCTGGCGCGGCGGGTTCCAGCTTCTTCGGCACCGACATGCTGCGCTTGCTCCGCGAATCCTCCGACCTGGCACGGTCGCTCGGGGACCTGGGCGGTGCCGCCTGTGACCTGGCCTGGATGTCGCTGTTCATCACTCGGGCTCCGGGAATCATGACGCAGACGCATACGGACGAAGAGGCGGCTGACCTGCTCGCCGAGGCCGCCGCGCTCTCGAACGGCGCTGCCCTGGCCGAAGCCGCGATCGCCGTCGCGAAGGCGTTCGCCGACTATCGCGGCCTGACCGTCGAGCGGTCGGAACACGCCGTCAGCGTCGCACGGGAAGCTGGTGACCCCGCGTTGGAAGACGCCGCGCTGGACTTGCTGACCGCTGTGCACCTCAGGCTTGATGACATCCCTGCCGCCGTGGCAGCGGTGCGGCGCCGCGAGGCGGTGATCGCCTCCCTGCCGATGGTGGCAACGCATGGCTTCGCACACGGGGACCACACGAAATACGGCTGCGAGATCCTGCTCGCAGCTGGCGACCTGGCCGGCGCGTCTGACTACGCCGACCGGCTGGCGCGGCTGCCCTTCAACCGCGAGGAGGGCCTCCTCGGCCTGGCCCAGCGGCTCAAGGTCGACGCCCTCGCCGGCCACTTCGACGCGGTGCTCCGCGACGAACAGTTGTTCCGCGACAGCTGGGAACGCTGTGGGCGGCCCGTAGTCCCGAACCTGGCGAGCTCGCCGAGTGCTGTCGCGATGGTGCACGGCATCCTCGGCGACGACACGGGCCGCGCGGAGTGGCTGCAACTCACCAGGGACCTCCTAGGCCTGATTGCACGCGTGAGCTCGAAGGCCTGGGCACCGACGTTCGACGCCGTCGTCGCCCTCCATCGGGGCGACTTCCGGGCAGCATTGGACCGCCTCGCCGCCGATCTCGACGACCCAGAGACATGGTGGCACGCGGGCCAGATCATGTACCGGCCGTGGTACGCCGCCGTGTGGGCGGAGGCCGCCATCCTCGGCCAACTCGACGACGCGCTGTCGCGGATCGACCGGGCCCGGCACGCAGCGCGCGACAACCCGATCGCATCCGCCATGGTCGAGCGTGCCGCCGCGATGGCGGCGGATGACCGGACCGCCGTCGAGAACATGGCCGCGACGTTCGCGGCCCTCGGCTGTCCCTACCAGGAGGCCCGCACCCGCACCCTCGTCCGCATGACTCCGGGCCGGTGAGGTATGGCTCGACGCCATCCTCACAGCCCGTCACGATGCGCAGCGGCGAGAGGTTCGCCTGATCTTGCCCGGGCACCTGATCGCCCGAGGGAGGAGGGATTGACACGTGCACAGTGCGCGCAGGCGGGAGTTCGGCTGACCTAGATTGGCGCCTGCTCGCCAAATCTTCGAAGGCAGCGACTATTTCCTCCTGCCGGTAGCCCGCGGCCTGTCCGGTCTGCGATAGCTGGGCCATCTGACTTGTGCAAGCGTCGAGGGCATCATGCGCAAAGGTTGCGTCGCCCCGGGTCACCGCCGGACGCTACCCGTGCCGCAAAACCCTCCCCCATCGCGTGACGTGAGGACCCGTTCATGATGACCAAGAACCTGCTCCACCGCTTGGGCCAGCTTTCGACGACGAGTCTCATCGACGCCGCGCCCACCTTGCGCATCCTGCCGCCCAGGCTGCGTCCCGTCGCGCCTGGTGGTCACCTCGTGGGCCGCGTCGTCACTGCCCGGGCCAACCGGGACCTCATGTCCGTCATTCACGCGCTCCGGGAGTCCGGGCCTGGGGATGCTCTCGTCGTGGACGCCGGTGGGGACGACAGGGCCGTCGCGGGTGAGCTCTTCGGCACCGAGGCGCAGCGGCGGGGCCTGGCCGGGCTCGTCATCCTCGGGCGTTCCCGTGACACCGCCACGCTCGCCGGGCTGCCGATGCCGGTTTGGTCGACCGGGGTTGCCCCGAATGCGTATGCGGCGAAGTCGCTCCCGGAGACCGGGGTCAGCCTGTCGCTCGATGGTGTCCGGGTAGACCCGGGTGAGCTGATCGTCGGGGACGACGACGGGCTCGTCGTCGGCTCGGAGGACGAGTTCGGTGCCGCCGTCGACGCAGCGGAGGCGATCGAGGCCAGGGAGAAGGGGCTCCAGGCGCGCATGCTCGACGGCGCCTCGCTCTTTGACGTCATGAACTACGACGAGCACCTCGCGGCGCTTCGCGACGGGCGTCCGGGAGGACTGGCCTTCGGCTGACCTGTCGGCGGCTTCCGACGAGCGGCCGATGGTGGCGCCTCGCGGGCTCAGGCGCGCGACCACGAGTCCAGGACGATGAGCGTCTTCGTCCCCGCTACCTTGCCGACGCGAACGGCATCGGGACCGACGTCATCTGCGTCACCAGCGCAGACCTCCTCTTCCGCGCGCACCAGGCGCGGACCGGGCAGGGGAAGCACCAGCGCGCGATCCTCGAGGAGCTGTTCCCTACGAGCCGCCGCACCCCGCTCGTCACCATCCTCGACGGACACCCCACACCCTCGCGTTCCTCGCGGCGGCTGCCAGCACCCCGGCGTCCACCTCGCGGTCACGACATTCGGACAGTCTGGCGACCTCGACAGCGTGTACCGACACCATGGGCTGGACGCCGACACCATCGTCCGGGCGGCGCTCGACGCCGTGCACCGGTGACCTCAGGAGGTCGACATGACCACGTTCGCCCACCGTGCCGAGCGCGTGCAGCCTTCGGCGATCCGTGAGTTCCTCGCTCTCGCAAGCGATCCGCGGATCACGTCCTTCGCCGGCGGCTACCCGGATGCCACGCTCTTTCCTATGGACGAGCTCCACGAGATCTACGACGACCTGCTCTCGGCGAGGAACGCGTCGGCGCTGCAGTACACGGCCTCGGACGGGCTGCCCGCGCTGCGGGCACTTGTCGCTGGGCGGCTCACCGCAGACGGCATGCCTTGCACCGCCGACGACGTCCTGATCACCCAGGGCGGACAACAGGGCCTGGACCTCACGGCCAAGCTGTTCATCGACCTCGGCGACGTCATCGTCACCGAGCGGCCGACCTTCCTCGGTGCGCTGATCGCCTTCAACCCGTGCGAGCCTGACTACCGTTCGGTGCCCATGGACGAGGAGGGAATGGACACCGACGCCCTCGAGGAGATCCTGCGCCGCACCGAGCGGGTCAAGCTCATCTACACCGTTCCCGACTACCAGAACCCGACGGGTCGCACGATGAGCCTGGCCCGCCGACGGCGACTCGTGGAGCTCGCCGAGGAGTACGACGTCGTCATCCTCGAGGACACGCCGTACCGCGAACTGCGGTACGAAGGCGAGCGCCTGCCGACGATCAAGAGCCACGACACCAACGGACGGGTCGTCCACCTGGGCAGCTTCTCGAAGATCCTCGCGCCCGGACTCAGGCTCGGCTGGGCACTCGCGACGCCCGAGATCCGGGAGAAGCTCTCCCTCCTCAAGCTCGCCGCGGACACCCAGAACGGCACGCTCAACATGCGCGCGGCCGCGGCCTACCTCAGCCGGTTCGACATCGAGCGGCACATCGCCGACATGCTCCCCACCTACAGACACCAGCGAGACCTAATGCTCGCGACCATGGAGGAGCACTTCCCAGCCGGGATCACCTGGACCCGGGCCCAGGGCGGCCTATTCACCTGGGCGACGTTCCCACAGCGGCTCGACATCGCGGCATTCCAGCGCGACGTCCTCATCCCACGCGCTGGGGTCATCGTCGTGCCAGGTACGCCCTTCTTTGCTGACCGCCCCGAGGCCAACCACGCGCGGATGAGCTTCTCCGGGGTGCCTGACGAGCGCCTCATCGCCGGTGTGCGATCCATGGGCGAACTGCTGGCGGAGACCCTGGCGTGAGATACGCAGTGAGTCTCAGCATGAGGCGATCCAGATCGCATAACGCTTCGTCCCCTGCGACTTCGCCCGATGCGTCTTTCCGCCGCGATTGACGCAGCGGCGCCGCCCCGTGCGGTTGAAGCGGGCCGCAACGTCCGGACATGGCTCGATCCACGCGTTCGCACTGCCGCAGACCACCTGGCGGACGAGTGGCCGCGCATCACCCAACCGAGGTCAGCCTGGCACGTCTCTCTGCCCTTGCCGATACGGGCTCTTATGGATCAAGGGCGCGCCTGCGGCGCGCCAGGCCGGGCTGCGGGCGGCGCAAGCGATCGAGCAAACCCCGCTCGACC